>CEPX01059851.1_pt1 | contig 10773 bp, 11 predicted proteins | sample 361361 | NCBI WGS metagenome assembly CEPX01 (sample SAMEA2619974, study PRJEB7988) | marine metagenome | biome: marine biome (ENVO:00000447); feature: mesopelagic zone (ENVO:00000213) & marine oxygen minimum zone (ENVO:01000065); material: "saline water (ENVO:00002010), including plankton...
CACATGAAGTTGTTTACAAAATTATTGAAGACTTTGAAAAATGGAAACAAGATAAAATAAAACAAATAGAAAGAAAAAAACTAGATGAACTTCCATCATTAGTTAAATTAAATATTTTAGATTTTGTTTTTAGGAATAGTAATCCAGCTGTTTTTGGAGTTAAGGTTGCTGGTGGCTTATTAAAACAAGAAATTAGACTTATTAGCAAAGAAGATAAAAAAATCAGTAGAGTAAAAACAATTCAAGAAGAAAAAAACACTATTCAAGAAGCAGAACAAGGCAAAGAAGTTGCAATTTCACTTCCAGGAGTGAATTTTGAACGCCAACTCAAAGTAGGAGAAAACCTTTATTCAGACCTAAGCGAAAGCCAATTTAGAAAATTCAAAACACATAAAACTCTTTTAGCAGAAGATGAAAAAAAAGTTCTCATGGAAATTTCTGAAATCAAGCGAAGAGCAAGTCCTACTTGGGGAATTTAACTATATTCTCAATATAATCCATAATACTTTTGTGCAAATGATTGCATCGATTTGTGCAAATGGACTTATATTCTCCAGAATATAAGTACTTAAAAGATTTCTAAAACAGATTTTTATATGGTAAAAGACAAGGCAAAAATAGTAACTGTAACTGGTATTGCTAAAGGAGGGAGTGCAGAATTTTGTGAAAAATATGCTTCTCAAAACCAAAATACAAGAGTATATGATACTGGAGATATGGTTTATCATTTAGCTCAACCATTTTCTCAATCAGAAGGCCCAAAGATACCTGAAGAAAATATTTTAAACATCCACCCAGATACATTAACTAGTCTACGTGGACAAGCATTTGCTAAAATTAAAGACCAACTTGAAGAAGAAGTGTATAGTAAAAAAAGGATTTTAATTGATACTCATGCTCAATTTTTTTGGGACCATGTTTATTATTCTACAAACATCTCACAATTTCTAAAGGAAATTCCAGTAGATATGTTTATGACAGTTATTGATAAACCTTCTGCTATAAAAGAAAGACAAATGCAAATAGCTCATGGACAAACACAAAACCATGATTTAAGAGATTTACTTCTTTGGCAAAATGTCGAAGCAAACACAACACGAGAAATAGCTTCTTTTTTTGACAAACCAATGTATGTTTTTTCACGAAGACAAAATCCTTCAGTAGTTAATAGTTTATTAGATAATAGTTTTCTTATTTACTCAAGTTTTCCAATGACAGATGCATCACTTGAAGAAACAGAAAAAATAAATAAATTTAAGCAGAGATTAAGAGGTTTAAGGAAAAAAATTGATGAGGTTGAAACACCTATTATAGACCCTGCAGACATTGATGTAGAATCTGGAAAAGATCTTCCAAAAAAAATCAAGTCAGCAGTAGATTATCAAACAATTCATAGAGATTTAAACTGGGACATTACTCAATCAACTCATGTTGTAGCATATTATCCAAGTGATAGAGTTGATTTATCAAAAGGTGTAAGTGATGAATGCACAAAAGCAATGCAAACAGGAAAATATGTTTATGTTATCTGCCCAAGAAAAAGATTAAGTCCTTTTATGGATATTGCCCATAAGGTCTTCCGAGACGAAGAAAAATTCCTTAAGTTCTTCAAACCACATATGGAACAATCATTAGAACAATTCAAACGTAAAGATACACAACTTTGTTCTCCTGCTTAAGTTCAAAAAGCCAAACCCTTAAAAAGCCCCCAACCCACAAATAAATATACAATCTGGTCTGCGGGAAACTCAAATAATAGCCCGCTGGAATCAAATTAAAAACAAAAAATGGCAAAGATAAATATAGCTAATAAAGGAAAAACCTATAAAATAGAAACAGAATCTGAAGTTTTAGTTGGAACTAAAATTGGAGATAAAGTAAAAGGTGAAGATGTCTCTTCAGATTTAGCAGGCTATGAGCTTGAAATCACAGGAACTAGTGATAAATCTGGTTTTCCAGGATTTAAAAATTTAAAAGGTTCTGGTTTAAGAAAAGTTTTAGTAACATATGGTCCTGGGATGAAAAACCGCCCAAAAAAAGAAGGAAAAAAACCAACTCCAAACAACAAGGGATTAAGATTAAGAAAAACATTTAGAGGAAATGAAATTTCCAGTGATACAGTTCAAATTAATATAAAAGTAATAAAAGAAGGCACAAAAAAGTTTGATGATTTTTTAAAAAAAGAAGAAGCTCCTGCTTCAGATAATAATGTTGAACAAGCTAAGGAAGGAAGTGAAGATAATAAACTAGAAAAAGATAGCACAGGTGAGCAAAGCTCACCAAAAGAGCCAGAGGCTAAAAAAGAAGTAAAAACTGAAGCCCCTAAGGAAGAAACAAAAACTGAGGCACCAAAAGAAGAAGTTAAAGAAGTAAAAACTGAAGAAAAGAAAGAAGAATCTAAGGCTGAAGAGAAACCAGCTGAAGAAAAGAACCAATAATTTAAAAACAACTTAATCTTAAGTAAAATATGGTAGAGGTGATAAATCCTATTGGAATAATAGGTGATTTAATAGCAACTCTTTCTGGAGAGAAAAACCTCCTTTTCACATTATTATTTTTTACATCAGTTATTGTTATTTATGCTGTGTTTGTATATTATTTTTATAGATATCTTGCTAAAAAAAATATTATTGGACTTAATCTTTCTCAATATAGTGAAACAGAAAGTTCACAAAAAGTATTAGCAACACTTTTTTACATTATAGAATATTTAATTATCTTGCCTATTCTGACTTTTTTTTGGTTTGCAGTTTTCGCAATCTTAATTCTTGTACTGGCTGAAGGAATTGGTGCTTCCACAGTTTTAATAATTTCAGCAGCATTTGTTGCTGCAGTAAGGGTTACTTCTTATGTAAGTGAGAATCTTTCTCGAGATCTTGCAAAAATGATTCCATTCACACTTCTTGCAATTGCAATAACAAAACCAAACTTTTTTGATGTATCTGCATTAATTTCAAGATTTTCAGAAATTCCTTCACTTTTTTCAAATATAACTTATTATTTAATGTTCATTATAATTCTTGAATTAGTAATGAGGGTTGGGGAATTTTTCGTCAGATTAGTAAAAATAAGACAACAAGAAACAGATGTTATGAAAGCTTAACTCAAACCTTAAAAACCCTATTTCTCTTCTAAAATTATGACAGAAAAAAAACCAGATATAGATAAATTAGAAACAATTAATGTAGGAATAGTTGGGCATATTGACCATGGAAAAACAACTCTTTTGTATAAATTATCTGGAAAATGGGCAGACACACATTCAGAAGAATTGAAAAGAGGAATTACAATCAAACTAGGTTATGCAGACGCAATTGTCTATGATGAAAAAGGCAAGCTGACAACTGATAAGAAAAGCAAGGGGACTCCCAAAAGATACATAACTTTTGTTGATGCACCAGGACATGAAATGCTCATGGCAACAATGCTTTCTGGCTCAGCAATTATGGATGCAGCAATTTTAGTTGTAGCAGCTAATGAAGGAATCAAACCTCAAACACAGGAACATTTAGTTGCATTAAAAGCAAAAAAAATCCAAGATATAATTATAGTTCAAAATAAAATTGACTTAGTTTCTAAAGAAGATGCAGTAAAAAATTATCAAGCAATAAAAGAATTTGTAAAAGGAACAATTGCTGAAAACTCTCCAATTATTCCAACATCTGCACAACAAGGAGTTAACTTAGATAAAGTTTTAGAAGAATTAGTAAAAATTAAAATTAATAAAAAAGATGAAAAATCTCAACCAATTTTTCTTGTTGCAAGAAGTTTTGATATTAATAAACCTGGAACAGAATTAGAAAAACTTCATGGGGGTGTTTTAGGTGGTGCATTAAAACAAGGTAAATTAAAAATCGGGGATGAAATAGAAATTAAGCCAGGACATTCCTACAAAAAACAAAATCAATATCATTACCAAACAATAAAATCTAAAATTGTTTCAATGCAAAAAGGCCCATATCAAATCTCTGTTGCCACCCCTGGAGGAAGCTTAGCAATTGAAACTGAATTAGACCCAAGTTTAACAAAATCAGACTCATTATCTAGTTGCATTGCATCTATCACAGGCAATCTACCAGAAATAGAAGATAAAATCCAAATAAAATTCTCACTTTTTGAAGAAGTATTTGGAACAGGTAAACATGAATCTGTTGCTGAATTAAAACCAAATGAGATGTTAATGTTAAGTATTAATACTTCAATTACAGTTGGACAAGTTCAAAAAATAGATAATAAGAAAAATCAAGTAGAATTTTCATTAAAAATTCCAATTGTTCCATTAAAAGGTGAATCAGTTGGAATCGCGAGAAACTTGCAAGGACACTGGCGATTAATCGGGTTTGGCGAGATTTTATGACTTGACAATTCTATAAAGTTACAAGTTATGAAATTGAGTAGAAATCTTGTAACTTAGTGAAATTTTATAAACAATCTTTCTTTTATCTAATCATGAAAAAAGAGGCAGCAAAACAAATAAAATATTCATCAACAGTAAGTAATAAAAAACAATCTCTTTCAGAAATACTAACAAGAGTTTTTCCTCCAACTATGGTTCCAACAAAAAAAACAGGATGGATATTTGGAACAATATTTGTTATTGTAGTAATTATTGGATTATTAAGTTTCCCACTTGGAGAAATGCTTAGTGGAAACTTAGATTTATCTGTAAAAGTAGGAATTCCATGGACCTTTCTTGAATTTGATTTAGAAAATCCTGAAACCCTTCCAGTAAAGTTTGGTGGTTTAATTCTTGACTTATTTATTTATTTAATTATCTCTTATGCACTTGATGTTGTAATAAATGTTTTCTTAAGTTCACTCAACCAAAAGAAAGGAAGGAAAACCAAGCGCCCATTAGTTTACAGGATAGCTCCAAAATCAGTCGCAGAAAAAGCATCAGAAAAAACTCACGAAATCATTGGGAAGAAATAACTAACTATCTGAATGTTGTTCTAAATACTTCTTAACCTGATAAGCAATCTGAGGGGCAACATACATAATATCATCAAGACCACATCTAACATGGGCATTACCTCCAACCCCCCGATAAACCTGCTCATCCCCCGAAGTAACCCTAAAATAAGGTTTTCCTTTTTCATCTTCTAACCAAACACTAACTTTGCCTGCCCTAAAAATATATGGCTTGCCTTCCTTCACAAAACCTCTATGTTCAACTTTTTCAGATAAACCAGAATCTTCAAAAGCAACATCCAAAAAAGGTAAAATCCTTCTTCTATCTTTTTCTGAAGCATGAAGAACAATTTCTATTTCTTTTTTCATAAATCAAAACTAAAAAAGACTTTTATAAACATTATTGTGATTCAACACTATCAACATTATCAACAACAGGCACTCTAGTCAAATCTGTAACTTTATCACCTTGTTGAAGCTTAATAATCCGAACACCTTGTGTTGCCCGCCCCATCACACGAATATTCTTAATTGGAGTTCTTATCACAATACCTTTAGCAGTTGTTACAATTATATTATCACCAGCAGTCACAGACTGCGAAGTAATTACATTCCCGTTTTTTTCAGAAATTTTAATATTAATTACACCTTTTCCAGCCCTCCCAATTAATCTATAATCTTCAATCTTACTTCTCTTTCCATAACCTTTCTCAGTAATTGTTAAAATTGAAAACTTTCCCTGATTACTTTTCTCAGGAAGCACTTCTAAAGAAACAACTTCATCTCCTTTTGCAAGCTTAATACCAGTAACACCATAACCAGCCCTCCCAATTGCCCGAACAGCATCAGAACTAAATCTAATTGCCTGCCCTTTCTTAGTAACAAGCAAAATCTCTTGTTTTTCCTTAATCATATCAACACCAATTAACAAATCATCCCTACCTTCTAAATTAATTGCCTTAATTCCTCCTTTTCTTGGAGAACTAAATGCTTTCATTTCAATTTTCTTAACAACACCATTCCTAGTAGCCATTAATAAATAATCTTCAAACTTTTTAACAGCAATAACAGATGTAACCTTCGCATCTTTCAACTCAAGCAAATTAATTAATGCCTTACCTTTTCCATACTTAGCAATTTCTGGAACTTCATAACCTTTTAACCAATAAATTTTTCCATTATCTGCAAAAAATAATAAATAATCATGAGTTGAACAAGTCATTAACTGTTTAACAAAATCACCAGTAGCTAAATCACTTCCAATAACACCTTTCCCACCCCTCTTCTGCTCTCTATACTGCTTCAAATCAATTCTTTTAATATAACCTTTATCAGTAATAGTTACAACAACATCTTTTTTAGCAATTAAATCTTTTTCTTCAAATTCCTTAACATTTCCTAAAACAGTTGTTCTTCTATCATCACCATAATTTCTTTTTATCTCTTTCAAATCAGACTTAATAATCTTCAAAATTTCTTTTTCATCTCCAAGAATTTTCTTTAACTCAGCAATCAATGCTTTTAGTTCTTTTTCTTCTTTTTTCAATTTATCTAATTCAAGAGAAGTTAACGAAGACAATCTCATCTCTAAAATTGCCTGAGCTTGTTTTTGTGTTAATTTAAACTTTGTCTGCAATCCTTGTAATGCCTCAGTAACACCTTTAGACTTTCTAATTAACTTAACAACTTCATCAATATTTTTCTGAGCAATTAACAATCCCTCAACAATATGCACTCTCTTTTCAGCTTTATCTAAATCAAACTCTGTTCTTTTTCTAATAACTTTTTGCCTATGTTTAACATAAGTTTCAACAATCTGCTTAATAGTTAATTGCTTAGGTCTTCCATTAACAAGAGCTAACATAATTGCGTCAAATCTTGTCTGCAATCTTGTATATTTAAACAATCTATTTAATGTAAATTTCTCACTTACACCTTTCCTTAACTCAATAACAATACGAACATTACCTTTAGCAGACTCGTCCCGAATATCTGTAACATCTGGCAATTTCTTATCCTTAACTAACTGAGCAATCTGTTCAACCAAGGTAGACTTATTAACTTGATAAGGAATCTCCGTAATCACAACTTTAATCTTCCCACTCGCTTTCTTTGGTTGTTCAACTTTTGTTTTCCCTCTCAAAACCATCCTTCCCCTACCTTCCCCATAAACTTTGTCAAACTCTCCTGAAACATAACCACCTGTTGGAAAATCAGGTGCTTTAATTATCTTAATCAAATCTACAATCTCAATCTTCGGTTTATCAATATAAGCAATAATTGCATCACAAGTATCTGTAAGATTATGCGGTGGCATATTCGTAGTCATACCAACTGCAATACCACTTGTCCCATTCAACAACAAATTCGGCAACTTACCAGGCAAAACCTCCGGCTCGTCAAGAGTATTATCAAAATTAGGAAACATCTTCACTGTCTTCTTCTCAATATCTTGCAACAACTCAGAAGAAATCTTTTCCATCTTAGCTTCTGTATATCTCATTGCAGCTGCAGGATCACCATCTAAACTTCCGAAATTACCTTGTCCTTTAACTAATGGATATCTTAATGAAAAACTTTGAGCCATACGAACTAAAGAATCATAAATAGCCATATCACCATGTGGATGAAACTTACCCATTGTATCACCAACAATCCTCGCTGATTTCTTTGTCTGTTTATTACTTTGCAAACCCATCTGATGCATTGCCCAAAGAATACGACGGTGAACTGGTTTTAAACCATCTTCAGCAGCAGGCAAAGCTCGAGAAACAATAACACTCATAGCATAATCAATATATGCCTTTCTCATCTCAGTAGAAATTTCAGCATTAATTAATTGCTTTGCTTCAATATGCTCTTTCATTTCTTCTTTTCTAACTGCAAGTTCTTCTTTATTTTCGTCTAATTGTTTTTTTGCTTCTTCTGGTGTCATTTTTTCTTCCCCACCTTTTTATTTAATTTTTCTAATTTTGTTTTATCCATAACCATTAATGGGAAAATTCCTCCCCTGAATCCACATTTTTTACACTGCATTTTAGGAATTATACCTATTAAATTTTTCATTCCAAATATAAAACCTACATTCATGCTTTTGCATTTTGGGCAAAAATATATCTTGACTTGTTTGGTTTTCTTCTTTTTTACCATTTATCTACCTTCCACCAAATAAAATTTATTTTTCTCTTGGTCAATATCTATAAAATATTCTTTTTCTATTCCATTAGATTGAGTAAAAACACTTGCTTCGCAAATATCAATAATTAATTGCTCAATACCATCAATAATTAATTTATCTCCTTTTTCAAATTCTATATCGGTTATGTCTATTTTTCTATTTTCAGTTTTAAGTGTGTATTCTTGTGTCATTTTATAAATCAACCTCTGCATATTCTGCATTTTCTTCAATGAATTTTCTTCTTGGAGCAACAACATCTCCCATTAACATTGAAAAAGTCTCATCTGCTTCAACAGCATCCTCAATTGAAACTTGTTTCAAAATCCGCGTCTTAGGATTCATGGTTGTATCCCATAATTGGCTGTCATTCATTTCTCCCAAACCTTTAAACCGTGAAATTTCAGGACTGCCACCAAGTTTAGCAACAATCTTTTTCAATTCTTCATCAGAATAAACATAGTTATCTTTACTTCCTTTTCTAACCTTAAACAAGGGAGCAACTGCAACAAAAATATGTCCTACTTCAATTAACTGAGGAACATATCTATAAAACAAGGTCAGCAACAAAGTCTTAATATGCTGTCCATCAACATCTGCATCTGTCATAATTATGATTTTATTATATCTCAATTTGGCAACATCAAAACTATCTCCAACACTTGTCCCCATAGCCGTAATCAAATTTGAGATTTCCTCACTTGCTAATGCTCTACTTGGATTTGATTTTTCAACATTCAAAATCTTACCTTTTAATGGCAAAATAGCTTGAAACTCTTTATCTCTTGCGCCTTTTGCAGTTCCACCAGCCGACTGCCCTTCAACAATATATAACTCTGTTTTTTCTTTTTTCTTTGAAGAACAATCTGCTAACTTTCCTGGCAAACCACCACCACCTAAAACATTTTTTCTTCTAACTAATTCTTTTGCTTTTTTCGCTGCCTGCCTTGCTTTTAATGCAGCAGAAGATTTTTGTGCAATTTTTCTACCAATTGCTGGATTCTCTTCAAAAAACTCAGCTAAAGCACTTGTTGTAATTGAATCAATAATTCCTTTAACTTCACTATTTCCAAGTTTAGTCTTAGTCTGCCCTTCAAATTGTGGTTCTTGCAATCTCAACGAAATAACAGCAGTCACACCTTCCCGAACATCATCACCTTGTAACTTCTCACCTTTTTTTAAAATTCCTTTTGCAGTTGCATAATCATTAATAACCCTAGTTAAAGCAGTTTTAAAACCAGCAACATGAGTTCCTCCTTCAATTGTATTAATAGTATTAACAAACCCATGAATATTTTCATTATATCCATCAGTATATTGAATTGCAACTTCTGCAACAGTTTTCTCATGTTCTTTTTTAAAATAAATTGGCTTATGCAATCCTGTCCTTGTTTTATTTAACCACTTCACAAACTCAGCCAACCCACCCTCATAATGAAAATCTTCTTTCTTATTAGAGTTCTCATCATTAAAAATAATCCTTAAACCTGCATTTAGAAAACTGATTTCCCTAAACCTTGTTGCAAGAGTATTAAAATCAAATTGAGTTGTTGAAAAAATTGTGTCATCTGGAAAAAATGTAACCTTAGTTCCAGTCTCTCCCTTAGCACACTTACCAGAAACCTTTACTGGATGTAAGGGTTTTCCAATTTTATAACTTTGAGTATAAATTTTTCCACCTTTTCTAACTTCAACAATCATTTTTTTAGAAACAGCTGCAACAACAGAAATACCAACCCCATGCAAACCCCCTGAAACAGCATAAGATTTCTTATCAAACTTCCCGCCCGCATGTAACCGAGTAACAATAATTTCCATTGCAGGTTTTTTATAAACAGGATGGATATCAACAGGCATACCTCGCCCATTATCTTCTACAACAACTGAACCATCTTTTTTCAAAGTAACTTTAATAGCATTACAAACTCCTGCAAGGCACTCATCAACAGAATTATCAACAGTTTCATAAACCAAATGATGCAAACCTTCTTTCCCAGTACTACCTATATACATCGCCGGCCGTTTTCTAACTCCTTCAAGCCCTTCCAGAACCTTAATATCCTTCGCAGAATAACTACTTTTTTGAGGTTTTTCTGTTTCTTTTTTAACTGCCATTTTTGATAGGTTTCACCAAAACATATTGTTTTAGCGCAATAACTTAAGAGAATTTTTTCTCTTCACAACATGCAAAACCAAACTTGGTTTATAAAGCTTTCTGCCATTTTATCGTCGATAAAATTAAAAATTCGCTAAAAAATAAGGTTTTCATTCACTTTTACTTTTTCTCACTCTTCTCACTTTTCTCTGCCTTTTTTACTTTCTTAATCCACTTAACTTTTCTATTATCACGCCCCATTTCAGAATTTTTCCTACACTTTGAAGAACAAAAATGTTTTGGATTTCCATCTTTTTGAACAACAGTTATACCTCTTGGAAATTCATAATCTCCCTTACAAAATGAACAAGCTGGCATTTTAACTACTCCCACCCTTATTTATTCTTTTTTGAATTCTTCTTGATTCAATTTCAGTTTCTCTTAAAATTAAAATATCTCTTCTTGCAACAGGGCCACGAACATTTCGTCTCATTTGCTTTCCCCTATTTTTACCTTGTAAAATTCTACAAGAAACCTGGGTAATCTCTCCTTTTGTTCCTGTTCTTCCTAAAACCGCCTCAACAACCGCGGG
>CEPX01197539.1_pt1 | contig 10754 bp, 11 predicted proteins | sample 361361 | NCBI WGS metagenome assembly CEPX01 (sample SAMEA2619974, study PRJEB7988) | marine metagenome | biome: marine biome (ENVO:00000447); feature: mesopelagic zone (ENVO:00000213) & marine oxygen minimum zone (ENVO:01000065); material: "saline water (ENVO:00002010), including plankton...
TTATTATCCTTGTATAAACTGTATCGTTTATTCAGGACTAGTCATTAATTAGGTTGGTTTTTATCTACATCTTTGAAAAGCATCATATCCATGACTCTTGCAGATGCTCCATCGTAGAATCCATACTCACCTTGAAAATCTTTTGGATTATTAAAGGTTCCAAAGATTAGATCATACACTGGAAAATCCGAGTAATTATAAGCATGCACTCCTCTGGAGTGATGTACGGCATGCTGTTCTGGACGTTGGATGATGTACCCTAACCATTGCGGAGTGCTGATATTAGCATGTTGGAAAATACTCAGGAAGTTTAGTCCTAGAATAATCACAGTTGCAGCTGTCGGGTCAACACCAATGATGAGCGCAAACACAAGACTTCCAAGTATAGTAAATCCGATCATGTCCATAGGACTGAAGTAGAAAGCAGATGGAATGTCTAATTTCTCCGCACTATGGTGCATTTGATGAAAGATTCTCCAAAGAGCATCCGACTTATGCATAGCCCAGTGCCATAGATACAGCATGAACTGATAGAAAAATAATCCAATGGCTATTTGTCCCCCAAGCGATAAACTGCTTAGATCGAGTAACTGGTATGAAGCCAAATACTCGTCCGTTAAAAGCGGTAAATAGGAACTCAAATAGAAAAATACTGCAAAAGCTAACAGTCCTCGGAGAGTAGCGAAGCGTATTTGAGGTAAGTTCTTGTGTCTTGGGAATAACTGTTCCCAAATGAATAGTGCAAAGTACATCGCGATAACACCTAGTGAAATCGGATCTAAAAGAATTTCTAATGGAGTAGGCATTTTGAGTTTTTGATCTTTTTAAACAAACTAGTCGGTACAAATATAGGAATATTTTTAACTAAACAAACTAGTTGGTATAAAAATGTGCTTTATATTTGGGATATGCCCAGAGACGGAAGAAAAACCAAGACCAGAATTATTGATGAAGCCACAACACTTGTCTTAGAAAACGGATTTGCTGGAACAACGATCGATCAAATTCTGGAAAAGACAGAAATAACAAAAGGTGCCTTCTTTTATCATTTTAAAACGAAAAATGATTTGGCTTTAGGGTTAATGGATCACTTTGCTACAAGTGACTTGAATTCATTGAATGAGGCATTGGAATACGTGAAAGCAAATTACAAGACACCTAAGGACCAATTAATTGGTTTTGTTCAGTTCTTTATTAATGTTTTTGATGATTTAGAACAACCGTATGCTGGATGTTTATATGCTTCATGCTTTAATGAACCAGAGCAATTTCCTGATCAAGCAAAGAAAATAGTCAGTGATGCCATATTGGAATGGAGAAAACAGCTGGGTGATTTAATTGAGGCTGTGCTAAATGACACAGGTGCTAAGCTTATTGTAGATAAAAATGCACTTGCTGATAACTTCACTGTGGTGATGGAGGGAGGATTTATCTTATCCAAAGCTCTTGGTGATGCTAAGCTTACCGCAAATCAACTAAAGCAGTATAGAAATTACCTACAGCTACTGTTTGCGCATTGATATCCCGTCAATCGTAATTAATGATCTTAGAGGTTTTTAATAAATTGGTTAATTCTTGAGTGAAATCTTCTTCCACTTTGAATGAACCATGATTTTGATAAATTCCAGCCATTGAATTCATTTCTTCCATCTCGGTGTTGAAGGAATCGATCGTGTTGGTAAAGGCTAAGTTGTCAGGTTGAATTCTACCTTGTTTGATAGCGGTGTTAATTCTTTTGGAGCACCTGCATTTGTTCTGAGGGTTGTACACTCCACAGTTTGACTCTAGAAATGTTCCAATTTGTTGTCTGGCTTGCTGAAGTCTTTTTCTGAAGGTTTCTGGTGTAGTGTCAGTAATAGTTGCTGCTTTTTTGCTATTGATCTTTAGTGCACTACCAAGAATAAATGCTTCTCTCTGGTCTCTGTTTAGGCATTGGAGCATGGCTAGGGTACATCCTGTTTTCATTTCTCTTTCCATCAACCGGCTATCCGCACCTTCATAACTTTCCGGTTCAGGGAGATAATTCAAGTCGTTGGAGAAATCCTGGAAGGAGCCTACTGCTTGCTCTACTTTGGTCTTCTTTAGGTTCATTAGATGATTACTTGCAACTCTGTATACCCAGGTTTTTAAGGAACTCTTTCCTTCAAAGCGGGCCAAGTTGGTAATCACTTTGATCAAGATTTCCTGAGTAGCGTCTTCTGCATCTTCTTTGGACCATAAGAATCGTAAGGACAAATTGTAAATCTGACCTTGTACCGATTGAATAAATGAATCAAGTTGTGGTTTGTTACCAGCTAGTACTTCTTGAATGAGCTCAAAGTCTTTCATGATTAGTGAATGTAAAATGGGCTGGAAATGATCCAGCCCAAAGGGTTATTAGTTTAAAATCTGTTGAAGTTTCTTCAATTCGTCTGCTAGCTGACCAATCTGAGCGGATAATGCGCCTTCTACCATTTCTAAAGGAACAGGAGGTGCCATGAGTACGAAAGAATATATCGCCTGACCGTCACCATCTTCAGTGACTCTGGAAAAAGCAGTTCCTACGGTTCCATCAGGCATGGTCATGTACCAATCAATTGTACCAGAGTTGGCGTCTACTCGCGTTTCCAGGTCGATTTGTAATTCTCCTTCTGGAGTAATGAGCAATGCGGATTTTTGATCTGCTTTTTTGAATGCTCTGGTCCAGTTTGGAAGATTTTCCGGCTTAGCGATGTAATCAAATACTTTCTCAGGTGACGCTGCGATGTTTACACTTTGTACGTCGTGATTTTTAATTGCTGTCATTGTCATTTGTTTCAATAATTGAATTATGCTCTCAATTACTTAGACAGTGAAAATGAAGAGGTGTGAATTTTTTTGTAAGCTTTTATCAAAACAGGATAAAAAAAGAGCCCGAAGGCTCTTTCAATCAATTACACAACTTGTCGTAGAAGAGTACGTGCTCTGAGAAGTTGCTCCACCAGAAGCGTTCTCCCGAATATGCTTCTTCAAAATCTGGACAGTCTGTATACAGATCATTCAATGCGTTTTGATTGTAATTTTTCTTTTTAAATACTTCCGCTCTATTGCCATCTTTTACAACCAAATAAGAAGTGTCATCTCCACCGTCTTGTATGACAAGGCCTGATACAGCTACCTGAGAAGATTCGCCAGCATTCGGGTTAATGTATACTTTGATTTTACTATCAAAGCCAGGATTCAAGAGCTGCATCAATGCAAACTTGTCCTTTTTAGGAAGTAGTGCCTGATCAAATATGACCCATTCTCTGTTCATTATTTTTTTGAAATCCTGATCCATTAGTCGAGGCATGCTTGGTGCCGACATGGCACTGGTTCTATTCATGAAATTTGTTGCTCTGATTGCAAGCATTTTCACGTCTTCAGCTTTGAATTTGTACTTGGAGCCATCGTCTGATTTAATGTTGAAGGATCTGATTTGTCCTCCCATCATGAGAGAGCCGTTCATTTGTCCTCTTATCGTATCTCCAGAAGTAGTAACGGCGTAAACTTCCCTTGCAGTGGATACCAAATCATCTTCTACAGGAGGCATAAAGTATTGAGAAGGTTGTGCATATGCAAGTGAAGCACAGCCAATGATCAACAAAGTAACTATTGATTTCATATAAGGTGGATTTTTTCCTCTAATTAACTCGAGAAAAAGGGAGAAATCAAGGGAACAACCTAAGACACATTTAGAAAATGTGTCTTAGGTTGAAAATAGTTTTAAAAAGAGAAATTTAATGAGGTGAAAAAGTTACGCCCAGGAGCATAAATTCTGTCAGAACTGTTGACCACTGATCGGTTAAGATGTTCATAATAATTCGTGTCAAAAAAGTTGTTGATGCCAGCGCTTACCTGAAGGTTTCTCAATTGTTCATATGAAACCTTTAAGTCTACCAAAGTGAAAGTGGGTGTGGTGGACTCACCGTATTCATTGGATACTCTGTCTTGCTGCATTACATAACGTACACTCAGCGTAGGTCTCAATTTGCCATTGAAATAATTGCCCGACAAAATGTACCGAGTATCCAATGGGGCAATTTGAGGAAGAGGTTCGTTTCTGGACATGTCCTGAGCATATGTGTATGCAGCACTTAATCGATGTTTAATGCCTAGACCCAGAATTTGGGTCCAAATAACTTCAAAACCCGTCTTAAAAGCCTCGTCTATATTGATAACACGTCTTACACCAGGACTATTGGAAAGTCTGGGGGTTAAACTTTCATCAATCCTCGAGGAGATGAAGTCTTGCAGGTATGCACCAAATACATCAATATCAATAGCGGTTGTAGAGGCATTCCATTCAAAGGTCAAATCGATCTGATTGTTGATTTCTGGATTGATATTCGGATTACCCACTACTTCATACGGGTCTTGCCCTACTGGGAAGAAATTAATGTATCGTTCTGTTAGACTACCACTTCTTTGAGCTCTTCCAGTCCATAGTCCAACTTTGGTTTGGTTCGTAAGGAGTTTTGAAACTCCAATACTGATACTTGGGTTAAAATCTGATTTAGATTTCTCTGAATAAACACTTGAAAACTCTTCGCTTTCATTATTGACGCTCGCTGAGTTCATTTCCAGTCTCCCAGAAAAGACCGCATGGAGATCGTTGGCATGTAAATGGTACTCAGCAAAAGCTCCAGACTTCAATATTTGTCCATCTTGCCAGACATTATCATAGACAGTCATTCCCATCATTGGTCCCATGAGAAATTCCCTTGACCTTGTTCCATCAGCGCCTTCCAGACGATAATCGGCTCCTGCGTATAACGTGTTTTTATTAAACTTCGAGATGCTCTCACTTCGCCCACCATAATTTTTGGTCGTGGCATCTGTTGCAGCATTCATCATCCTTGGATCCAGTGGTTTTAGCAAGTTATCCATGGTGTGATCAACCATTGATGCGTAAACAGTGGTATTCCAGCTCTTTAGGTGATCTCTATTAATTTGGATATCATGTCGCACATTAAACAACCAGGTGTCATCTTTTCTCAAGTCCATTGGCAGTGCTGCAAAGTCGGCGTTTCTTGCTCTGTTGTACACTGCTGATAATTTGATCTGCTGATTAGTTGATGGCTTTATACCTAAGGTGGTGCCAAAACTGCCTCGTTTAAAATCACTTTGGACCGTTTCATCATTTGCGGTGGTGTAGTCATCGCCTTCGGACCATGAAGCAGAAACACTCCAATCAATGAATTGGCTGCTGATACCTAGCTGACCTTCATTTCGGAAAATGCTTCCGTTCGACTCATAACCTGAAGTGGCACGTCCATAAACTGATGGTTTGCTTGAAAACTTCAATGATGCAGGAATGAAGTTAATGGTGGCTCCAAACCCTGTTCCATATCTCAGTGCAAATGGTCCTTTGAGTACCTCGATTCGATTCATCATATTCGGTGCCATTTGACTGGTCGGAGGGTCCATTCTGTTAGGACATGCGGACGTAGCACTTTGGGCTCCATCGATCACAACGTTCAGTTGATCATATTTAAAGCCTCTAAAAACAGGATCAAATCCATATCCACCGCTTTTGCGAATGCTGGTAAATCCGGTGCTTTGATTTAGCACTGCTCCTCCATCATGAGACATCCAATCATTGGACTGAAGGTCTACTCCTTGAGTCGGAGAGGTGTTTGTTTTAATGCCAATAACTGTCACTGGATATAAATTTATCTCAAGACTCTTTCGAGAACTTAAACCAAGCTTAATAGCGTTAGCAACCTCCTGGTCGTTGAGTTCCCACGTGCCATATGAGATATGAGAGAGAATTAAGTTCTGTTCGGCTAAATAAATTAGTTCGATTAATCCGTTCTCTGGGGTAACACCTTTAATATCTCCATACTCATAATAAGCACTTGAGATTGGTTGTTGTGAATCTTCATCTATTACCTGAAACGTTGATTTTGATTGCGCAAATAATAGTGAGTTAGACACGACTAGAAATAGCATGCCTATTACACGAAAAGTATTGTTCATGTTGGTATTCTTAATTTTTATGATGCAATAAATTATTGATCGGATTGTAGTACAGAATCCGAAAATTTGACTTGAAGTCAATCGGTGCAGCAATTAAGAATATTGTGGTGGATGAAAAATATCATCCAAATAAGATGGAGTTAAGTCGTTTTCCGAATCTCCAAATTGAAGAGTTTTAAGAAGGTAGTTTGACTGAAAGCTGGTGGATTCAGAATTCAATACATAATCCACTGTTAATCTCAGTTTAAAAGAAGATGGTTGTTGCTTATCTTCTTGATTTCCTGTTTTGTTCAGCTCCTTGGCCAGATAACAACTACCTCCGCAAATCGTAATGGGTTTGTCTCTATTGATACAAAAAGTGGCAGCAATACGATCTTGATTCATTTTGAAATCGGCCCAAATCCAAATCTTCGAAAGACTGGGCGCCATCAAAATAAGTATAAGCGATATGGAGATTAGTTGTCTCAATCTACTGCGAAAGTAAGGAGTTGATTTTAATAGATGGTCATCAATGTTACATAGAATTGAACTTTTTAGGTTGTTGCTATGTAGACTAACTCTCTTTCCAAATTATAAACCATTCGATTACAGCCTCTTCTCAGTACTAGATAGGGTATTCCCAACATGAATATTCCATGCAATAAGATTAGCGGCAATGATAATAATGGAAAATTTTCCATAGAAATCGCCAGAATGATGAAAGTGAGATAAAACAAGAAGATGAAAACAAACCAAAAAAGCATGATACCATGAAATCCGTTTACCTCAGTTGTAATTAGTAAGTGTTCGCTTTTCTGAAGGAATTTACCTTTTGCGATTGCCGAGTTCAAACTAATTTCAAACAATCTTCTCCTTCTTCTGAATTTGAAACCATCATAATTGACTTCTCCGATATATTCTCTTTTATCTGTTGAGAAGATTTCTAATCCGGAGAATAAGGGACTAGGATCTCCAGTTTTGACATGAGATTTCAGCCGTTCTGTAAATTCATTTTTATGGATAGTAATCCTGGTTTCGAATTCTCGTATCAGTTTAAGGCTTTTAAGTAGGTCTCTCATTATGAGTAGTTAGTAAGTTAAAGATAGCTAATGCTAAAATCATTCACTGTGAAAGAATGACAAACAACATCTTTTTAGTCTCCTCGTTCATAGTTTCATGAACAGGTTAAAAGAATTTTTCTGGTTATGCTCTGGAGCCAATCGACAAATCCTCTCCAATACACCATCTGAGTCAAGTAAATATGTAGGTATCGGGGCCACGATATTTTTTACAGGCGTCTTTGCTGCTTTGGCTGGAGGATATGCTTTGTTCACTGTGTTTGATAATTATTTTGCCGCAGCTGTTTTCGGAATACTTTGGGGACTGATGATCTTTAATCTGGATCGTTTTATTGTGTCCAGCATGCGGAAAAACGGGGAACCAAGACAAGAATTTATGCAAGTCGTACCACGTTTAGTACTTGCTTTGGTGATCTCCATCGTGATTGCGAAACCATTGGAGTTAAAGATTTTTGAGAAGGAAGTGAATAGCGAGATTACCTCCATGATTCAGGAGGACCTGGCCTTCAAAGAATTGGTAGTCAAGGAGCGGTTTGTGGAATCTAGAAACCGGTTGAATGCAGAAATATCACAACTAAAGCAGGCAGTTGATCTGAAAACTGATAGTAGAAATGAACTTCGTAGAATCGCCAGAGAAGAAGCTGATGGAACTGGTGGAACTGGTAAGCGCAATCCGGGCCCTATATATCGAATCAAAAAAGGAGATGCAGATCGTGTAGAGCAGGAGCTGAAGGAATTGATTGCTTCTACGAATCCCATCATTGAAGAAAAAGAAATGGCTATCCAGGAGCTAAATGCCAGAGAGGAAGCAGAGCTTACTGCTATCGAAGAAGGTCAGCTAACGGGGTTGGCGTCTAGAATGGAGGCGCTAGATCGACTAACGAACAAAAGCTCAGCAATCAATTTAGCAAGCTGGTTCATCATGTTGTTGTTTTTAGTTGTGGAAACCTCACCAATTTTTGTGAAGCTGGTATCTCAGCGTGGGCCGTATGATTATGTGCTAAAGTCTGAGGAATATGGCTTTGAAGCTTTCCACTACGAAGATATGGCCAAAGTCAATTCAGAAATTAAGAAGCGCTCCTCTAAACTCACTCGAGAAGAAGTGGAGTATGTCAATGAAAGATTGCAGTTGGGCTTGGATAGGGGTTAATAATAACTTACCGTACAATAATTTTAGTTGATTCGATGATTGCACCATTTGCGCTCCATTGAATTAAATATTGACCTTTTGGAAGCATGGATATATCCACCGTGGAGGAGCCTTTCAATGTTCCTGAAAGGTGCTGGCGACCTGTCAAATCGACCAGCGAATAATGATGATTGCTGGTTCCGGGTAGATGAACATTAAGTGTTGTGCCAACCGGATTTGGATAAATCTCTATTTGTTTCTGGTCTTCAGTAGATAGCGTTCTGAGCTCTCTTTCATTTAAAGGAACGTAAGGAGTCTCGGATAGGACGCACAGAAATAGTCCAACACAAACAGAATGAGTGCTGTAACTCTCGAAATACCCTGAATTCCACATTGCCCATGCAGCTTTCTCCCAATTTTCATGTGATTCATTCTCATATAAAGCCACCTTCCATATACCAATCAATAAGGCATAAGTAATATCTCTGACTCCTAGAGCGTCTGGCGTAACTACTCCTAAATCAATGATTTCCTTCGAAAGGTTATCCAACATTGCCAATAGGTATGGTTTTAATTCATTAGCTCTTGCTAGATCTCCACGATCTCTAAAAGCAACATAGGCTTCTGTTAGTGCCCATGTATTCATTGCATGATACCAGCTAATGGCATTATGACCATCCCACATTCTACCAGGAGTTTGTGCAATATTTGTGAGTGAGGTAAACGCAATTGTCGGAGAAGTGCCATCTACAAAACCATCAAGGTTTTCATCCCACAAAATCCCTGGGATTAAGCTTTTATTGAGTTTATAATTGAGTTCATTCTTGTATTGTTCTTCTCCAGTCCAGGCATATAATTCTGAAAGGAGCCAAATTAACTTTGAGGTATAATTGTGATTCTTTACAGAGAATTCGGAAATAGCAAACTTACCAGCTAGTAAAGCTGAGTTTCTAAATTTTAACTTTAAAGAAGGATCTGACTGATTGATAGCTGATTCTATCATCTGAACTCCAACCCATCCATGATCATAAGCCAACCCGCCATCGAACCAATTGGAGGCATCATCTTGTGCGCTGGTCAGGAATTGGTTGCCGGTAAACTGTCCATTGACATATTCTACACAATAATTTGGTAGATTAGTGCAAACTTCCGCCACAGATGAACCAACAACTCCTCCTGGGTAGCAAGGGTTAGAACTTGTAGTGCTTATGTAAGCGTAAACTCCCTCATTTCTTGGTTCTGGACTACCAACATTCCAGTCAGCATATTGCTGATCATACATCATATTAGCAATCTCAGCCAATGTGCTTCGATCATTAAAATATCCGCCTTGCATGGCGTAATAGGCACCGAGTGCCACATTATTTTCATAACGGCCTATCCTGGGACAATTGATGGTGATGGAAGAGATATTAGGAGCAAGTATTTCATTCCAGATGGTTTCTATTTCTGACAATGAAGGCCTTGAAAATTCGGGATCGGAATAAGACAGAGCTATCTGTGGGCAACCCAGGGCTGTTCCTCTTGAGTTTTTAGCCTGATCGATGGCGTTGATGGCGTCTGCAATCTCACCATACCGCATTTGTTGAATGATATTGCTTTCATTTGAATCAGTTCCATAGTCATTTCCACAAGGTGGAGTTACCTGGGCTATTCCACTTAATACAAGAATGGCTAAAAGAATCGATAAAATACACCTCATCCCTTTTCTGGAAAAATCTCGGGTTCCTATTGTTAAATTTAGGAATTCCGCATCCGAAAATTAGTAATAATTTTAATGCTTCTCAGAATCATTGAACTGCCAAAGGACATTCACTAGTTGCCACTTGCCATTTAGCTTGACAATATGCATGTAGTCAATCCAGTCATCTGCAATGAGTTTTACGGAGGCTACTTTGTCGTAGACATCCAATATGATTACTTCCTTTTTTGGGTTTTCAGGGAATTTGTCACCTTCCACATTGTAGGTTTCTGCAAGTAAAACCATCGCGTCAGTAAATGTCTCCCTTAGATATTCCTTGCCTGTTTTCTTATTACTCCAAAAGGTCCTTTTTACCATTCTGGGATGAGCGGCCCTTTCAAATTGTTCTGGATTTACATTGTGTTGAGACTCGATGTAATCTAAGGCCACTTGTTTGATCTCTAATGAGTCTTGCCTGGTTTGGCCTTTAGAGTAGAACGTTAGAAGTAAGAATATTGAGCTTATTAGGGTAGTTGGTTTTAGCATAATCGATTAAAGTTTAACCGATTCCAACGTTACAAATATTTGTCATGTTTTCTGAAATGGATAATTAACACTTTATTAACTCTTAGTCTCAGTAATAACTTCTAATCTCAATGCCCTCTATGTTTTGATTGTTACTGGAATCAATCGCCAATTGAACGATTCGCTCGCTGAAACAAGTAAATAAGTGATAGTTATGTACTAGTGGATAAATGATAAGCATTTGATGGGTTGAATCCAATCCGATTTTGCTCTTCAATCCCTCATTTGAAATGGTATTCTCAATGGTGAGATACAGCTTATCGAATTCCCATGTCTTAGAATGATTGAGTTTGATAGTTGCTACGGGTAGACGGGTATGGTA
>CEPX01007386.1_pt1 | contig 10753 bp, 1 predicted proteins | sample 361361 | NCBI WGS metagenome assembly CEPX01 (sample SAMEA2619974, study PRJEB7988) | marine metagenome | biome: marine biome (ENVO:00000447); feature: mesopelagic zone (ENVO:00000213) & marine oxygen minimum zone (ENVO:01000065); material: "saline water (ENVO:00002010), including plankton...
AGCCCCACTAAGAGAATAATTCCTTGAATTTTGACCTGATGCTGTTGAAAACAAAGCTGGGTCAATTTTAGTCATGTTTCCTTTATTACCGTACTCTAGATTTCTCCAATTAGTTCCTACTGGAGTTACCCTCAATACATAGGGCTGATTTGCATATATAGGACTAACGTTACTATCATCATCTTTGTCCGTAGTACTAGGGTCGGCAGACATTCTAACCATATGGTATTGGTCTGTAAATCTACCAAACTCATCTACAATAAACTGGTCTACCCTAACTCGCTGGTCATTAGTAGAATTATCCCTATCCCAATTACCAGAAACATTATCTGTAAACGCAACATACAAAGAGTTGCCGGAATGCCCACTAAGACCATCTGGTCGAACATTCATATAAGTATATGCTATATTTTTTAATTCAGAGGTCTGTTCAGTTTGGTCTCCAAAATACCCACTAGAAAGTGTAGTAGTGGTGGCTCCTGAAACTACCCATTGCTCAACGGGGTTGAGCCACATCTTCCCATCATCATATCGGTAAGAGGAAAGAGAAACATTAGAAGCCTTAGCCCTACTTTGTGAAAAATCCATAGTTATATTTCTTAACGAATCATGAGCTTTCTTAATAGGAGCTCCCGCAGAAACATATGCTATAGGATAAAACAACGCATCACTTCCTGCCACCACCAAAAATATTTTTAGATTTTTATATGCATCATTAGAATCATAATCGAGAGGGTCTACTACATATTTAGGGTTCTTGTATGTCATTTTTAGAACTTCCACAACAGTTCCTCCGGTAATAGGAATTTCTATTAGGCCACGGCTTGTAGCTTCCGTATCTAAATCTGCTAATGTAGCAGTTAAAGTTTGAATACTCCTAGCTGCACCAGCCTTATCAGTATTAGCACCAGTCGAAACAAGAGAAAATTCAACCATCGCTTCTACTTCTATAGTAATACTATCAATTATGGTTAATTCCGCGCGAGTGCATAAAGGTGGAATCATAAGATATAGAGTCTTCCCTCCTTCTTTATTAAAAATAGAATTATCTATACCAGACTTAACAGTTTTATTTTCAACACGCATTATACCTGTAGCGACGCCATCTTTTATATCAATTTTAGTTATACCGGTATCTCCGATAGAAGGAGATACTTCAGTATTTACACCTAACAGACCAGCTGTGCCAGATGTAACATATTTAGAGAAAAATCCAGATGAATTCAGGGTTTGGATAACTGGGTTAAAAGTACCAGTAGTAGTGTAAAGATGAGTGGTGTCATAAGAAGACTTCGTTTCCGTGCTTTGCACCCATTGATAATTAGCTTCTGTTTTTTTATTAGAAGGGCCATCGTCCCAATCTACATAAAAAGCTCTTACATCATCATCAGTAAATTCAAATGTACCCGTCACTTCTGTAAAAGCATTTTCTTCTACCGTAGTGACACCACTAACTGCCCACGTAAGCCCGCTCATATAGTAGTCACCGCCCAATCCGTAAGATTAGTTGCTGCTACTTCGTCTGCAGCCCTGCCTCTAATATTATGATAGTCATACACAAACAATTTAGCACTATGGGGTTTTCTATTTCCGCCGCTAGTATAAGCGGTCTTCTCATCCAGCCTTCCTGAAAAGAAATATTCACCGGGCTTAGTGAGAATGTCCCATCGCTTATCATAAATAAGTACCTCTTCTATCAATCCATCCCAATAATAGTCTGGGCTTGTTCCTGTATCACTAGTTTCAAAATCGACTATGACAGTTCCACTGAGCGTTCCTGATGTAGTTATGGGGGTATTGCCATAGATACCTCCAACATTTTGAGTCATACTTACTGTGTAGCCGGGGCCGAGCGAAGTGACAATAGTACCATTATGACCCTCAGCAGCATCAATACAGTCTTTCAGCCCATTTACGGCATCGACGACCTCGCCGTCGCCGGTTTTGAACTCATTTGCAGCCGTATCGGTAGCGGAGGCGCCCGTATAAGTTACGGATGTACCAGCGTAGTCTATAATCGTAATAGTAGCGCCAATAGCAGGTTCTTGCTCATAGACAAACAGAATAGTAGCTGTACCGGACGCTGGAGCCGTAAGGGCGGTTGCGCCAATAAAAGTATTGTCAGTTGTAGAAATAGGAGCTGTATCTGCAGTAGTATCATAATCTTCCAATACCCCATTTACGTATAGTTCTAATGGATGACGGCCTCCCTCACTAGCTCCAGATAAGTAGCATACTATGACATTTAAGGGAGTCTCACCATCGCATACTTGTATAGAAGTGCCTTGTAATGTTATAGCATCATGTCGAGCTACCACTCTTTTATTAGAATCTAATCTAACAGAAAAACCATCATTTCCAGCTCCATCTGTAGTTCCTTGAGAATAAATATAGCTATCTGCTCCAGTACTATCCCAAGGAGAAGTAGCAGGTATAGCATGAACTATAAAGGTATATTCAGTAAGGTCCTTCATAAATGTGCTTTTATTTGCAACCTTAGTAGCACTATATTCTATACGTGGAAAGCTTTCTCCTAGATTGGGATAAGTTCCATCACCAGTAGAGCTTCCGGTAAATGCCCAACCAGATAACCCTTCAATTGAAGCATTAAGTTCGCTACTAGCTGTCGTATAATAGACGGCTCCCGTATAAAGAGCACCCCCCGTTCCCGGTAAATTCTGGCTGCCTGAAGTATAATCATAAAATTTATAGGCAGGCGTTTGAGGAGTATTACCTTGAGGAGGGTCGGCAGCAAATTCATTCAAAGGTAGGTGAAAACTACATTTATGGTATTTATCGGCTATATCCTCTGAGTCTATCATTAATGTTCTGTACCATATATCGTCTGCTTCTTCCTCCCAAGTAAAGACAACGGAATTCACGTCTTCGTGCGTAAGTTCATAAAGATTTGTGTCTTCCTCTAACGCATTAAAAGCAGGCCTCGCAACCAAATTACCAACAGCAGGCAACGTGTCATAAAACTCCCAAATCAAGGTAGGTTTATATAGTTCAGATAAAGCCGTGTCGTCATCTCCTACCAGCGTAATGGTTTTAGAGGTAGTTTGGTCAGATAGTTCAACTAATAGATTAAGGTCTTGATTAGTAGCTACACCCCCTTGGGTAGAACCACCTGCGGAACCTTCGGTTACAATTCCAGATATATCCATTTCCAAGTATTGATTAAGAATTGCTGTTGATTCCCCCAATTGTCCTCCTGTTTGTTTTTCATCATCAAACGCCCCATAACCATAGTCAGTAGTTAAGACTAGTGTGCTATTTTCACCATCTCCTAAAACCCATGGTTTTTGTATTATACCAGAAAGTCCCTTAGACCCGGTCGCCCCACTAGCATAAGTATATAACACTTCATTATATGTAGAACCCAAAGGACCTGTGCTAGTCCAATCACCCGGAACACTATTTGGTCTTTTATTAATAGCATTAATAGATTCATAAGCCCTTCTATAATTTAAATTGTTGCTAAGGAAAGTCATATTGACCCAATATCTTAAAGGAGAAATCCAAAGTTCAGATAAATTATCAGCCACACATAGCTCAGTTAATGAATCATCAGCATACCTTACTCCATCTATAACTTCAGTCCCCAACCCTGTTAAAGGGTCGTAGTTATTTTCATATACTACTAATTCAACTACATCATCTGGAAGAGCGGTCTCACTCCGCGTAGCTAATTTAACAATTCTATCATAGCCTAGCTGGTATTTTTGATTAGCTCCTGTCGCCAAACCACCGCCACCGGTATATTTTTTACCTTTCCGCCATTGTCTGTATATCAGATATGTATCATCAAGTCCTTCAGCAAACATATCCGGGTTATCGACTCTAATCAAATTAGAACTATTAATAACCTCATCCTCTCCTTGGCCCATCTGGTGTGAACCTTGAACACCCATAATCTTAGCGGCCACTAAAGAATTTGGGGCTTTCTGCCATCTATCAAGAGCCGTAACCGCTGGGGAAGTTTGAGTAGTCAAATCTTGGCTCATACGTATAAAACCCTTTTGGGTTAACCCGTCACACGAATAATAGGTATTATTACCACTTCCAAAAGATAACTTAGTATCATAAGCAGACCCAGCAGTAGCATCTACACCATAATAAGAAAATCCTGCTCTAGCAGAAGAATAAGTATAACCTTGGCCTGCCCACGCAGCTCTATTATCATCAGCATCCTCACCACCTCCTATAGTTGTTCCTGACGCCCACGTTTTACCTGCTAAGGTGGTACCTAAAATATTAGAAAAATTACTCCCTGTACCTCCCACAATAGCAGTACTGTAACCTCCTGCTACAGGCCTCCATGCTATACTAGGAGCTAGATAATCTATTTTCCCAAATTGAGAAGTAGAGAAATTATTCATTAGTAAATAAATATCATTAACTTGCCCCCCATCAGCATAAAGACCATATGACGCGCGCGCGCCACTGAGAGGGAAAGCCTCAGATGGGTCGTCCTTAAAACCTATGGATAAATTAAGACCGGGATTTCGAGGGGTCCATCTACCTGTGTGATTAAAGGCCTTCTGCGTCTTTAAAGTAGTTATACCTACATCAGGTATATTAGTATAAGTGTCATCGGGAGCCCTTAATCCTCCATGCGCCGTAGTATTGCTAGTATTCGTAGTAGCAGGAGTTAAAATTTCATTGTTTTGTAAATTAATAAATTTTTGCATTTCTCCTGCCTGAATACTATGATTAAGAGAAGGGGTATTAAAATATTTCAGTTCAACGCTGTCTATAAAAACTTCCGCCTCAGGGTTTAGATAATATTCCGTGGTTTCTCCTGTTGAAGCCGCCGCATCAGGGTCAGCATTTCCATACATTATACTGTCAGCGCCCTGTCTAGCTGCAGATTCCCACAAGTGGTCATCACCCCAATCAGCTTGAGTACCACTTAATTGGGCTCCTCTAAATAGAGAAGTGGCTCTAACCGTGCTTCCCTCATCATAACTAGTATACCTATAATTATTCACCCATATAGTCATATGGCGCGGCCAACTTTCAGGCATACCCTTAGTATTATCAGTATGGGAGTTAAAATCTTGGCTTGTATTAAATCTATTAGCAAACATCATCGGTAAGTTAATATAAGGTAAATTCTCTATATTACTACCGGAAGGACCTTTATCTTCTACTTGTTGAATGGGGCTCCCTAACTGAGTACTTCCTGTCGTAGCACCCTCAAAATAACACCTGATAGGAACTCCAAAAGGTTTTGTAGCCCCACTAAGGGAAAGTAAATAGTCAGTAGGAAGGCCTGTTAAAGCATCCTGATAAGAATAAGTACTTCCGAGCGAAGTTTCGCCAAACGCAGCACTACGGTCAAATACGAATTTCATCGTAAAAAACTCATCCATCGGTATCTTAACCCAATGAGGTTCCAAAGCACCATTTATGTTTGTGTTATCACTAGGAGTCCACTTTCCAGTAAGATATACTTTAGAGTCTGCAACTTGGTCTGGCTCATCTTCCGCTGTTTGTCCAGTCCCCAACCAAGGTTGATTTAGCTCAAAAGCTTGGACACCGGGAACAGTACCGGGGTCTGGGTATGTAAATCTAAGAGTAACAGCGCCCTCGCCATCGTCGTCAGACCAATTGGCGTCTAATTCAAAGGTGTTTCCATCTGTTATAGAATCAATAACGGTAGCGCCGCCGGACAGGGCAGTGCCGTCCACATTAGTTACTTGAAGGCCCCAGTTGTAGGCTGTGCTCCCAAACAACTCTTCAGCCCTATAAAAACTTTTATCGTCAAGGTCTTCGTCTAACCCGTATGGGTTGCTGCTATGCGTGACTGTTGCGTCAGCATTACTACACGTTACTTCTGCCGTAAAACTTAAACTCTCTATAATCGTACCAGACGGCAAGCGACACTCATCATCTGTCGCAATAATTCCGCTTCCTACGCCGGATACTATGAAAGGAGAAGCAAAATCACCATGCGCTGCCGGCGTCCCGCTGTTTGGGTCTTCAAATTCCTCCATTATAACCACTTTAGAGCCAGACAAAAACTCATAATAGTCGCTGGAGTCATCAGCATTTGCCCACGTATAGGGCGGCCCGCTATCCCAATCTACAGCACGTAACTCAGCAGAGTATAAATTTTCACAATTCTTCATATCAGGGTTGTCATTATCATCATCAATTAAAGAGCAAGTGCCTATCTCACGCGGATTCCAATATTTACAATCATACTTAGGTTGAACAACTATATTTTTAATACCCACAGTTGTTCTCGTAGCCTGTTCAATACTAGAAGTAGCAGAATTATCTATAAGAGCCATTCCCGCGTTAGCTTGAAGACCATAATTTTTATAAGTGCTAGTATTCATATCAGCGCCCGCTGTTTTGCTGGTTGCCAGAGGAGCCATCCATTTAGTTACTGGAAGAGCGTAAGCATATATATCTCCTAAATTAGTATCTTCTCCTGTGCCAAGTCCAACTGTAGGATTTTCAATCTTATCTTCGGCATTGCCATAATCCCTTTGAAAGACTATACCACATAATTGAGTTTTATTCTGTACATCCACCTCATCCTTCTCTCTAACTGCCTCTATATAATACCGATTCATACCATAGTCTATAAACTCATCTAAAGTATTAAATTTATCAGGTTTATATGAAGAAAATGTAACAACCACACTCCTTAATAAACTAGTTAAAGGCCCACCATCACTCCACTTAGCGGTGGTTGCCAACGGTATATCGGCATACGCCGCCTGCGGCTGCCAAGTAACGTTGTCAAAACCTTCACTATGACGCCCCCCTTGATAATACTGCCTACCTTGTACACCTACATATTTCGTTAAAGCAGCGGGATTAATAGCAGGGCTAGGAGATAATTTAGAAATGTTCATAGTAATATCTAATTCAGGATATACTAATGTTTTGGCCGTAAGATGAGCTCCACTAGCAAAACTCTTAGCCAAATCTGTATCAACATTATATATAGCCACACTGCCGCCCGACGTTAATGGCCCCGTTGGTGAGTCAAATACGCTCCCCGAGTCCAATAAACCCGGAGCTCTATCTACAGACATCTCGGTATGACCACTTATAGTAATTACCTTATAGTTTTGATAGTCTATTCTTATCATGCTGCCAGTAACTATGCTACTTCCGTCGCGCCAAGTAGTATCAGAAAAAGTTCCTGTAACAGTAGCAGTAGCTGTAGCGGCTGCTGACATAGTAAATTTTACACCATCCACTGCAGTTACAGTAGTACCAGCAGGGATATTAGTACCTTCTACTCCTAGACCAGCCACAATATCTCCTATAGCAACCGTAGTAACTTCAGTTTCACCAATCGCCAACCCACAGGAAGTGTTCTCAAAAGTGTCGCCGCCAGTTAAGTTTACAGAGCCAAAGTTCCACGAAGCAGTACCGCTTAACAATGTAGCAGCTTGTACAGATGCCCCACTAACGTCAAAATCAAATGCCCCCATATCTAAAGGGGCAGGTACAGGAATATCATACATACTAACCTTAGCAACCTGCGGATTAATATAATTTTGACCTAGTGATTTCTCCACGGCCCTTGTTCCGGACATCTCCGAACTATTACCCCACTGATGATACATTCTAAGAGATGAACCTCCTGTTTTAGCTTTAGCAGTAGATATTTCCACTACGCTCTGCAATAAAGGAGTATCCCTAGTAGACGCAAATGGATTACCTAAATCCCCCGTTTTTGTTATAAGATTAAAAATGGTATTATTAGTGGTGGCATCTTTATCTTCTCCAGAAGAATCAGAAGGTGCTGACCCCCCATACTTTAAAATAGGTAGGATTTTATCCCATTTCCAAAATGGAGCATATACTGACCATTTTTGCTTTCCTGTTCTTTTATCAACTGTAGAAGTCCATAAACCTTTCATGCGGTTCTTTTTAACAGGACGGATATATACTCTCCATGAATTTTCTGAAGTTTTCACGGAAAAATAGTCTTTTAGATTAGATAAAAGCCCATTTCCTCCACCAAAAAAACCACCCCCGCCAAAAAATACTGATTTAGCCGCATCCCCTATATCCAAATAGACATCTTTTAAAGAAAGCCCAGTTTCGCCACCACCCACACTATTTACCACTCCGAGAGATTTATCAGCTCCATCAAAATACTCACCAAGCCATACTTCACCAGCATCAAACTGACTACTATATACTGCTATATTATTATCAATCGGGCCTTCATCCCCACCACTCCCAGAAGTAGTAGGAAGGGTCCATCCATCTGTAGTGTCGGGCTCAGTAACTGATATACCTTCCTGCATATTATATACAGTTGCTTTAGGTAGTTCAGCCGTGCCCGAAATGCTCATTCCTGTACAAAAAGTTCTCAAAAAACCCCTTCTAAGCTCTCCAGAACCAAAGGATGGCGTGCGACTCACATTACCTGTCATTATAAATCCTCGCGTATCGAAGCCCCCTTTTAATGTATAGGTGGTATCTCCTTCAGCAAAGGGCATATCTTTAAAACGCGGGTGCAGCGCTACGGCACCGCTTACTAAATCTGCTCTATAAAAACTATTTTTCTTTACGCTAGGCAAATGTGTCAACTCCCATTCTTGTTTTATTCATTCGGGTCTTCCCTGAATTCAAGGTGCCTACGGTCATTTGTTGAACCCTAATGATTTTATCAGCACCAATGCCGGGTTTGCCATCCGTGAAGGCGGCCCTTAACATATCTCTGACGCGCCTACTACTTAAATCTTTCGTTGGAATTATCCTTCCAGACCTCTTAGGCATAAACATTTCAGGCCCCTTTTCACCAACTAGAACGGGGAACTTCCCAGTCTTTCCACCTTGAGCCATTTGCTGAATATATCCTCCTTCCGCCATACCAATCTTCGAAGCAATTGCATCATAAAGGTGTAATTTCCATTTAGACAAATTAGGAATTTTCAACTTGAAATCATTATCACCGGGCACAGGGTTCCACACTTTAAATCCTTTACCACTAATAGTATCAATAAGCTTATTCCATACAAATTCTACAGCTCTTAATGGGGTTAACCACAATTTCACAATACCCTTACCAATTTTTCCAAACATACCCTTTATACTGTCCCATGTCATCTTTTCTCTAATCCAACCCCAGAAGGCCTTCGCTGCATCTAAGGCGACATGAAACTTTTCTTTTAGTTTAAATTTACTGTCTAAATATCCCCATAATTCTTTATATACATTAATCAATCCTGTAACTACAGCTACAATACCTTCAAATATTTCCTTTACCTTGAAAGTACTTATCATCCAGCCAAACAATCTTTTTAGTGAGTTGAGTAAACTATCCGGATTAGTAAATAATACACCTACAGCAAACAAAATAGCACCCTTCAATGCATTAAAAGGAGCCATCAAAACTTCGGCCATCGTGCTACCTACATCGTTCCCAGTAAAAATGGCAATAAATGCAAAAATATAATAACTAAGCATCATAAAAAGGTGTTTTATGAACTGCATAAATTTAAAAAGATGAACCTCCATTAGTTCATATATTATATTTCCAAGCCATATATATGGACGAACCATTTCATAAGCTAGGGCTACAAAGAAATTTTTAAGACCAGTGAGAACTTGCATAAAGACCCACATAATGTCTATCTGTTCATTGATTCTGATAGCCACCCAAACCAAAGCTCCAGCAAGAAGTATACAGGCTCCAACGAACAACCAAATAGGAGAAGTTATAATAAGTATAGGAGCGGTTAAAGCCCACATAGCGAACGCCGCTGCAAGGGTTACAACAGTCAATATAATCGAAATAGCTACTAAAGCCACGTTTGCAAGGAAGAGCCCTACTTTTGTTACTATTCCGGCGCCCTCGGCGACGTTCAGTTGCCACCGGGTCCATTTAGCATATAGAACCCCAATTGAATTAATCGCCTCATATATCGTGCTTCTAATAGTAAGAAGAATACCTGCTCTCCTTGTCGTATTTTTAGCTTGCTCAGCTAATGTTAAATGGTGGGTTGCAAAAGAAGCAAGCCAATCCCCCACCGTCTTTTTCATCTCCGCCGCCCAAGCATTCATTGAAGCACCCACGCCTTGCCAGTACGCCAACGATTTCTCCCTAAGCGACAATGTGTGAACTTTAGTTGCCGCTGTTGCTTTCACCTCGGTGGCCGTGTTTAGCTCCAGTGCAATACTGTCCGCAAGAAGCGCCCCTCTCTTACGGGCCATTCCGCCAAGCATATGCTGCTGAGAGGCAATTGCGGCGTTGTCTGCAAGCAGGTCGAGAGTTTTCTGAGCTCTCAAACCTTTATAAGCAGTGGCATTCTCTATGAGCCCTTTTTTCTTTAGTTTGCCAAGGAAAACACTCTTATTCATAGTGGTAATTTCTGCATTATCTACCGTAATCCCCACCGTTTTAAGAAAAGACATGTATTTATATGCTGCCATATTCTCAATTTGTGATTTCGTCTTCCACTTTGTAGCAGTAGTTGCAGCTACTGTTGCAGCTGTATATTCCAGCTCGAACGCGATAGTCTTGACCTTCTCCCGGTTCCATAATTTGTCCCAAGCATTGGCCACCAGTACCGCTGCCGAATAGCCCTTTGTAACATTGGTTCTTCTCATCGTAGTAAGGATAGCCTTGTTGTCGAGCAGCTCCTTGCGCTGCGCCACCAGAAGATAAGCAAAATTTAACGCAGTGGAAATAGGGAGCAATTTATTTAGTAAATGGAAGGTGAGTACATATTTCACAAAAGTCGGCCCTAATTTATCTAGAATTGCT
>CEPX01030131.1_pt1 | contig 10752 bp, 13 predicted proteins | sample 361361 | NCBI WGS metagenome assembly CEPX01 (sample SAMEA2619974, study PRJEB7988) | marine metagenome | biome: marine biome (ENVO:00000447); feature: mesopelagic zone (ENVO:00000213) & marine oxygen minimum zone (ENVO:01000065); material: "saline water (ENVO:00002010), including plankton...
TGTACGAAAGATAATTATCCTGAATGTAATTTGATTAAGTTGTTTACTGATGCTAACAGCGCGCCGATTTCTAGTTTTGTTTCGCTTTGTACGAAGAAAAGTTTTGAAGGTAAGAATTACGATGATTGTGAGTTGGCTGAGATAATGATTGAGGAGGAAAAGATAAATGAATCGTAACAACAACCTCCAGCGGGTTCTTGGAGTCCATCGACCGAAAAAGGCCCAGGAAGAGATGGTAGGATTTGTTTTAATAGTTGTGCTTATTTCGATTGCAGGAGTTATTTTTCTAGGAATTTCTTTGAGGGATAGCGGTGATGAAGTTGTGGATGAGAGTAATCAGATTTATAGTTTGATTGGTGGACTCTCGCAGTTGACTAGTAAGTGTGAAATTCCGGAGTCTAATTTTTTGGATGTTAGTAATCTTATTCGTGAGTGTGTTAATGGTAGAGAATGTAGTGCTTGTGATGGAGATAGTTGTGGTGATACAGGAAGTGCTTGCGAGGTTTTGGAGAATACTTTGAAAGAGGCGATGGAAGCGAGTTATGTTGTTAGTGATAGGAGTTATGCAAGGCATTATAATTTGAGTGTTTATTATGAGTTTGATTCTAGGCAGGTAATTGAACCGATTTTGGAAGGAGATGTAGGAAATTGTTTTGGTAGGAAATTATTTAATAATCGGCAGTTTAATGCTGAGGAGAGAGTGATTCTTTCTTTAGAGGTTTGTTTTAGTGATTAGATTCTTATGTGAATGTTGATTGAAGTTGAAGGTGAGAATTAATTATACATTAAAATTTCTTTCTTAGGAATTTTATGTCCCAAATTAAGAGTTAAGGGAATTGGAACATGGACTTCTTTATCCTTTTCTTTAAAGGTCATCATGAGTAAAACATAAGCATGGTTTGTTTTGTAGGTAATTGACATTTTCATTTTTTTGATGTTGTTAAGGAAATTTTTTGATACTCCTAAATTCTCGCTGGCATCCATTATTTCCATGCCACAAACGAGGTTTTTATGGTTGATGTCTAAAATAAAATCTCCAATATCGAGAGATGCCTTTACTTTATCTTCATTGGAAATAAAGAAGATATCATTTTTAGAATCATAATCTATTGTTTTAATTTCTTTTGCCATTTATTCCTTGTATTCCAAGCGCTCATTATTTTTAAATCTTTGGAAGAATTGATTTCAACTATCAAAACTAAAGAATATTTTCTACTCATTTTAAACCAGAGTTTAAATCTTTCGCCCCTTCCTTGTTCGATTTTTTCTAACCTAGTAAGGCCGGATAGGAATTTCCTTACCATGCTTTCGCTTATTGGCCTCTCACCAACTCTTTTATAAAAATGTGGATCGAAGGCAATATTTTTTTGATTTAATTCCTCAAGAAATTTTCTAACTTCTTTTAAATTCATTAACTACTAAACTGCCTTGATTATATAAAATTTTAGAGGTATTCTAATTCTTTAGATTCTTATGTGAATGTTGATTGAAGTTGCGGTTATGACTGGTTTGTGAGTTCTTCTTTTTCCGGTTTTTTCTTCGATTAAATCTATGAATCCGAATTTTTTTAGGAGTATGATATCTTCTCTTACTGTTTTGAAATCTCGTTTTAGAAACTTTGCTAGAGCGTAGATTGATCTGGGTTGTTTTGTTTTGATTGTGTGGAGTAAACGAGCTTTTTCATTGCTTAGAATTTGCCTGATGAGTGATAGGTCTTTGACATTGTAGTCCTTTTTTTCTCCGGTGAACTTCTTGAAAACGGATTTGAATGTACCACCACGTTCATATATATCTATTATACGCGTTTTGTCTGCCATTTTTATTTTTTTAATATATCTTTATTTTATTTGTATTTTGTCGTCGGTAAAATTTACCCTTTTAGTGATATGTGGGATTCTTACCCACATATATTTTTTAATTTAATTTAATTTTTAATATATGGTTATAAAAACCATATACATTAATAAATGTTTCTGTTGATCTTTGAATAACTATAGTTATTTATAGAGTAGTAACACAAGTTTTATAAATAAAACTAGGAAAATAGGGTAAATTTGTGGTGAAAAGATAAAGAGTGTGAAAAGATTTATAAAGCCAAATTTGCTATTCTCAACATTGAATAAACCTTGCCGACGACATATAGTAATATCTTGATGTAATCGAACAATGAAGAAAAAAGATTACTTAAGAACGCCGACATCACTGAAGATGTTGAGAAGTGAAAGGGTAATTTGAAAGGAGGTTAAAAAATATGAAATTAAAATTTAACTACAAAAAAATAGGTTCTGTTATGGCTAGTGCAGCAATGGTTGGAGCTACTATGGGAATTGCAGCAGCTGCGTCTTACCCGGGTGCATTTACTGCGGGTGGAGCGGATGATGTTGCGATTGTTTCTGGAAGTGGTGCTCAACAGAGTGACTTTCTTGCAGCTGTCCAAATTGGTGACAACTTAAACGCAGCGCTTGCTACAAGTACAATATCTGGTGCAACTCCTACGGGTGGAGATAGTGTGGCTATTGAAAAAGCTTCAACTAAGTTCCACATAGGAGATGGTATAAAAACAGTAATGAGTACTCCGATAACAGATACTAATCCAGGAACTGGATTGCCAAATCTTCTAGCAGAAGGCACATTCACAGATAATGATAATGATGAGTTTGACTATGTTCAAAAAATTGATATGTCAAATTTTACATTAACTATGTTTGAAAATAATGACTACAAGGAAGATGAACCAAGTCTTGGTTCAATTATTACTAGTAGTGCTAATGTATTTAACTATACCTTAGATTTTACAGACAATCCTCTTTGGGGTGATTTAGATACAAGTGAATTACCTCTAATGGGTAAGGAATATTATGTATTAAGTTATGCAGAAAATGTATCATTAACTTTACTAGACTCTGCTGTGACTACCACATTAAGTGAAGGTGAAAGCACAACATTAAATGTTGGCGGAATATCTTATGATATATCTATAGCATTTATCGGGACAAGTACTGTTAAACTTGATGTAAATGGAGAGCTAACTAATAGTCTAGCAGCTTCTGAAACTCAGAAAGTTGCTACTGGTGCTTACGTAGGTGTTAAATCTATCGATGTGCAGGACTATGCTGGAGGTATAAAGACTGTTGAGTTTAGTATTGGTTCTGGAAAAGTGAAACTAACTGATGGTTCAGATATTGAAATAAATGAAGATTCTGTATCAAACATGGTAGCTAACTTTAGTAGTGCAGAGAGTAAACTTCAAAAGATAATCTTGCAATGGAATGCTGATGATGATTTATTTATTGCAGAAGACTCAGAAATTACAATGCCAGTATTTGAAGCTGTTAAGGTATCTTATACTGGAATGAACTTTCCTGCAATGGAAATTGTAGAAGTAAAAGAAGGATCTGCAGAGTATATACAATTGAGTAACTTTCCACTAAAAGATAGTGTTGAGGACATCAATATACTTTATAGAAATTCTTCAGGAACTGGTTACAGAGGTATTGGTAAGGACGATGATAACCAATTAGCAACAAACGGAACTTTCCTTACTTTTAGTGCATATGCTCACGATTATTTCGTTGCTTCATGGAGTGATGGAAATGATGCTGAATCTTATTTGATGAGGGCTTTATCCTTTAGTGATACTAATGGAGTAAATAAGACTAAATTCGAATATAAGAAGAATAAGGCATGGGCTGATGCAGGAACTAAAAAAGCTGCAGAAGTTGTTACTCTAGGTAGTATGGAATTTACAGTTACAGGGCAACCTGATAAGACTGCAAGGCAAGTAAATATTACTGCTGGGTCAAATGTAAACTTCAATACTTTGTATTCTAAGGAAGGTCTAAAGGTTTACTTACCATTTAATGGGTCAGCGGCATATCTAAATACTTTTGTAAGTCGTGGACACTTTAATGATACCAATGCAACATTTGAACTTGTCTTCCAAGAGGAAGATAAAGATGGAAATATTGGATCAGGAAAAGAATTCAACCTTACACTAGGATTTAACTCGGCTACAACACCTGAAGTTTCAATTACCGGTATTTCCTATGCTGATAGAAGTGGTACTTCAACAGAAATTTTGGAAACTGATGTATTTAGGAACTTTGTTTACGGTCCATTAGCAACAGAAATTCTTTGGAATAAGCCAAGCGGTGGACAAAATGGTGTAACATTAACTTACCATGGTGAAGAATCTTGGGGTAATTTCTTCGTGAGTTCTCAGGAAACTGTTTTCTCTGGAGGAGCTAGCGGTGCTACTGTAATATCTGTTAAGGACACTGAAGCTGCATCTGTATCTGAAAAGAATCTAATTGTTGTTGGTGGAAGTTGTATTAATACTGTGGCTCAAGAGCTTTTAGGAGCTAGTGCGCCTTTGTGTGAATCTGACTTTACTGCAGCTACTGGTGTAGGTGAGAATGAATTCTTGGTTCAGACTTTCGCGAGAAGCGGAGGAAAGGTTGCAACTTTGGTTGCAGGATACCAAGCAGCAGATACTACTAACGCGGCTAACGCTTTGACTACGAAGACTCCTACTATTGAAGCTGGAGTTAAGTACGAAGGTGACAACACTGGAAGATTTGAAACTGTGGCTTAATCCAAAACTTTTTATTTTTTCTTTTTTTCTTTTTTTTTTGACTTAAGGCGAGAGCTTTGGTCTTTTTTTGAGATCATTAGGTAAATTTTTAAATAGACTTTTATTCAGTTTAATGAGAGACAATGAGACGGATTGAAACTTTGCAAACTAGGGAATCGAGAGATAAGAGAAACCGCACGGCGATTGGAGTTGTTCTAATTGTATTGATGGTTAGTAGTACTGTGGGTTTTATTTTTGCTTTTCATGGAGGGGGGCTTCCTGGAAGTAATTCTGATGAGATTGATTATGATTTTGAGTATAATGATATTGGTTTTTTTAGGAGTGGTTCTAAATTAGTGTTTCAGGTTGGTAATGGTGTTTTTGAGACTTCGTTAGAACCTTCAGAGATTGAGAGTGTTGAGTTTAATGTTTTTGTGAATGCTGAAGATTTTTTTAACCGACCTTTGTATTTTGTTTTTGATCAGAGGGAGGAGGTTGTTGAAGAGCTTGAGAGGAATCTTGGGAGTTTGGCTTTGAGGTATGATGATGCTTGTTTGGAAGATCGCGAATGTAGTGATGAGGAGTTTGTTGTTAAGAGTTGTGAGGATAATGTGATTGTGATTAGTGAATCTGAGGAGATAAAAACTTATAAAGAGGGAAATTGTATTTTCCTTGAAGGTCCTAAAGATATGCAGATGATTTTGGCGGATAAATTAATTTATAGGGCGCTTGGAATACAATGAGTGAAGAAGAAATAAAAAAGGAAGAAGAATCTTTGGAAGATGGGAGTGAAGAGTCTGAGAAAGGAGAGGAAACTTCGGAAGAAGAGAAATCTGGGGAAGCCGAGGAAGTTGTGGAAGAAAGTTCTGAGGATAAATCTGGAAACAGCGACGATAAAGATAAGGATTCTCAGGAGAGTGGGGCGAAGTTATTGGTGATTGGTTTAGTTGTTGTTGTTATAGGTATGGTGGTTGTTGGATGGGTAATTTCTGAATCGAAGAAAGTAGATTATATTGGGTTGACATTTACTAAGGAAAATTTTGGGCAGATACCGATTTATACAACTCAGTTATCCGGAATGACGATTAAAGGAAATCCTCTTGATTTTAAATTAGCTTTGAGAGATAATCCTAAGGAGTCTGAGGTTCCTTTTGTTGGTAATTTGAAGTTGGATGGAGAGAGGGATCTTTATCTTTCAGTGGATATGGAATCAGGAGTTTATGAGTGTGGGTCTGATGCGTTGATAAACTTTGGATATTTTATGGGGGGTTTGGAATACAATTTACAGACAGCTGTGACAAGTAAAGAAGCTGCGGAAGAGTATGATAAGCCAATGGTTGTTTGTGATAATACTAACGGAGCAACTGTTTTTGTTCTTACTAGCGGAGAGGAAAGCAGGATTGTGCAGCAAGGAAGTGATGATTGTTATGTGTTAGAGGTTAATGATTGTGAACTTAGCTCTGTTATGGAGAGATTGGAAATAGCTACTTTGGCTTATATTCGTGGTGAAGAGTTGTAGTCGCGCTTTGCGCGGATCATATACTCCGAAATCTGCTTCGCTTGATTTCTCCGTCCAAACCTGAGTAATTGCCAAAAATCTTAACGCGTGACAAAATTTAAAGACTATGAAGCTAAAACGTATAAATTGTACACATTAACGAAATCTCTCCTCAGAAATTTTCCGCGAACTCTGAGTGGAAAATTTCAGAGATCGCACGAAGTGCGGATTTTTAGCGCGACCGGAGGGAGCGCTATCTTTTTATTGATTTCCTAAATGTTATGAAATCAGAGTATATTGGGATTTCTTTTATTTGGTATTGGTAAACTGTTAGGAACCATATTCCTATGACAAAGATTGTACTTAGGCCGTACCAGAGGAGTTTGTGAGTGAAGTCAAAGGCAATACTCTGGTTGACGAACATTAGTGAAAGGACTGTGATTCTTATGATGTTGATTAGTAAGAGTAATGTGAATGAGAAGAGCATTGAGTGTATTCTTTTTTTTAGAGGTAGAGGGGTTGTGAGGTTTAGTGCTAGGAGGAAGTAGTAAGCACTGGGAGCGATGCATGCTCTTATGATTTCTATTGTGTAGGATCCTATGATTAGAGAAGTATCTAAAAGTTGCGGGTTGTAGAAGAGGTTTAGAAGGTAATATGTTGGAAGGATTGTTAGAGGTGAGAAGATTTTGTAGAAGATGAATAGGTTTCCTAGTCCTAATGTTAGTAAAAGGATGTATCTTAGGAGGATTTTGTAGTGGCTTTGTTTCATTAAATGTTCAAGAGAAAAGAGTATAATAAGTTAATTAAAAAAATTATCTGCTGGCCATTCGTACAGCTACTACAACTATTAGGATAACTAGTATGATGTTGATTAGTGCAACTAACCAGATGAACCAGTTTTCTTTAAGGCTTGCTCCGATTGCTCCACCGGTTAGTCTTGATCCGCTTGAAGCTTGGATTGGGACTTCGATGGCTTGTTCTGTTATGATTCCGCTGTAAACTGTTTGAACTGTGAATTCTTGAGTTCCGGAAGTGTCATCATTGGGCATTAATACTATTCTAACTTCTCTTGATTCTCCTGCTTCCAAGGTGAATGTTGGAGGTTGGATTGAATCTAGACTAGCCCATGATTGATAGTCTTCAGCTATTACATTGTAGGTTGTTGTGTCATCGCCTGTGTTTGTGATTGTTGTTAGGATAACTAACTCTTGTCCTGCGATAGCGTCAGATCCTAGATCTGCAACGATTCCTACAGAGGCTTGTGAGCTTCCGCCTTTGATGTCAAAGATCTTGAGGAAAGTTGATTCGTCGTCATCTTCATCTTCGAAGAATTCTCCGTCTTCATCGTATACATCGAATCTGATTGCGTAAGTTCCGTCTCTTGCGTTAGAGGGAATTTCTAAGCTGAAAGAGAATGATTCGTCTTCTAGTTCGTCCATGTCGCCTACTTCGATTGTTTCGTCAAAGTTGAATTCTTCAACTTGAACTCTTACTGAAACTTCATCTTGTGATTCGCTTCCAACATTCCATAACTTAGCTCTAACTTCTACCGTATCTCCAGATTGTAGAGAGTCTGGCAAGTTTACTGAGTCAGTGTCTACTATCATGAAGTCGTCTCCGAAAAGTTCTGCTGATTCTGATTCTGAGATGCACTCTACGTCTTCTCCAACGTCATCGCTGAATGCTTTTACTAGTAAGACTAAGTCGCTTCCGATGTCTTCTGCTTCGAAATCGTCTGGGTCTAGTTCAATGTCGAATATTAGTTTTTTGTCTTTTCCGTCTTTTAGGTTGAAGTCGTTTAGGTCGTCGTTATCTATTTCTTCTCCTGTGTCTTGGTTTACTAGAGACCATTCAACTACGATGTCGCTTATTTTTTCGTCTCCATCGTTATCTACTGTTACTTCTACTGTGATTGTGTCTAGTAAATACCATTCGTCGTCTTTTCCTCGTCCATCGTTGTTGATATCAACTTTTATGTCTAGTTCTCCGATGGTTCCTGCTGAGCAGAATTCGTTTTCTAGTGTTAGTATTGCTGTGTCTGAAGTTGAGTCAGAAGCTGTTGCTGTTACGGTTACTTCTGCTGAGTCTAGGTTTAACTCGCCAGCGATTGTTGCGTCAACTGTTACATCTGTTGATGCTCCTGGTGCTAGAGAGGCTATTGTGTCTGCGTCGAAAGTAACTCCTGTAAGAGCTGAGAATGTTAAGTCGATAGAAGTTAATTGTGTGTTTCCTTCGTTAGTTAGAGTCATTGTTGTTGAAGTTGTGCCAGTAGTTATTGTAGCGTCTGATAGAGATAATGCTGGTGCAGAGTTTATTGGAATTGAGAAGTCAATTACTTCATTGCTTCCTGCTCCGCTTGGGTCTGCTGTAATTGATCCTGCGATTGGCCCTACTTGATTAGGATTGAAAGTAGCTGTTACTGTGATGGGTTGAGTTACTGTGCTTGAAGAACCGTCTGCGATAGTGTTAGTTGAGTAAGTGAATGTTGCTGATCCTGTAGTGAAGGATTCGCTCCAGTCAATTGTTGCTTCTGCTCCGCTGTTAGTTAGGTCGAATGTGAATGTGAAAGAACCTTGATCGTGATCGATTGAAGATGGCAAAACAAGATTTGCTTGGCCTAATGAAGCTGCACTAACCAAAGCTAAAGATAAGAATGTTGCAAACAATGCAAACGTCAATGATGCGAATATTTTCGATTTCATTTTGTTGTAATTGTGGAATTACAGCGGTTTATAAAAGTTTCGATTTGCGTGTTGTTACTGGTTATGGATGAAACTTATTTTATCGACGGCAAAAGTTGATTTTTTAGGTAGATGAGATTTTGAGTAAAATCTTGGTTTTTTGTAAATTTTTGATTAGTTAATGAGATAAAGAATGAATGGTAAAATTTATAATGTTTAATTTATAGTATATGTTATGAAATCACAGGAAAATTTGTTTGGGGCTTATGCGGTTCTTGCGGGCGTTGTGCTTGCGTTGACGCTGGGTTTTTTTCAGGCGAGTTTTATTCAGGCAAGGCAGGAATGGCTTTATGCGCTTCTAGCTATAATTGGAATTGTAGTAGGTTTTGCTAGCGTTGGTAATGATTCTAAGGATGCTACAACGTTTTTGTTGGCTTCGATTTCGTTAGTGATTGTTAGTTCTATGGGTCAGGATAATTTGGTTTTAGTTGGAGAGTTTGGAGTTAAGATTGTTGTAATACTTAATGCCTTGTTAACGATGTTTATTCCTGCTACAATTGTTGTAGCTTTGAAGACTGTATTCTCGGTTGCGAGGGTTAGTTAGATTTCTTAAAGAAATGATTAGAGAAATTAGTAAGTAGGAAGATTGTTATTCGCGGGATTTGTATCTGCTTGAGGGGCACGCGGTATCCCAATTTCTGCAAATTGAGGTGTTGCAATTACTATGTTTTCTCCGAAGCCAGTTATACTTCCTTCCAAAGCTTCTGTTGTTTTTTTGATTTTTGCTACGGCTCTTTTTAATTCAATAACATCTTTTTTTCTTAGGTTTGCTATGTCAATTACTGCGATTGTGTAGCCTTCCCTTAGAGAGTTTAGGATTTCGTTTACGTCGTCGAATTTTCTTAGAACGAAAGGGCGTACGTTGACTTTGGATTTCTTTTCTTCTGATCCTAGGTCGATTTCAACGTAATCTTCGGTTTGTTGTGAGTAATCTTCGTTTCCCACCCACTTTTTTATTGAATCAAATACCATGAAATGATGAGATTCGGGAAGTTTATAAATATTTCTGTGTCTGAAAGGGGTTATTTGACTTTATCCATTATTTCGGATCTAAGACGTTCGATTTCTTCTCGCATTTGAAGTTCTTGTTTGTCAACGGTCTTCATCCTTAGAGTGAGGAGATCTGATTTTTCTTTAAGTTCTTTTTTTAGAGAGGCTTTGTCTGCTTTTACCATTACTTGGCCTAGAACTCTGAATACGTCTGATTTTGATTTTTCTACTTCGCTTAATGCAGTAGTTGTTTCGTTAACGTCTACTTGGAGGGTTTGTTTTTGGAAGGCGATGTTTTGGTAGCCTTGCTCTAGCATTTGCAATCCTTGGATTTTCTTTTGAGTTTCTGCGTCCATGTCCATTTAAATTCTACTCCTTATTCCTTTACTAGGTATGTATTTGAATGTTGGATCGTCTAAGGGTACTGTGGAGATGACAGTAATGTTGTGATTTTCATCAATTTTTGTTCTTCTGAATCCTCTTTCGGAATCTTCTTCGTCAATCAACCAGTTATTGTCCACTTTGCTTACTTTCAATAGTCCTGGGTATCTTTCAACTTCTGCCATTTCTTCTATTGTTGTTATCATTTTAAATTGCTTTGATTTTTGCTACTGCGCTACGGGGCTTGTAGAAAATTTTGGAGTTGCAGTTAGGGCATGTAAATCTTTTATCTAGTTTTTTAGACTGGATTGATTTTCCGCATTTGAAACATTTGTATTCTGCCATTTTATTATTTGATTTAGATGATTTAAAAACCTTACTCTAAATGGTATGCTCCTCCTGCGAATGTTTTGTTGCATTTTTTGCATTCCCATATTCCTGCTGATTTTCTTTTTACGCCTTTCTTGTTGCAGAAAGGACATGTTTGAGCTTTTCTTTGTTTTGATTCTACAGCTACTAACTTAGTTCTTACTCGAGTTCCGAATCCTGAACCTAGGCTTCCGGATGCT
>CEPX01002627.1_pt1 | contig 10749 bp, 15 predicted proteins | sample 361361 | NCBI WGS metagenome assembly CEPX01 (sample SAMEA2619974, study PRJEB7988) | marine metagenome | biome: marine biome (ENVO:00000447); feature: mesopelagic zone (ENVO:00000213) & marine oxygen minimum zone (ENVO:01000065); material: "saline water (ENVO:00002010), including plankton...
CAAGGATATGACGTTGACTTACGTCAAAAAGATTTTGGTTATCTAGAAATTTACGATAGAATTTCTGGTAATCCCTATAAATTGGATTTATAAAATGGCTGAAAAAAGGTATGGATTAGAACAACTCACCGCAGAGGAAGTACAGGGATCTCCAGGATTTTCTAAGCATGTAGCAGAAATGTTTAAGTATAGAGACCCTCACACTAGAACCTATCTTTATCCAGAACACGAATACCATAAAGGTATTAATTCTGGTAATATACGTAATTTCGGAGATCAAACTCTTGATAAAGGAGCAATGTATGATCCTAATAAACTTTTACCCCCAAAGGTATATTATGGAGAAGGAAGAAATACTATTTTAAGTGTAGAAGATCCTGAAAATATGTCTGGAAATAAAAGTTTTAAATTCCTACCTGAAAATATACAAAAATCTATTAGGGATAATAGACTTAAACAAATTGAAGGACTGGGCTCTTCTGATATTATGGAAATTTTACTTAATAGAATTCCCTCACAAGAAGATCTTCATGATTATGGTGATGCATATGAGCCTATGTTATGGTTAGAAGATATGATTTCACATAATTTAAGAGCCAAAAAAGATAAGAAAACTAAAAAATCAGATCCTTTAAAAATTCTACAAGAGATATTCGCTGAAGATTTTAGGCACGGTGACTACGGCCTAGATATTTAATTCTACTTGCTCTCCTTCTATTTCGATGTTATAATAAAAATATGGAACAAGAGCTAGGAACCCTTGAAATTACTTATGTGGAAGATCGTGAAGTAGTAGTTCACGAAATGATTTCTTATGGCCGCGCCCATGATTATCTCACACAAGTACGCCGTAATAGTCCTGATCGCTGGATTAGTGGTCACTGGACCCCTGTTGATAGTGATGAAGCCCTATCTCTAGATCCTACTTGGGAAGACGATAACTTTGATTCCTGGAGTGACGAAGACGAGGGCTGGCCTTACCCCGATATAGATAAGGAGGACTTATGACCCGATCTATTTTTAAAAAATATAGCGAAGAGAAAGCTGCCTTACGCTTATGGCTATCAGTTATAGGCTTTTGCATACTTGCAAGTTTAGTATATGTAGGAATTAATTTATGACAAAGGATGTATCTATTAAAATTAAACACCCCTCGGAAGAGGGAAAGATGTTGATTGAAGAATTTGAGGACGGAGAGTTAAAGAAGTCTACCACCAAAGAACGTGGAACTATAGTAACTAAAACTGTAGCCCAACGCCGTAACGAAGAAGGAGGAACGCCGCTCTAATAGGAAACCCGTAAACCGGAGTGCCCCCCTCCGAAAGAATATAGTAAGGAAAATTTATGATAGCAATAACTGAAAAAGCAAATATACATCTTTCTTCTATTATTTCAGAGAATAATTTTGAAGGTATTCTTTTATCAGTAAAGGGCGGGGGATGTTCTGGTTTTAACTATGATTGGCAACCTTTAGAAAAAATACAAAATAATACTACTGATGTTGTATTAGATTTAAATGTAGGTAAATTAATAATTGATGGTATGTCAATTATGTATTTAGCTGGTATGGAAGTAGATTATAAAAAAGATTTATTTGGACAAAAACTTATGGTAGAAAATCCTAATGTTAAATCTATGTGTGGATGCGGTGAAAGTTTTAATGTAAAATTTATTAGTGATGCTGATGAAAAACATCCGGTCTTTATGTAAAAAGACCCCCCTGTTAAGGGGGATAAGGCTATAGACGACATATACTAGTCGAGACTTAATTATAATTATACAGAGTGTAGGAATACATTTCAATGGTAAAAAAACCTGAACCTGATCTTGATCTTACTGATAAACAAAAATTAGCTTGTGTTGAATATCTTGTAGATTTAGATAAAACTAATGCCCTTAAACGCGCTCATTATTCTGTTCAATATGCAGAAAATCATTGTTCTGCTTTTTTTGCTAAACCTAAAATTAGAACATATCTTGATTGGTATAGGGAAAATATGTTAGTTAAAGATGGTATGACTCCTGAAGAAGTATTACGTCGTCTCACTAGAATTGCAACAGCCGCTGAACGAGATGATGAACTTCCATCTGCACTTCGTGCTCTTGAACTTATAGGTAAACATTTTGCTATGTTTACTGATAAGCAACAAATTCAACAAATAGAAAACCCGTGGGCCACCGGGGATAATGATGATGCTATTAAACAAGATGTAAATCGTATGTTACGTGCCGCGGCCCCTAAACTTAAGGTGGTCAATGGTGACAAAAAAGATTAAAGATCCTCTTTATCCATATCAAAAACTTAAAGAAGTTTCAGAATCTAATAAGAAACCTGAAGAACTTAAAAAAATTATAGTCGAATGGGGAGGTATAAAATATCTTCCTAAAGACAAATGAACGAAATATATACTAAAGAAACTAGAGATCGTGTAACTAAACTTGCTGTAGAAGCTGCAAGAGATGATCTTCTTTCTTTTATAATTTTAATGGATCCTACCTTTAGTGTAGGGCCACATCATCGTATTTTATGTGATACTCTTATGCGGGTAGAATCAGGAGATTCTAAACGTGCTATGATATTTGTTCCTCCTCGTTCTTCTAAATCTTTAATTACTTCAATTTATTTTCCAGCTTGGTGTCTTGGACGTAACCCTGATTGGCAACTTATTGAAGTATCTCACTCATCAGATTTATCAACAGATTTCGGAAGAGCTGTACGTGATGTTTTACAAACTAATGATTATAAAACAGTTTTCCAAAAAACAAAAATTCGAAAGGATAATAGAGCTGCAGATTCTTGGGGGACTACAAAAAAGGGGCGATTTACTGCTGCTGGTGCGGGAACAGGTATTGCTGGTAAAGGAGCTAATCTTGGTATTATTGATGACCCTATTAGTGAACAAGATGCTTTTTCAAAAACTCGACGCGATGCAGTTAATAATTGGTACCCCGGAGGTTTTCGTACTCGTCTTATGCCTGGAGGTCGTGTTGTTGTTGTACAAACTCGTTGGTCTGAAGATGACCTTAGTGGAGATCTTCTTAAAAAAGAACAAGAAAGTCCCTTTGCAGATAAATGGGATGTAGTTTGTATTCCTGCTTTTGTAACACATGAAAGTCAAGAATCTTTAAAGTCAGCTCGTGAGATTCTTATAAACCAAAAGCTTATAAATGATAATTATCCATATATGGAAATAGGAGAATCTTTTTGGCCTGCTGTTGGTATTGATCAAGAATATCATTGGCCTACAGAAGAGCTTCTTGCTACTAAACATAATATGCCTCCTTTTCAATGGGATGCACTTTATATGCAAAATCCAACTCCAGTAGAAGGAGGTATTATTAAAGATAAATATTGGCAGGATTGGGATGGTCTTGCTCCTCCTCCTTGTAATCATATACTTTTATCTTTAGATACAGCTTTTTCTGATAAAGAATCTGCTGATTATTCAGCTTATACTTTATGGGGAATCTTTGCAAATTCTTATTATAATCAAACAACACAATCAATGGGAGAAGCACAATCTATGATTATGCTTGGCGCTGGTCGAGGACATTGGACCTTCCCTCAACTTCGTGAAAAGATTATGGAGAAATATAATAAACATCTTCCAGATACAGTTCTTATTGAAAAGAAAGCTTCAGGACAATCTTTACTTCAAGAACTTCGTCTTGCAGGCCTTCCTGTAATTGCCTTTAATCCTGAACGAGATAAAGTAGCTCGTGCTTATGCGGTTTCTGCAATTTTTCATAATAAAAGAATTTTTTGTCCAAAGGATAAATCTTGGGCTCTTGATGTAATAAATGAATGTCGTACTTTTCCTAATGGGGCTAATGATGATTATGTAGATACAGTAACTCAGGCTATCCTTTGGATGATTGGGGGTGGTTATGTTACAAATACAAACGATCCCTGGCATAACGTTAATGAAAGTGCTATACTTAAAAATAGGTCCGTTGAAGGAGGATACTACTAATGGCCGCACGTTCAGATTTAATTCCAATTGACGACTCTCCAGACGTCGATGCTCCTGAATATACTCTTGATGAAACTCCTGCAATGGAAGTTTTATTTGAGAATGAATCAATATTGGGAGAGTCTGATATACTTCCTGATCAAACTGTAAATCCTAATGATCATCATATTAATTTAGTTGAGGTTTATAAACAAGGAGAAGATGGAGAAGTAATACTTAAAGACATTGCTTCTGAAGTAATGGAATTGTATGATGCAGATAAAGAATCTCGTAGTGATTGGGAGGGGATTTCTGCTGATGCAGTTGAACTTTTAGGTTTTGCAATAACTAAAAAAGATAAACCTTTTCCTGGAGCTTGTGGGGCAAGTCACCCTGTTCTTAGTCAAGCTGTAGTTAAATTTCAAGCTAAAGCATATAAAGAGTTATTTCCCTCACACGGGCCTGTCCGTACACGTATTATGGGTACAGCTTCTCCTGAAGCTCAAGCACGATCTAATCGTGTTAAAGAATTTATGAATTATCAAACTACTAAACTTATGCCTGAGTACGGGCCACAATTAGATAAACTTCTTTTTCATTGCGCTTTATTTGGCTCTGCTTTTAAGAAAACATATTATGATGCTGCACTTCAACGACCTACTTCTAGATTAGTTAAAAGTGAAGATTTTGTAATTGATTATTATGCAGATGATTTAGAAACTGCAGAACGATATACCCATAAAATGACTATGACAGATAATGAAATTAAACGTTATCAAATGGCAGGGGTATATTCTGAAATTGAACTCTCTAGTTCTGAAGCTCCAGATCTTGATGAGACTGAAGAACTTGTAGATGAAATGCAAGGACGTTCTCGTCCTACGCAAGAGAATGATCCTCGTGTAATTCTTGAAATTCATATTAATATAGATCTTCCTTTATTTGAAGATCCTTCTGGATTGGCCCTTCCTTATGTCATTACAATTGATGAAGATTCTGAACAGATATTATCTATTCGCCGTAATTGGAAAGAGGCGGATCCCAATAAATCTAAAATTGTTTGGTTTACCCATTATTGTTTCGTACCGGGATTAGGCTTTTATGGTTATGGTTATCTTCATTTAATTGGAGGACTAGCTAAAACTGCCACTTCCTCCCTTCAACAATTGGTAGATGCTGGTACGTTCTCCAATCTCCCTGCAGGGTTTAAAGCACACGGGCTCCGAATGCTGGCCCCCGATGAGCCCTTGCTTCCTGGTGAATGGCGAGAAGCAAATGCCCCTGCAGGGGATCTTAATAAATCCTTGATTCCTCTTCCATATAAAGAACCTTCTAGTACCTTATATCAATTAATGACTTTTATGGTAGAAACTGCTAAAGAATTTGCAGATCAAACAGATGCAGTTGTTTCTGAATCTTCTAATTATGGTCCTGTAGGTACAACTCTTGCCCTTTTAGAACAGTCAGGTAAGTTATTTAGTGCTATACATCAAAGACTTCATGCTGCCCAAGGACATGATCTTAATCTTTTAGCAGAACTTAATTTTCAATATCTTCCTAATTCTTATCCTTATCCAATAGAAGGGGGACAACAGGAAGTATTTAAACAGGATTTCGATCCAAATACAATTGATATCATTCCTGTTTCAGATCCTAATATGCCTACTGAAGCTCACAGAGTAGCTAAACTTAATGCTATTATTTCAGTAGCTGCCCAAGATCCTGGTGCTCATGATATGAATGCTATTCGTTTAGATCTCTATCGTGCTATGGGTGTTGAATCTCCTGAACGATATCTTAAACAACAACAGCAACCTCAATCAGGGGATCCTGTTTTTGAAAATAGTATTGCTATGGTAGGGCAACCTCTTACTGTACAACCACATCAAAATGATGATGCTCATATTCTAGTTCATTCTATGATTTTAAATAACCAAGCATTTAAAGATAATCAAGGTATGCGTCAAATTATGACAGCACATTTAAATGAACATATGGCAGCAAAACATCGTAAAGAAATGGTAGAAATGATAGCTCAACATGATCCTAAAGCAGCGCAAGCTTTAATGGCAGGACAACAAAAGATACCGCCTGAAATAGAAAATGCTATTGCTTTAGCAGCTATGCAAGCTAGTGACGCTGTATTAAAACTTGATGAAGTAAAACTTAAAGCATATGAAGGAGAAATGGTAGATCCTGAACAAGCTCTAAGAGATAAGGAACTTGACTTACGTGAAAGAAAACAACAATTAGATTATACTATTGATCAAGCACAATTGCTCCTGGATGAAGAGCAAATGCAAATAGACGACACCAACGAAGACGCAGATCGTTCTGCAAAAGTTATGTTGGAAACAATGAAAATAAATGCTAGTAAAGAAAAAGCTAGGAATATTAATAGAGGCTAAAAATGTATCAAGCACAATTGCTTGCTTCTCGACTCATTAAAGTACTGGATGAGTCAATTGAAGCTAACATCTCTCATATGGTGGGAGGTGTGACAGACTTTAATCAGTACTGGCATCTTCAAGGCTCTACAATGACTATGCAAGAGTTTAAAAAAAGAGTCGAAGAAGAAGTAGAAAAATTAACTAAATCGGAGGCCGATGACGATGACAATTGAAGTACACCCTACAGGCTGGCGTATATTATTAAAGCCTAAAAAATCTCCTTCTAAATCTGATGGAGGTGTTCTTTATGCAGAAGAGACTCAAGAAATTAATCAAATGTCAACAGTTATTTGTGAAGTAATTGAGTTAGGACCACTAGCATATACTGAGGAAAGACATGGAGATCCTTGGGTTAAAGTTGGTGACTTTGTATTAATTGAACGTTTTGCAGGTATGAAATTTAATTACCGAAATGCAGAATATCGTATTATGAATGATGAAGAAATTGTAGGAATTACAGAAAACCCTGATGGGATTTCTATTAAATAGGTTGCATTCCTTATATTCATCATGTTAAATTGTAAATATGCGTAAACGTAGTTCGCAACTATGGAGGATTAAATGGCAGACGAAGACGAATTTATTGTAATTGACGAACCGTCAGAAGAAGAAGCTTCTTTAGAAGAAGCAGGAATTGACGGCCCTTTAGAAGAGGACATAGTTTTATCAGATGTTGGTACGGTCATCAATGAGGATGGGGATAAAAAGCAAACCTTCGAAACCGATAAAGAAACGGAAATCGAAGTTATCCCAGAAGAAAAAGAAAAATCTGAAAAAACTGTAGGTAGTAGTGAACTATCGGAAGAAGAAACTAAAAAGTTGGGAGGACGGGCACAGCGTCGAATCCAACAATTAGTTAAAAGAGCAAAAGAAGCAGAAGGAATTATCAATGAACGTGATAATCAAATTGCTGAAATGCTCCATAAGACTACAGAATTAGAAGCCAAGACTCAAAGTAGAGAACGAGCCCTTATCGATCAATACGAAGATAAGATTAGTTCTCAAGAAGATTCAGTTATCCACGCACTTCGAAGAGCAAAAGAAGAAGGGGATATTGACGCAGAACTTATTGCTACTGATAACTTAGCTCAAGTTAAAGCTGAAAAGCTTATGCTAGATCGGGCTAGACAAGCAGTAGAACAACGAGATGCTGCACAGGAAAAACGGCAAGAAAATAATGAAGCTGCTGTTGGTCAATCAGCTCCACGCCGTCAACGTCCTGATAAATCTGCATTAGCTTGGCGTAAAGATAATTTATGGTTTGGTGGAGATTCTACTAAACATAAAATGATGACTGCTTCTGCAGCAGATATTCATCAAGATTTAATGGAAGAAGGATTTATTCCTTATCCTGAAGATCAGGAGGCTGTAACTTCTTATTATGAGGAACTTAATTCTAGAATTAAAAATGAGTTTCCAGAAGAATTTACAGATTCTGAAACTACCCCGCAATCACAACAGCGGGTTAAACAAATAGTTGCCGGTGGATCGCGCACCACAGGTAAAAGATCTAAAGGTAAAGTCTCTCTTACACAGAGGGAACTTGCTACAGCCAAACGGTTGGGAGTAGATCCAGTTAAATATGCGCGGGAGAAGCAGCGTATTGCTGCTTCCTAGAACGGAGAAAACCGATGACAGAAGCTACAGATAGAAATTCTCGCGGCCAATTTGTAAAAAAATCGGCTCGTAGCACTCGTGATAATGAATCGAGAGCACCGCTCCAATGGCGTCCACCCGGTATGCTAGATGTCCCTGAACCGCCTGAAGGGATGAAATGGCGCTGGGTTCGTCACGAAGTTCGTGGCAATGCAGATAACTCTAACGTATACAAACGAACCCGTCAAGGGTATGAACCTGTCAAGCCAGATCAGCTTGGTAATTTTGATACGGATAGTATGGTTGGAGGTCCGCATGATGGTGTCGTCCGTTCAGGTGATCTTATTTTGATGCAAGTTCCTGAAGAAATAGCTGAATCTAGAAATGATTATTTTAAAGATAGAACTGCCCGCCTTCAGCAAGCGGTAGATGCAGAACTTAATCAAAATGCAGCTCAAACTATGGACGGAAAAGGCATTCATAGGGCTAATACATCTTCTGTTACTAAGAATAGCCCTCATAACGAAACTGAATTTGAAGATTAATATAAGCTTTAATCTTTAAATCAAATTGATAGGAAAAGATAATGCCTTATGGTTTTGTACCTGTAAGGGTTCCCGGTGGGCACCCTACTCCTAATAGCATGTCTGACTATCGAATCGCTGATGACTATGCTACGAATATTATTCGTGGTGACGTTGTTGCTCAGCACACGGACGGTACTTTGATTCGCTCCACCGCTTCCCTGTTTATGGTAGGTGTTTTTTGGGGTGTCGAGTATCAGTCTAGTGTAACGGGCGAAGTTATTTTTGATTCGCAATGGCCTGCTGCTCAATCGATTGCCACTGGCACGATTGCTAAAGCTTATGTCTATGATGATCCTAATACGGTCTTCAAGGCTGAAGCTGACCAAGATAGTACTGCGTTAGCCCAAACTGACGTTGGTGCTTTGGTTGATATTACTACTACTGCTGGTAACACTACAGTTAAGCGTTCCGGCATGGGTATCGATTCCTCTACGGTTGGTACGGGATCCGGTGGTAACTTTAAGTTGTTGAATTCTGCTGAACTTGAGCAAGAATATACTTCTGCGAGTACCGTCATGGATGTATACGTTCTACCGAATGAGCATCGCAACAAAGCCGCAGTTGACGGTATTTAAGGGAAGGGTTGAAAAATGGTTACTAGAGCACAACTTCTCAAAGAACTTGAGCCCGGCCTTAATGCCATCTTTGGTGAAGAGTACAACGGTTACGAAAACGAACATCTTCCTTTATTCGATGTTGAAAGCTCCAATCGGGCTTTTGAGGAAGAAGTCCTGTTTCCGGGCTTCGGTGCTGCAGCCGAAAAAGCTGAAGGCCAAGGCGTTACTTACGCCGACACTGGCGAATCTTGGATCGCACGCTACTCGCATAAAACTATTGCGCTAGCGTTTGCTATCACGGAGGAAGCCATTGAAGATAACCTGTATGATAGTCTTTCGAAACGCCTAACTAAATTCTTGGCACGTTCGATGGCTCATACCAAACAGGTTGACGCAGCTAACGTTTACAATCGTGCATTTAATTCATCGTATGCCGGTGGTGATGGTGTTGAACTTTGTGATACCGGTCACCCATTGGTTAATGGTAGCACGTTGTCAAACCGATTGAATCCAGATGCGGATCTCTCTGAGACCTCTTTGGAATCAGCCATTATTGCTATTTCCAAATGGACCGATGATAAGGGTATCCCACAAAGTATTGGGGTTAAATCCTTGCATATTCCTACGGATTCTAGCTTTGTCGCTGAACGTATTCTCAAATCACCTCTACGTGTTGAGACTGCAGACAACGATATAAATGCCATGTACAGCATGTCCTCTGTTCCGGGCGGCTGGATGGTTAACCATCGCTTCACGGATACGGATGCTTGGTTCCTTCGTACCGATTGCCCTAATGGCATGAAGCACTTCGAACGCAAATCCGTCTCTTCGAAGATGGAAGGCGACTTCGAAACTGGTAACGTCCGTTACAAATCACGCGAGCGCTATAGCTTCGGGTGGTCAGACTGGCGAGGAGTTTATGGAAGTCAGGGCGCTTAACCCTAATCCATAATTCCTGTTTAACAAAGTAAGGAGGGGGGCACATCAGCTCCCCTCTTTCCTTTTCGCCCGCGGAAGCCACCATAAATCGGAGTGCCCCCCTTTCCCTACTTGCATTTTACTTTTATTTATGTGTATACTTGGAGTAATGCTAAGGCATTCTCTTAATTGAATGGAGCTTCGGCTCTGGTTTTAAAAGGAACTGTTCAATGGGTGTTACTCATTTTACCGGCATTACTAACGCTTCGCGTGGTTCTGCTCTTCATGGTATGGGTCAAATGGATCCTACTAAATATCTCACGTTTTGGGATGACTTTATTCATGAGCCTCTTTCTACTGAGTGGACTATTACAGCCACTTCAGGGGGTACAGGTACTTCTGCAATTAGTACTCCTGATGTAAATGGGGGTATAGCTCGTATTACTACGGCAGCTGATGAAGACGATGGTATCTTTGCGCAGACTATTGGAGAAGTTTTTCTATTAGAAAGCACTAAGAAAACTTGGATGAAGACTCGTATTTCTGTTGGTGATGCTATTCAATCCGATTGGATTGTTGGTTTGCATTCAACAGATACTACACCGCAGGATGCTACTATGCGATTTCTATTTGAAAGTGTAGATGGCGCTGCTGCAGTATATTTTAATAATGATGATAATTCCACAGA
>CEPX01198069.1_pt1 | contig 10748 bp, 9 predicted proteins | sample 361361 | NCBI WGS metagenome assembly CEPX01 (sample SAMEA2619974, study PRJEB7988) | marine metagenome | biome: marine biome (ENVO:00000447); feature: mesopelagic zone (ENVO:00000213) & marine oxygen minimum zone (ENVO:01000065); material: "saline water (ENVO:00002010), including plankton...
TCGCGTTACGTCAATGCTATAAAACCGGTCCCCGCGTGGGCGCGCGGGAGCGTTCCGTTGTCGTCAGACGAAGAGGAAGAGGGTATCCGCAGCCGCATCGACCGTTTCTTCGACGGGCAGGCGCGCAAGCGTGACGAGTTGCTCGACCGTGAGGCGATGGGCAAGCGCTTCGAGGAGGTCAAGCGCTCGATAGCGATTTCCTCGCCCGAGTCGGTAAAACGGATGGCGCGGCAGCAGCGCGAGCAGAGCGCTGCGCCCGAGGCGGAGCCGGTTCCCGAGGAGCCCGAGTCGGAGGTCGAAATCGGTCCGTGGTCGCGCGGACTGGTGCGCATCACGACGGCGCAGCCGCCGCTGACGCTGGGGGTCATGACCGTAATCATGCTGTTCATGCTGGTCGGCATCGGCCAGACCAACGTCAACGGCGCGATGGAAGTCTACCTGCCGCGCGGCTCCCCGGAGGAGGCACTGCTGTTCGAGGTGCGCGAGGACTGGTCGACTGACGTCATCGTGATTTACGTCGAGACGCGCAACGCCTACGAGATGAGCGACAAGACGAACATCACCGAACGGCGGGTGCTGCTCGAGATGGATTATGTCGAGCGCACGCTGGACGAATATGGACAGAATGAGGAGCCGGGCCAGCCCGGCGTCGTGCTGAGTGATGCTGGCAAGATTGACAATGTCGTCTTCTCGCTCAGTATTTCGACGATTATCAAGGAACTGCATTCGAGCAATTCCCGGGCGTACGACGCGCTCATCGATAACGCCGACGACTGGGCGGCGGCCGAAACCGACGACACCTCGCGTGACGCGGCGCAGCTCGCCAAGCAGCTGGCGGTGGCGGCCAAGACACTGGCGGTGGCTACCGGCACGCTCGGGAGCTACGAAATCCCGAGCCAGTCCGACATCGACGGCTACACCGACGACATCCCGGAATCAGTTCTCGAAAAGGTCATCCGCGACACCAACGGTGACGGCATCTGGGACACCGGCGTAATGGTCTTCGGCATCACCAGCACCGTTGACCCTGCAATCGCGATTGCCGCTGTGCAGGCGGCGCTCGACGAGCGGGGCGAGAAACTGCCAAACCGCCCCAACGGCGAGACCTACAGCGACATGGCGCTGACCGGGCCGGTGCCGGTGACGCAGGCTATCACCGAGCGTTCGTTCCAGGAATTCTGGAACGTCTTCCCGATTGGCGTCGTGCTCTGTGCGCTGATGATTTTCGCGCTGCACAAGCGAATTCGGGCCGTGCTGATTGCGGGTGTACCGACGCTTTACGGGATTTTCTTCACCTACGGCATCATCGGCTGGTGGGGGCGCGAGGTGACGCCGACGATTATTGCGCTCGGCCCGATTCTGATGGCGCTCGGCGTGGCCTACGGGCTCCACCTCACCAACCGGTTTACCGAGGAAAAGGGCGGCAGCGCGCAGGAGCGCATGATGCGCGCCCTCTCTACCACCGGGCGCGCCATCGTACTCTCGGCCGTGACGACCATGATTGGCTTCGGCAGCCTGATGTATACTAATCTCGACCCGGTATTTACGGTCGGCTTCTCGCTGACGATGGGCATTTTCCTCTGCCTGCTGACGACTTTCGTGATGGCGCCCGCGATTGCGGTCTGGACCGATTATGATTACCACAAGACCGAAGGCGAATGGCGCACGCTGGCGAAGGTAGTTACCGAGCACAACCGGCCGGTGCTGGCCGTGATGCTGGTGCTGATGCTGCTCTCGCTCGGCGTCCTGCCGATGCTCGAGACCAACATCGACTACCTCGAAATGGTCCCCAATGACGAGCCGACACTAGTCGGGATTGTCAAGTATTCAGAGAATTTCAACGCCGGCGCGCTGGGGATGATTATCGTGCGGGGTGATTTCCGCAATGACTACGATGAGAATAACGACGATGCTGTCAGGCATCTCGACCAGATTGACTTGCTCGTAACGGGGGAACGGGATAACACCACGCGTGCGGGGCTCAACGATGTCTCGAACGTCAACGCGATTGCCATCACCGACCTGATGAAAACGGTCAAGGTGCAGACCAACCAGTCAGCGACCATTGCCGACGTGCTCGCTGGACTTGGCATCGGCAGCTTCGAGCGCTCTTTCTGGGAAATCCTGCACGACGACGTGGTGGTGGAAAGAGCTCCCGGTTTACAGAAATACTTCCTGAATGTATTCTACGATTCCCTGACCGATGAGGCGCTGGGGATGCTGATGAACGACGGCTACTCGAAAACGCTGGTCTATGTAGATATGCCGCTGATGGATATCCGGGGCATGGAGGCGGCAGTAACTGGCGTCAACGCCGTGCGCAACGACTGGGACTACGCGCCAGTCAAGGTCTCGGCGCTGACTGGCGTGGCGGCCATCGGCACCAGCGTCAATGCGCAGCTGATTACCTCGCAGTTGCAGACGCTCGCCATCTGCCTCATCCTGGTCTTCGCAATCCTGACCCTCACCTTCGGCCGTAACTGGAAGCTGGGGCTGGTGACGACAATACCGGTGGTCTGGGTTGTTTCGCTCGAGCCGCTTACCTTCGTCGGGCTGGGGCAGTCGCTCTCGCTGGTGACGGTGATGATTGGCTCAATCGTGATTGGCGTCGGCATCGACTTCTCAATCCACATCACGCAGCGCGTGATTGAGGGTGGCGTCAACCTGCCGAGCGTCTATCGCGCTACGGCGCGCACCGCGCAAACGCTGGGTGAAGCGACGCTCGTCACGCTCTTCGGGCTGATGGCGGCTTTCGCCATCAAGATTTCTGCGCTGTGGTGGTTCGTCTTCATCATTATGGTGTTGTTGCTGGCATCAATGATTGCCGCCATGTTCCTGCTACCAGCGCTCTATGCTACTATTATCAAGGCGGGCGGCACGCTCTCGTGAGCGTCCTCGCTGTCGTCGGCGCACAGTGGGGCGACGAGGGTAAGGGAAAAATCACTGACTGGCTCGCTGCCGACGTCGGGACTGTCGTGCGAGGACAGGGTGGCAGCAATGCTGGGCACACTGTCGTCATCGACGGTGAGAGCCACAAGCTGCACCTGCTTCCGTCGGGAATCCTGCGGGGCGAGATCCTGGCTATCGCGGGTGCAGGAATGGTGATTGACCCAGAACAATTGCTGGCAGAGCTGGAGCAACTGGGCGATAGCCGGGGCGAGTTGCTGATTTCGGAGCGTGCGCACGTCGTGATGCCCTACCACCGGCTGCTTGACGGCGCCGAGGAACGCGCCAAGGGCGCTGGCGCTGCCGGGACCACCGGCAAAGGCATCGGTCCCGCCTACGGCGACCGCGCTACCCGCTTCGGGATTCGCATGGGCGACCTGCTCGAGCCGCAAACGCTGCGCGAGCGGCTCGAGAGGGTGGTGCCGCGGACGCAGGCACTGCTCGATTACTACGGCACCGGCGACCGGCTGGAGCTGGAGCGGCTCTACGACCTCGCCGTGGGCTGGGGCGCGACGCTGGAAAGCAGCATCGGCAACGCTTCGCTCGCGATTGCCGAGCGGCTCGACGACGGAGTGCTGCTCGAGGGGGCGCAGGGCGTCCACATCGATATCGACCACGGCATCTACCCCTTCGTAACCTCGTCAAGCCCGACCCCGGCCGGGATGGCGCAGGGCGCCGGCATTGCGCCCGGCCTTATCGAGCGCGTCGTGGGAGTAACCAAGGCATACGTCACGCGCGTCGGCACTGGCCCCTTCCCGACCGAGTTGGAGGACGCTACCGGCGAGCATATGCGCGATATCGGAGGCGAATTCGGCACCACCACCGGCCGCCCCCGTCGCTGCGGCTGGCTCGACATGGTAATGCTCGAACACTCGCAGCGGCTCTGCGGTTTCACGGAACTGGCAATAACCAAGCTTGACGTATTGGGCGGCCTCGACAAAATCCGGGTCTGCACCGCTTACGAAACCCCGCACGGCCGCCTCGAGCACTTCCCCGCCTCGATGACGCTGCTTGCCGAGTGCACGCCAGTCTACGAAACGCTGGCGGGCTGGCCGACGCTTTCGGCCGCGGAATGGCAGGCGGCGGCCAGCGCGGGCAGCCTCCCGGTGGCTCTCGAGGAATTCATCGCGTTCGTCACCAGCCGGCTGGGAGTCCCAGCGGGCCTGCTCTCCTTCGGACCGGACCGCGAGGCGACACTACGGCTGCGCTAATCCTCTTTGGCAGAGGTAACGCGCTTGATGGTTTCGCCGACTACCCTGATGGCGTCGCCGGTCTTGTGACCGGTGCGCCCGGTAGCCTTGATGGCGTTCCCCGTTGAGACGACCACCGAACCGGCGGCATCAACCATTGAGCTGCCGGCCTTGACGACGTTGCCGCCAGCGATGACACCGCTGCCGACTACCCCACCCAGCCGTCCGCTCACTGTCGTAGCGGTGCCGGCCGCGCGGCTCGTTATGTCCTCAGCCAGGTCGGCCGCTTTGCGGGCGGCGGAAGCGATGTCGTCCACGGCTTCGCCGATGCCGAGGCTGTCGATAGCGCCCGACTTCTTGTTTTCACCCATATCGAGGGCGGGACGGGGTGCTATTTAATTGTTTGGTGTAATTTGCGGCTATTTTAGTCACATCGCGTTACCTGTAACGCATTAATACTCTATCCCATCGCCCGGTATGAAGCACCTCAATGCCCGTATCCCTGACGATGAGGCGGAGCTGTTCGACGAAATAACCAGTTTCTGCCGCGAGTCGGGCTACAACCTGTCGCAAATCGTGCGCTTGCTGGTCAAGCGCTGGTACCAGAACCAGCTCGACCGCTAGCTATATTCGTAGAACCCGCGCCCGCTCTTCCGACCGAGGTGGCCGGCTGCGACCTTCTCGCGCAGTAGCGGGCAGGGGAGGTACTTGTCGTTCTCGAAGCCGCGGTGCAGTACTTCCATAATCGAGAGGCAGGTATCGAGCCCGATATAGTCTGCGAGCGCCAGCGGCCCCATGGGGTGGTTCATTCCCAGCTTCATCACCGTATCAATAGCCTCCGCTTCGGCAACGCCCTCCATCAGCGCGTAGCACGCCTCGTTGAGCATCGGCAGCAGGATGCGGTTGGCGACAAAGCCGGGAAAGTCATTCGCCTCGACCGGCGTCTTCCCCATCTCGCGCGCCAGCTCCATCACCGCTGTGCAGGTTGCCCCCAAGGTTTCACGGCCGCGGATGACCTCGACCAGTTCCATCAGCGGCACCGGGTTCATGAAGTGCATGCCGATGAACTGCGCCGGCCGACCGCTCGCCTCGCCCAGTTCGGAGATGGAAATGCTGCTGGTGTTGGAGGCGAGGATGGTCCCGGACGGGCAGAGCTGACCCAGTGTGGCGAATAGTTCCTGCTTGATATTCTGGTCTTCGACAATCGCCTCAATGACCATATCGGTTTCTGCCAGTGGCGCCTGCTCCACGCTGGGCGTGATGCGCGCCGCAATCGCCTCCGCCTCGGCGGCGGGCAGTTTGCCTTTCGCAACGAATTTGTTAAGGCTGCCGCGGATGGTCGCCATCCCGTGCTCGACGAACTCCGGTGCGATGTCCTGCAGGATGACGTCGCGGCCGGTGGCGGCAGCCACCTGCGCGATGCCGGCGCCCATCTGCCCGGCGCCGACGACGCCGATAGTCCTAATCGCCATTGGCCACCAGCCAGGCCATGATGCCGTTCTGGACGTGCAGCCGGTTCTCGGCCTGGTCGAAGACGATCGAGTAATCGGCCTCTATCACCGCGTCGGTTACCTCGCGGTCGCGTTCGGCCGGCAGGCAGTGCATGAATAGAGTTTCGCAGCCGGTGGCGTCCATCAGCGCGCTGTTAACCTGGAAGGGTGCAAAGGCCTTCGCGCGCGTCTGCGCCTCCTGCTTCTGCCCCATCGAGGCCCAGACGTCGGTGTAGATTACCTCGGCGCCAGCGACCGCCTCGCGGGGGTCGTGGCTGATTTCGATGGTTGAAATCCCCGCGTTGCGCGCTGATGCTACGGTCTCCGCGTCCGGCTCGTAGCCTTGCGGGCAGCAGCAGGTGAAGTGGAGCGGCAGCCGCATCGCCAGTCGCAGCCAGGAGTGGACGATGTTGTTCCCGTCGCCGACGTAGACCACTCGTGGTTTCTCCTGCTCTGGCAGATGCTCCCGGATGGTGAAGTAATCGGCCATCACCTGGCAGGGGTGGTTGTAGTCAGTGAGGCCGTTTATGACTGGAATGGTCGCGTGCTCCGCCAGCTCGAGGATGTGCGCGTGGTCGAACAGCCGCGCCATTATCAGGTCGTTGTAGCGGCTGAAGAGCCGCGCGATGTCCCTGATTTCCTCGCGTTTGCCGATGCCGATGTCCTGCGGCCCAAGGAAGAGCGCATGCCCTCCCATCCAGGTGAAGCCGGTCTCGAAGGAGACTCGCGTGCGCGCTGACGGCTTGGCGAATATCATCGCCAATGAACGGCCGGCGAACGGCCGGTGGTCGTCCCGCGCGCGGAATTTCGCCTTGAGGCTAGTTGCCAGTTGCAGGATTTCGTGCAGTTCAGTAGCGGTGAAGTCGGAGATGTGCAGGAAGTGCCTGACCATCTATTCCCGGTCAATACGGGGCGCGAGCAGGAAGGTGACCTCGCCCTGTGCACCGGTAAGGTCATCGACCGCCAGGTCGGCGGTGATGCGCACCGGCAGGTCGCTGCCCAGCGAGATTTTCAGGATGCGGTCCTTCGCCAGCGAGCCCACCATCAGCGTGAAGTATTCCAGTGAGAAGAGTGAGGTCTGTTCCTCGGGCGAATCGAGCTTCTCGAGCTGTTTCTTGCCCAGTTCAAGGTCAACCCGGTTCTGGTTGTCTCCTTCGCAGACCAGCCGGAAAGCCTTCTTGCTGGTCGAGAGCGCAATGTGGTCCGAAACCGATTTCGAGGCCTTCAGTCCCTGCGAGACCTCTTCGACCGCGACTTTGACGGTGGCGGGCAGGTCCAGTGCTGGCACCTTGGGGTCAGGCATCCCGGCCGTGTCGAGCAGCGGCATCGCGCGCGTCAGGTTGCCGATGGTGACCACCAGCAGGTTCAGCTCGGTGTCCTGTTCCAGGTCGACCATATCACCCGCGCGGGCAACAGCGAGTACTGAGCGGAACTTGTCCACATCGATACCCAGTTCGGCTTCAGCAGCCTCGTAGGAATCGAAGGCTGCCTTGTCGAGGCGGGCCTCAATCATCGCTACATGGGAGGGGTCGACCGCCTTCACGGTCAGGTCGCCTTTGGCGACGCTGAGCTTGGCTTCATCAACCAGCGCGCCGACGGTACCGACGAACTCCTTGAGATGCTCTGCAGAGATACGGGCCTTAATCACGGGATTGCACCGCCGGCGCATTGGTGAACCGTATTTAATCATTCGTCGGCGTCCAGCCTGATGACGGAACTATCATATACCCCCCTTAGAATGAAGCGCCGCTTTTCCCCGGTTTGGGAGTTGACTTTGTCCGAGAAAGAACTCAAGAAGGGCACCACCACCGTAGGGCTGGTGTGCCGCGATGGTGTGGTCATGGCGACCGAGATGCGTGCCACGATGGGGCATCTCATAGCGCACAAGAACACACAGAAGCTGTTCCGTATCAGCGACCATATCGGCCTGACGGTAGCGGGTCTGGTCGGTGACGCACAGATGCTGGCGCGCTGGCTCGCGGCCGAAGTGAAGCTTTTCGAGCTGAAGCGCGGCCAGAAGATGTCTATTCTTTCAGCCTCGACGCTGATGGCTAACATCATGAACGGTCGGCGCTACATGCCGTTCTGGGTCCAGCTGCTGATCGGCGGTGTCGATACAGACGGCGGCCATGTCTACTCGCTGGACGCGGCGGGCGGCTCGATTCCAGATACATTTACCACTACCGGTTCCGGCTCGCCCTTTGTTTATGGCGTGCTTGAGGACCACTTCCGTGAGGGGCTGAGTGTGGCCGAGGGCAGGGAACTTGCCATTCGGGCGCTGACTGTGGCGATGAAGCGCGACTCGGCTTCAGGCGACGGCATCTCGCTCTGCACAATCGATTCAAGCGGCTACACTGCGATGGAAGCGGCGGCCGTCATGGAAATTCAGGCTAAGCTGGCTGCCTGAGGCAGCCTTTACACACGCTGGGAAACAGGTCTCATGGCTGTAGAGAGCATCATCAAGGAGGTTCGCGAAGTTGCGCAGAGTGTCATACCTGACACCGTCGAGTTCACCGACGTGCGCGTAGAGGGCTCCAGTGTAGTTCTCTATACCAGAAATATGGAAGCCTTCGCCGGCAGCAACGATATCGTGCGCAAGCTGGCGCAGAAAGTGCGCAAGCGCATCATCATCCGGGCTGACCCGGCTGTGCGGCTGCCGATGAAAGAGGCGGAGGAAAAACTGGGTGAAATCATCCCCGCCGAGGCAGAGGTTAGCAGCATCCGCTTCGACGAGATTAATGGTGACGTCTACATCGAGGCGGTTAACCCCGGCCGCGCTATCGGCAAGTTCGGTGCGGTGCTCAACGACGTGCGACGCGGCATCGGCTGGAACCCGATAGTTATCCGTGACGCGCCGATGGAATCAACCACGCTGCGCGAAATCCGTAACTACATCCTCGAGCCGAAGGTGGCGCAGAAGCGCAAGGACTTCATGAAGCGTGTTGGCCGCAAGGTTTTCCGCGACACTATTGAGGGTGAACAGTTCGTACGCATCACTGCGCTGGGCGGCTACCGCGAAGTGGGACGCTCCTGCCATTTGCTGATGACCAAGGACAGCAAAGTGCTGATTGATTGCGGCTTCAACCCCGGCAATGACAAGGAGCCGAGCCCGTTCCTGAACGCTCCGGAGGTGACGCCGCTCGAAGGGCTCGATGCGGTCGTGCTGACGCACGCGCATCTCGACCACTCGGCACTACTGCCGATGCTCTTCGTCTACGGCTTCGACGGTCCGGTCTACTGCACCCCGCCTACGCGCGACCTGGCGGCGCTGTTGCAGACTGACTACATCAAGATACAGAATGCTGAAGCCAAGAAGGTACCCTACAACAGCGAGCAGATCCGGCAGCAGGTGCGCAACTGCATCCCACTCAATTTCGGCGACACGACCGATATTGCTCCCGACCTGAAACTGACATTCCATAACTCGGGCCATATCCTCGGCTCAGCGAGCGCCCACTTCCACGTCGGCGACGGCCAGCACAATGTTGTTTTCTCGGGTGACATCAAGTTCGAGAATACCTGGCTTTTCGACCGTGCCGTCAACCGGTTCCCGCGCATGGAGGCGCTGGTGCTGGAGGCAACCTATGGCGGCTTCAAGGACTTCCAGCCGTCGCGCGAGGAGGGGATGCGCAAGCTGACCGAGATTATCAATCGTACTGTTGAACGACGCGGTAAAATCCTGATTCCGGTATTCGCCGTCGGCCGTTCGCAGGAGGTGATGCTCGTTCTCGAAAAGGCGCACCGCGAAGGTATGCTGCAGGACATGGATGTGTTCCTGGACGGGATGATATGGGAGGCGACCGCGCTCCACGCGGCCTACCCGGAGTACCTGAACAACAATCTGCGCAACAAGATTTACCAGAACCGCGGCAACCCATTCCGTGACGATATGTTCCAGAAGGTAGACTCGGTCGACATGCGGCAGGAAATCTGCTCGCGCGACGAGCCCGCTATCGTGCTCGCCACCTCCGGCATGGTCAACGGCGGGCCGGTGATGGAATACCTGCGCCACTGGGCGCCTGACAAGAACAACAGCATGGTCTTCGTCGGCTACCAGGCCTCGGGTACGCTGGGGCAGCGCATCCAGCAGGGGGCCCGCGAAATCAGCCTGCATGACCGCGACAACGGCGGGATGGTGTCGGTCCCGGTCAATATGAATATCGAAACCTGCGAAGGCTTCTCGGGGCATAGCGACAAGCGGCAGCTGATGCGCTACGTGCGCACAATCCGCCCGCGGCCCAAGCTGGTACTGCTCAACCACGGTGACCCGCAGAAGTGTGACCAGTTTGCGACCGACATCCGGCGCAAGGCACGCTTGAAGGTCGAATCACCGCACAATCTGGAGACTACCCGACTTATATAGAGATGGACGAGGAACGAATCCTGCAGGCAATCGCGGAACTCGAGAAATGGGAAGCGCGTCGCGAACGCGTCCGCGCCCGTATCGAGCAGGGCGACGGCGACGCTTCGGAGCTGGAGCGCATCGAGGAGCAGGTTACCCATTACGAGCGACTGCTGGCGGATATGAAGCGCGAAAGCCTCGGTAGCAGCGATGTCTCGCGTACGATTGCGCGAACCGGAAATCCTTAAACGCGCTGGCAAGTGGCGCAGCCGTGGTGAGGTGGCAGAGAGGCTATGCGTACGCCTGCAGAGCGTATCTACGTCGATTCGAATTCGGCCCTCACCACCACTATCCTGAAGGCCTGAGGTCCTGCAATAGCAGTTGCAGAGTTTCGCGCCCCTTGTAGCGGTTGCGCTCGAGCCGGAACGCGACGTCGACCCGGTCGCCCGGCATGAGCGTCTCGGCGCGGTCGCCCATGCCCCAGCCGATGGCGTCGGGGCAGCGCGCCAGCGAAAGCCGCAGGTGGTCGCTGTCGCGCCCCATCGTGCGCACGGACTGCACTTCGCAGTCGAGCAGCGCGAAGGTCGGTGCCAGGTTTCCCTGCCCGAACGGCGCCAGCCGCTCCAGCTGCGCCATGAATTGCAGGTCGAGCCGCCCTGCCTCGAGTGGGGTGACAATCTCGAGCAACGGCTGCCGCATCTCGTCAGTCAGCCGCTCTGTTGCATCGGCCATTAGCGCTTCGCGCAACGGTTCGAGGTTGGCGGCCGGCAGGTGGCAGCC
>CEPX01198168.1_pt1 | contig 10745 bp, 14 predicted proteins | sample 361361 | NCBI WGS metagenome assembly CEPX01 (sample SAMEA2619974, study PRJEB7988) | marine metagenome | biome: marine biome (ENVO:00000447); feature: mesopelagic zone (ENVO:00000213) & marine oxygen minimum zone (ENVO:01000065); material: "saline water (ENVO:00002010), including plankton...
GGTGGATTGCGCTATGAGAAGGATCAGACAAGCGATGGAACTGCAGCGCATATTGCTAATTTTCTTAAAGCGAGATTTATCAATATGACAAATGTTAAGGGACTTTACACAAAAAATCCAAGAGAGTATGCCAGTGCTAGGTTTATTCCAAGAATAAGCTATGCTGAGTTTGACAAAAGAGTGAGGAAAATAAGGTATAGGCCAGGGCAACATTTTGTTCTGGATCAGCATGCTTCGTATGTAATAAAGAAAAACAAAGTTCCAACCTATATTATAGGTGGCAGTTTGAGGAATTTTAAGAGGCTCTTGGATGGAGAGAGTTTTGTTGGAACTACAATTAGTTAGTTCTGAAAGGCTTTTTAAATGATTTTATGTTCACCTTCTTATGAAAATTATATCTGTAACTGGATCTGCTGGGGCAGGCAAGACTGCTTATGCCAAGCAGCTTGTGAAACAGAAAAAGTATGTGTATTTTGATGTTGGTGATTTTATTAGAAGGAAGAAGCTTTATGATGGCTATGACAGATCCTTGAGAACTTATGTTGTGGATGAGAAAAAGATTGTTAAGGTACTTAGGAAAATTGTCTTGGACTTTAAGAAGGCCGGCGAGAAGGGCGTTGTTCTTGATGGACATTTGAGCCATTATCTTTCTAAAAATGTTTTGGATTTTGTTGTTGTTGTGAAGTGTGATGTCAAGACATTGCGGAGAAGGTTGGAAAAAAGAGGTTATGTTAAGAAGAAGATTGAAGAAAATATAGAAGCTGAGATAATGGAAACTTGTTTAGTTGAAGCTAAGGAATTAGGGCATAAGGTAAAAGTTGTTGAAGGGAAAAGGATAAATAAACTAAAAGTTTTGTGAAGAATATGATAGATGTTGTAAGGTTTGTTGTAGATTCAAGGGATGAGACCTATGGAAAGAAACTTGGGTTTTCTAATGTTATTTGTGGAAAGTGTGTAAAAATTGTTGAAGGAAATTCAGATGATAAAAACAGGAAGGCTGTAAGCAATGGCGCGAATGATATTTTGATGAATCCTGAAATGAAGTGTCTTGGTGATAAGGTGCATTATAGGGTTTCTGGATTAAATCAAGTTTTGGCCAAGCTTGCCAAAAAGAATGATGTGGCTGTTGGCTTTGGATTTAGTTTTGTTTTAAATTCAAAAGGTAAGGAAAGGGCTAGAGTGATTGGGAAGATGAAACAGAATGTTAGAATATGTCGCAAGACTGGGGTGAAGATGGTTGTTTGTTCTTATGCGAATAATATTAAAGAGATGAGGGGTGCAAAAGATTTGATTGCTTTTGCACGTGTTATTGGAATGAACGGCGGCGAAGCGAAAAAGGCTTTGAGCTGGAGCCGCAGTAGAAGGAAAGCAAGTTTATTCGTCGATTGAATCCCAGTCCATGTTTTCTATTATGTGCTTGCATTTTACATTTGCATCTCCAAAGAGATCAAATCCATTTGATACTACGTCAGCGCAAAATGGAATATCATCATAAGTGTTTTCTTTTTCATTCAGCCTAAATTTTATTTTTTCCAAAACATTTCTTTTGATTAGTATGCATCCAAGGCCGCAGGCCTTAATTTTTATTAGACCAGCTTTATTTTCGATTTCAGGACTGGCAAATCTCATTGTTTGTGTGCCGTCTTTGTTCTCTATCCACATAAGCGGCCTGATTTTCCTTTCTGTTGCGTCCCCTAAAAGAAACTTTGTGTAGACCACTGCGCTAACTACATCTTTATTGTGCTTCAAAAGTTGTTGAATTACTTCAGGTGGCGGGATTACATCTTGTTCTAAGCTTAAGAAATAGTCATAATTCTCTTTTATTGCTATATCTCTGAGTATATTTCTGCTGTGAGTTATCCTTTTCATGGCTTTTTTGACGAATTTGTCTTTTATGACATTTATTCCATGAGATTTTAGTCTTTTATAGTACTCTTCATCTTTTGAGTTGTCAACTATAACTAAGTCGAAGTTGGGATAAGTAAGTTTTTTGACTCCTTGGATGTATTCATCAAGGCAATAGGCCTTGAAATTGGCTGTTGGACAGCCGACCAGCACTTTTGGGTGTTTCATTGTGATTTTTTTAGATTTATGTGTGGAATTGTGCATAATTTCCTTATAAATATAACTCTGAGAGGTGTTTGGGCTACTGGCGATAGGGAAATATTTATAAATGGGTTTTGTTCCCATTCTGCCGAAGAGAAAAAAAGCAAAAGCTATTTTCTCAGGTTTAGGCCTGAAATGGTTCAAAAAAAGACGAAAACTAAGGTTTTAACACCTACTTTGAAAGAGAAAAAAAGGTATATCGTTTATGATATCAACTATTTTGGTAAACGGACTTCTAGCTACGGAAGAGTCATGGAGGCTGTGGATAATGGTGTTCTTGGTTTAGTTGGAGAATTGGGCTATGGAGGGGCAGGAGTGATGTTTATCAAAGGATCCGGAAAGAGAGGCATAATAAGGGTTGGCAGGAATCATGTTGACCATGTTAAGACTGGGTTGATGACAATCAAAAAAATTGATAATCACGATGTAGCTGTCAGGTGTATCGGCTTGTCCGGGAGCTTGGCGAAGGCTGAACAAATATGTACGAGGGGAGGAGTTTAATATGCAAGCAGATGAAATGAGCCACCAGGCAATGGGTTATGATAGGGCTAGCATTGTTTTTAGTCCAGATGGAAGGTTGCTACAGGTTGAGTATGCTAGAAAGACGATTAAGGCAGGTTCGACTGCTGTCGGCATTGTCTGTAAGGATGGTGTCCTTATCTTAGCTGATAAGAGAGTGGCAGAAAAACTTGTTGTAAAGGAATCTGTCGAAAAGATATTTCAGATAGATGAACATATTGGCGCAAGCGCGTCTGGAATCTTGAGTGATGGAAGGATACTTGTTGAACGTGCACAAGTTGCTGCACAACAATACAAAGTGACTTATGATTCTCCAATTGAAACTGAGACACTTGTAAAAGAAATTTGTAATGTGAAGCAGATGTATACACAAGTTGGAGGCGCAAGGCCTTTTGGTGTAAGCATTATGTTTATGGGTGTGGGGAATAAGTCCCATATTCTTGTTACTGATCCTACTGGAACTTTCTTTGAGTACAAGGCAACAGCTATTGGAGAAAAAGATGATGACGTCAAGGAGATTCTTAATAAGGAGTATAAAGATGGACTTACTCTTGACCAGGGTCTTAGACTTGCTTTGAAGGCTTTGAAAAAAACCTTGGGAGCTGAGTTTAGTATTGACAGAATTGACGGCGCTTACATCAAATTAGATGAGAAGAATTTTAGGAGATATGGCAGAGAAGAACTAAGCAAAGCTGTCAAATAGTGTGATGTAAATGGTTGATGTTGATAGAAGTGTTATTGCTAGGATAAAGAAATACGGACATACGTTCGAGGTTCTTGTTGATTGTGATAGTGCTTTAGAAATGAAACAGGGGAAGATTGTATCCTTGGGTGATGTTCTTGCCACCAATGACATCTTTAAGGATGTCAAGAAGGGTGAAAAGGCTAATGAGTCTGATATGAAGGAAGCATTCGGAACTGATGATGTTAGTAAAATAGCAGAAAAGATAATAAAAGAAGGAGAAGTGCAGCTTACTACTAAACATAGGGAAGCTGAAAGAGAGACCAAGCTTAAACAAATAATAAACCTGGTACATAGGAATGCTGTTGACAGCAAGACTGGGCATCCTCATCCTGCAAATAGAATTGAGACTGCAATTAGCCAGTCAAAATTTAGAATGGATGATTTCAAGTCTGCCGAAGACCAGGTTGAAGACGCTTTGGCCTGTTTGAGAGAAATCATTCCTATAAAATTTGAGAGGAGAGAAATTGAAATCAAGATTCCAGCACAGTTTGGAGGAGCCGCTTCGGGTGTTGTGCACAAGCACAAGGTACTCAAGGAAGAGTGGCTGAATGACGGTTCGTTTTATGCTGTAGTTGAGATTCCTTCGGGGATTATGGATGAATTTTTTGATGAATTGAACAAAATATCTCACGGCCAAGTCGTGAGTAAAATATTGAAAACTATCGAATAAGGAGAATTAAAATGGGAAAATTATTGATTAAAGAAAGACAAATTGTAATTCCTGGAGCTGTTCTTGCTGAAGGCATGGATTATTTACCTGCCGGCGGAGCATTTAGGGATGGAGAAAACGTTGTTTCTTCAGTTGTCGGATTGGTTAATGTTAATGGAAGAGTGTTGAAAGTTATACCTCTGAAATCAAGATACAAGCCGAAATCAGGAGATGTAATAGTAGGAAAAGTTGTGGATATGACGCACGCGATATGGTTCGTTGATATTGGATATTATCACAATGGAATACTTCCGATAAGGGACGTTCCAGAGTATGTTGGTGATGGAGAAGATCTTTCACAGTTCTATAACTTTGGAGATTATATATGTGCAAAGGTTATTGGAGTTTCAAGAGGCTCTTTCAATTTGAGTTTGAAAGTTCCTGGAATGAGAAAACTTCAGGGCGGAAGAATAATTCACATAGGAAGCGCTAAGGTTCCAAGGGTTATTGGTAAGCAGGCAAGCATGATAAATTTGATTAAGGATAAGACTGGATGCAGGGTAGCGGTCGGACAGAACGGCTGTGTCTGGATTCAAGGAATTCCTGAACATGAATTTGTTGCTTCAGAGGCTATAAAGCTTATTGATGAGATGGGGCATGAGCAAGGCCTTACTGAGATGGTTTCTGATTTTCTTGAAAAAGAAATGAAAGGTGTCAAGATAGAGGAAGCTGAAGAAAAGGCTCACAAAGGTCCTGACCCGAAGAAAAAAGAAGAAAAGAAGAGTGACGATGTTGAAGAAAAGGCTACTCGAAGGGCTTTCAAAAGACCCAAATCAAAGAAGCCTGTGAAGAAGGGCAATGATAAGAGGAGGAGTGGAAAGAAATGAGCGCAAAAAAGACTATTAAGAAAGTCGCTAAGAAGAGCGGCGGAGGAAGTAAGATGAAGAGACATGATGGAAGAGCTCAAGACGACTTAAGAGAAATGGAAGCAAAGATTGGTGTTGTGAAAAGCGCAGATGGAAGCGCTATGTTTAGAATAGGAAAAACTGTGGCTGTTGCTGCAGTTAGGGGTCCAAGGACTCTGCATCCAAGATTTCGCCAGAATTCTGAGAAGGGAGTCTTGAGATGTACATACAATATGCTTGCATTCTCTGGAAGCGGAGATAGGGTAAGACCTGGACCTAGCAGGAGAAGCAGAGAAATAAATCTTGTTATGGAAAAATCTTTGGAACCGGTTCTTGACCTTTCAAAGTATCCAAATGCAGTTATTGATGTTTTTATACATTTGATACAAACTGACGCAGGAACTAGGTGTGCAGCAATATCTGCTGCTTCTTTAGCGCTTGCTGACGCTGGTCTTGTAATGAAAGATATGATATCTTCTGTTGCTGTGGGTACTGTGAATGGCAAAGTTGTTGCAGACCTTGATAAGACTGAAGAAGATGTTGAAGGTGCGGTGGATATTCCAGTTGCGATGATGCAAAGAACTGGGGATGTTACTTTACTGCAGCTTGATGGTAGAATAACAAAGGAGCAGCTGGCAGAAGCACTTGAACTTGCTAAGCCTGTCTGCAAGAAAATATTTGAATTGCAAAAGAATGCGATAACAGCGAGGTACAAAAATGGCAAGAATAATTAGAGAACATATACATTCATTGATTGACAAAGGTTTAAGACAAGACGGAAGAAAGCTTCTTGATTTCAGGAAGGATATTTCTGTGGAGTATGGAATCTCCTCAAAGAGTGCGGAAGGTTCTGCACGCGTGAGACTTGGAGATACGGAAGTTGTTGCTGGTGTCAAGCTAGGACTTGGAGAACCTTACTCTGACAAGCCTGATTCAGGAACAATAATGGTTGGTGTTGAACTTTCACCTATAGCTAATCCCAAATTTGAACTTGGTCCACCTAGCATTGATGCTATTGAATTGGCCAGAGTTGTTGATAGGGGTATTAGAGAAAGCGGAGCTCTTGATTTCAAGAAGCTCTGTATCAAGGAAGGCAAGAAGGTCTGGTTTGTATTCATTGATATCTACCCTATAAATGACGATGGAAACTTAAGGGACGCTTCTTCACTTGCTGCTCTTGCAGCACTTAAGGATGCGAAGTTCCCTGAGTACGATGCTAAAAATGACAAAGTTGACTATGAAAAGAAAACTAAGAAGGGATTGCCTTTGACCGACGAACCTCTTGAGGTTACGGTGCACAAGATTCATGGATCGTTAATTGTAGACCCATCATTGGAAGAAGAAGAATATTCTGATGCAAGAATAACAGTTGGGTCTTTGAAAGAGGGTACCTTGTGTGCTATGCAGAAAGGTGGAGATAGTCCTTTGACTACTGAAGACATAAATAAAATAGTTGAAATTGCAGTGGACAAGGCTAAATCTTTGCGGAAGATACTTTAAGATGAAAGTAACTAAATATGAAAAGGCAAGAATAATTGGAGCGAGGTCTTTGCAGATTGCAATGGGCGCTCCTATCTTGACTAAAATGGATAAGAAAATTCTAGAATCTATAAAGTATAGTCCTGTTGAAATAGCGAAGATAGAATTTGAAAAAGGATTCTTACCTATCTCAATAAAAAGACCGATGCCAAGAAAAGCGTAATTTCTTTCTTTCTATTTTACTCTTTCATTATTTTTTACAATTTGTTTTCATTTTATAATGGTTATAAATTTTTTTAAAGCCAAAACAGTTAGAGAATAGAGTTAAGATCATAATGATCCAAACAAAAATCGGAGGTGAAAAATAGTGGTTGGTTTTTTACGTGAAACGAGTACCTCAATAATTAGTCCGTTAAGTGCTATATGGTATTCGCTAGTAGACCAATTGCCCGGAATTGTTGCTGCCGTTATCGTACTTATTGTCGGTGGTTTTGTGGCTGTAATTCTAGGTCATGCTTTAAGAGTCGTATTAGAAAGGCTCAGAGTAGATGACTATGTTAAAAAGGCGAGACTAACCAAGACGATTGGACACACACATGTTCCAGCAGTTGCCGGAGAAGTGTTCAAATGGTATATCATAATACTATTCCTGCAACAGGCAGTGTCTTTGGTTAACTTGGGTACGCTCAGCACATTGATAGGACAATTTGTTGCTTGGCTACCAAGTGTTATCTTAGCGGTTATTGTACTGCTTTTCGGTATCGCTGTAGCTAACTACGTCTACTATAAGACATGGGAGCACTCTAAGCAAAAGGGTGTTAGAGCGAGTGCAGGAATCCTAAAGTTCGTGATCTTGCTGATGGTTATAATAATGGCCCTCAAGCAGATTGGCGTTAATGTGGGTATTCTTGAACATACATTCCTACTAATTGTGGGCGCTCTATCAATTGGAATTGCTTTGGCTCTAGGAATTGGACTTGGACTCGGATTAAGGAAAGAGTCTGAAAGATTGATTAAGAGCATAAGGAAGAACTTCTAAGTTCTTCTTTTCTTCTTTTTTTATTTCTCATAGTTAAATTTATAAATAGATTTCTGGGTAATTCTGGCATGACAGAAAAGAAAGCAGTCAAACAGATAAAATCATCTGATCTTGTTCAGGCAGTAAAGAAAGAAGTCCAGAAGGAAGAGAAAAAGGCTTCTAAGGCTGTTAAAAAGACTGCTGTGACTAAGGCTGAAGAGAAAAAAGCAGAAGGTAAAGAAGTTTCTTCTATGCCAAAGATTGATGATTCTGGAATGCTTGTTCCTGTGGATACCTATCTGAAAGCAGGTTTGCATATTGGAACGAAATTCAGAACTAAATACATGAAAGATTTTATTTACAAGGTGAGAGATGATGGACTCACTGTTCTCAATGTACAGGCTATTGATGAGAGGATAAGAACAGCCACTGAGTTTGTTTCCAAGTATGCTCCTGAAGATATTGTGGTTGTTGGGAAGAGAGAGAACTGTTGGAGACCAATAAAACTTTTTGTTAAAATAACTGGAGCAACTGCTTATGCAGGAAGATATCATCCAGGCATATTGACAAATCCTAATCTTGAAGATTTTAGGGAAGCTAAACTTGTAATTGTTACAGACCCTTGGCCTGACAAAGATGCTTTGAGAGATGCAGTTAAAGTTGGAGCTGTTACTGTTGCTCTTTGTGATACCAACAACGACAGCAATTATGTCGATCTTGTGGTTGCCTGCAATAATAAGGGAAGAAAGAGTTTGGGATTGTTCTTTTGGATACTTGCTAGAGAGTATATGAAGAATAGGAATCCTGAGGCTCCTGAGATTACTTATACTGTTGAGGATTTTATTGGGGATGAGAGCCAGCGAGCTCCAAAGAAAAGGAGACAGCAAAGGTCTTTCAAAGGCAGACCGCAGTCAAAGGGTTTTTCTAGGGGCGGACGGGGCAGAAGATAGTTGTATTTATTCCGGCATTTCTATTACTTCATCACACCTTGTAAACAAGAATTTTGAAATCTCTTTTGGAAGTTTCTTGTTGTTTGCAAGTATTATTGTCTTTGTGAAATTTGATGCCATTGACCTTGATATGTAATCCATGAATCTTAGGGTTTTGATAACTCCATGATGGGGGATTAATGTATGTGCATCATCAATAAATAGTGTCTTGGGCCCAGGCCCAAAGTCTTTTATTTTCCTTTCTATTTCTCCGGCAAGTTCTTTGAGACTTATATTTTGTATGTGCGTCGTGTTTTTATGTTCCAGTCCTGAGCCTATGTGTTTTGATAACATATCAATGAAATGTGTATTAGTTAAGTTGTAACCATGCTGATCCAGAAGCTTGTGTGTTCCTGTCGCTGTTCTTTTTAGTGGAACTATGAGTGTGTGATTATTTGTGTAGTTTAGAATCTCGTAAGGATGGAACTGTTTTCTTGAATCTGTCTTGAACATGAAAAGCCCTTTTGGTGTGTGGGCTATTTCTGAAAGTATTTTTTCTGGTATTATTTTTCTTGTCAAGTGCACATCACCGATTTTTGAACAGCTCTTTTGTTTCTTCTGTTGACGTCTCTATTATTTCAGAAGCTTTTCCCAAGCTGATTTTTTTCTGGTTGTAGAGTTCATAGGCTATTGCTATCCTTAAATCTTTTTTGTTATCTAGCATGAAGCGCACTGAATCCCTGAGAAATTCTGAAAGGCTGTCATAGTAGCCTATCTGCTGCGCTGCTTCCAGTGTAATTTTGAGTTCCGGTGGTACAGTGAATGTTATCACTGCGCTTGGCTTCTTTTTCATTGTAATATTATTGGGATAATATTATATATAAATGTTTCTTTTTTATTATGTGGCTTTTCCCACTCATTTTTGATTAGTTTTCGCATTAAAATTTGCCTTTAGAGGGCTTGTACTGCCTAAATTTTAGGTTTTTAGAGGCAGAAAGGTTTTTATAATCTGAATGATTCTTTTTATTAGATTTTAGCGTAAATACCTGTTTTCTAATGAGAAGGGGGATGTAAATGAAAGAAACTAGTAATAAGGCCGAGAGAGAGGATTCAGCTACTGTTAGCATCCAAACCACGCAGGATCAAGAAAATCCTGTTAAGGGCCAGGAAAAGGTCCCTGAAGCGGATAATGCAGTAGCTAGTGAGGAGTCCTTGGCTGTTGTGGATGCTACTGATAGTACCCTTAAAAGTGATTATAGGGCCGAGAGTATTGTGGTTCTAAAGGACCTAGAGGCGGTTAGAAAGAGACCTGCCATGTATATTGGGGATGTTTACGAAAGGGGTCTGCACCATCTTGTCTATGAGGTAATTGACAATAGTATTGATGAGGCTTTGACTAGCAATTGCGATTTTATTTCTGTTATGATAAATAAAGATGGGAGTGCCACTATAAGTGATAATGGTCGTGGGATTCCTGTTGATGTTCACCCAGAAGAAGGCAAGAGTGCTCTTGAGCTCGTGATGACTGTGCTTCATGCTGGAGGTAAGTTTGACAAGAAGACTTACAAGGTCAGCGGAGGATTGCATGGTGTTGGAATTAGTGTGGTTAATGCGCTCTCTACTTGGCTTGAAGCCAGAGTGATGAGAAACGGCAAAGTCTATTACCAGAAATATGAGAAAGGAATTCCCAAGGAAGATGTCAAGATTATAGGTGACTCAAAAGAAACTGGAACCAAGATAACTTTTATGCCTGATGAAACTGTGATGGATGAAACAAACTTTTCTTATGATATTCTTTCAAGCAGGTTAAGAGAACTCGCTTTTTTGAATAAAGGCTTAAAGATTTCTATAAGAGATGACAGAAATGATAAGGAGCAAACTTTTCAGTATGCTGGAGGTATTGTTCAATTTGTAAAACATCTTAACAGAAATAAGAATCCTTCCCATGAAGAACCCCTATATGTTGAGAAGAAGTTTGATAGTGTTGAAATTGAAATTTCTATCCAATATAATGAAGGTTATCAAGAGAATGTACATTCTTTTGTGAACAATATTAATACTGTTGAAGGTGGAACGCACTATAGTGGTTTTGCAACTGCTCTTACAAGGGCGATTAATGCTTACATTGTTAAGAATAAACTTGGAGATAATAGACTGTCAGGTTCTGATGTACGTGAAGGTTTGACCGCTATTATTTCTATCAAAGTTCCTAACCCTCAATTTGAAGGACAGACTAAAACTAAACTTGGTAACTCTGAAATAAAGGGTTATGTTGATACAGCACTCTTTGATTACCTTACAGGTTACTTTGAGGAGAATCCTGGAGTTGCTAAGGCTGTAATTGGGAAGTGTATTAGTGCTTCTAGGGCAAGGCTTGCAGCTAGAAAAGCAAGGG
>CEPX01015035.1_pt1 | contig 10744 bp, 9 predicted proteins | sample 361361 | NCBI WGS metagenome assembly CEPX01 (sample SAMEA2619974, study PRJEB7988) | marine metagenome | biome: marine biome (ENVO:00000447); feature: mesopelagic zone (ENVO:00000213) & marine oxygen minimum zone (ENVO:01000065); material: "saline water (ENVO:00002010), including plankton...
GTCAAGGGGGGATAAGCCATAATATTAAGAAAAAGTTTTGACCTTTCATACAATAAAATTCCACTTATAATCTCATTTTCCCTAAAGATTCCTAATATTTTTGATTTTCCATCAGGATATCTATTCAAAACTTCCATCCATAATGTAGTTGAGAATACAGTTCCTTGTTTTGACTCCTCAACAAACTTATCCCACAATGAAATTTCTTTTTCCTTTATTTCTCTGACTTCATAATCTGCCATTTTTATATAATTTTGCTATATTACCCAAAGTATCCACATGTGCATTATTGTTTTTTAGATATTCTAATATCTGTATATATAACTTTCCCCACCTCTTGAACTCTAAATCATAAAAAACACGTTGATGCCAATTAAATGTAATCAGCGCTTTTTTCTTTATTGCAAGATCGATAAGATTTTTTAAGTTTTTCCATGCATTTTCAAAAGAACCATACTGTGTAAACAGAGTTGCATCCATGATGTTGATAGGTATTTCAAGTAATTTTCCATAATAAAATGGAAAGAATTTACCATCTTTAAAACCTACCTTATTTCTGTCTCCAAAAGAGCTATCATAAGAAAAATCCAGTTCAGAGAGTATCTTAGATGTTCTCTCAGTAAAATTAAGAAAGTGCTGTCTATTTCCAGATATCTTCTTATTTAGAACTGACTCCAGAATTGATTTTTCTTCTTTCAGATATTTAAGATTATTATATGAAAGGTAACTTCCATGCAACCCAATTTCAAATCCTTCCTTATCCAATTTGTTAATGATGTTTCTTATTTTAATGTTCCTTATATTATAATAAGGGTCTTTTATATACCTCCTCTTAGCACAAAAAAAGAAAGTCGATCTAAAATCAAATCTTTTTTCTAGCTCAATAATCTTTTCAAACTGCCAATATGGGTTTTCTTTAGTAACTGCCTTAAACAAAACAGAAAAAAAGCTTTTAGGGTTGTTTTTTATCTCTTTAAGAGAACCTATTAAATTGTATTTGAATGCTATATCTACATCGTGGCTAAGGCATGCCGCAAATTTTTTGTTTTTAGGCCATTTTATTTTTTGAATTTTTTTTTTCATTTTCTTCCTATGTCAATTCAACTATGGTTTTTAGTGTTTAAAGTAATGGATATTTAAATGTAATAGTTTACTTGTAATAATATAAATTCCACAGCTTAAATCAGCACTGGTGATAAACAGGAACATGTGTCCAAATAAAAAAGTTACGAAACAGCTTTACTACTGTAAATCTTGCAAGAGGAAATTACCAACTAAAATATCATCCTATTATTAGTGGAGTCCCTAGTATTTAGGATAAAGTCAAAAAGCATATTAGGATTGTTCTTCATATGCTGTTGTTATTATTTTTCCACTTGAGTTGATGGCGTCCTAGAGTAGAAAGATTTAAAAATATCTGGTTAATTTTGGTTATAATGGTAGATAGGAGTAACGACCCCGGTAAAATAGGTAATGGGCCAAAAGTTGTTTTGATTAATCCTCCTAGTCCTTGGCTTCTTTCTGACCGGGAAGTTCCTCCGCTTGGGCTTTTAGAGATTGCATCTTTTTTAAGAGTAAATAATGTTGATGCTACTTTCTGTGATTTAGCTGGTTTTCCTGAAAAATATTGGTTTATTCCTGATGGAAATATTTATGGAATAACTTGTGCAACACCCCATTATTCCTTAGTTGTTAAAATTGTCAAAAAACTTAAAGAAAGACAACCAAATTGTCTTGTCGTGTTGGGGGGATTTCACCCTACTGTTGAACCTGAAAGGACACTAAGAGATACTAAAGCAGATATTGCTATAAAAGGGGAAGGGGAGCAAGCAATGCTCGACATAGTGAATGGAAAGAGAGAGAGAATAGTTACTTGTCCACTTGTAGAAGATATTAATAAGATTCCATTGCCTGCATGGGATATGATTGATATGTATGATTATGTAAAAATGGGCACAAATGCTGTAATTGGGCCAACACCAAATAACAATGAGGGTAAGATCCTCTCGGCAAGAGGGTGTCCATTTGATTGTGGTTTTTGCGCGCAAGCTGCTGTAAGTAAAAGAAGAATGAGGTACAAGACAGTAGAAAGAGTAATTGAAGAAATAAAGTTTTTAAATAGTAGATATGGTTGTGATAGGATATATTTTAATGATGATACTTTTATTGTTGATGATAAAAGAGTTGTTGAATTATGTACTGCATTAAAAAAAATTCATGAGCAAGGTATTCTCTATGATTGGCATTGTTTGACAAGGGCTGATAGAACAGATCCTGAATTATTTAGAATAATGTATGAATCTGGATGCAGGCAGGTTACCTATGGAATAGAGACTGGAAGCCAGAAGATACTTGATATTATAAAAAAACAAACAACAGTTGAAGAAAACTATAATGCTATTAAAATCGCTAGGGAAGTGGGAATTAAAGTGAGAGCTCAAATGATTGTTGGTCTGCCAGGAGAAACACAAGAAACAGTAGAAGAAACTGCAGAATTTCTAAGAAAAGCGCCTGCAGATAGCTTTGGTATGCATATATTTGTTCCACTTCCAGGATGTCAGATATGGCTTGATCCGGATAGATATGACTTCCCAATCAACAAAGATACAATGTTCGAATATTATCATACAATTGGTAAAAGAGGAGAAGAAGATGCAGCCCATATACATAAGAATCCAAAACAAATAATTGAATGGAAGAATTATCTTACTAAAGTAATTGGTAAGAAAAATATAGTTAAGTTTGCAGAAATAAGAGCAGATAAAGAAAAATTGAAAATGGTAAATCAGTAAAAGCCTCTAAATTTGTTACTTAATAAATTAATTTTTCATTCCATTCCTAATTTGCTTAGCTTTTCTAAACTCATTACTTGAAAGTATAAGTGTTTTTATTCTGAATTTAAGCATATCTTTTGCACCACTAAGACATACCTTAGCTAATTTTCCCCCTTGGATAGAAACTTCTCCTGTTTTTCTCTGAAAATGTGTAACTCCGACTAATTTTATTCTATACCCTAGTTTCTTAGCTAGTAGGGTTATCATTATTGATGGGGCAAAAGCGTTTTCTGGAACTATACTTAATATGTGCTGCAGTGCTTTATTATTAATTAGCTTGAATGCTGAATTTGTGTCTTTCATAAACGTACCAAAGATTACCAAGTTTGAAAATCTTAATGATGTTGTAAGAATCTTTCTATGAACTGGGTCGTAACGTTTTTTTCTGTAACCATATACATAATCGTATTTACTCTTGAATTTATCTAATTTCCAATATTCTTTAGGATCAAACTGATTATCACTATCTATATGAAATACCCAATCCTTTTTAGCATTAAGAAACCCCAATCTTATTGATTTTCCATGTCCCCCATTCTTAGAAGGAGTTATTATTTTGATTTTTTTAAACTCTTTGCTTAATTTTTGTAGGATACTTAATGTATTATCTGTACTGCAATCATTTACAATTATAACCTCGCTATCAGGTATTTTACTTATTATTTGTTGGTTTATGTTTCTTACTACTTTTTCTATTATTTCTTGCTCATTATATACTGGTATTACAACAGATAATGACATGGTATTGTACCCCCTCTATCTTTGTTTAAAACCACATTTATTATTTATAGGCTTAATAAGTTGTTCTGGAATTAATTTTTTTGTCAAATGGGTATTCTTTTCTAGATTACTGCAAAAATATATAAAAAATTGCTCTCTTTTTTCTTCATTATTGAAAATGCTCCATTTTTCTTCTGCAAATATTTTTTCTTTAATAATGTTTTCAATTTCTTGTAATTGGTAAAGGTACAAACAAGGTCTGCCGTTGCAGTAAAAAATTTCTATAAGTTTGCTATTGTTAACAGCGAATTCTTCAAGGATTGGGTAAGGCTTTGTCCTTATTCTTTTGAAGAGAATTTTTCCTAAAAAGACTATATCTCCTCTTAATGGTTCTTCATTTAATAAACCAGAATTTTCAGAGAAATCACCAACCAAAAAATAATCATAATCATTTAACTCTTTTATAGAATTTATTTCCTTAATTTTTTTTGTAGTATAAATGGAATATTCATATTCATCTGCAGTTTTTCCAATAATTGGAAAATAAGGGAATTTATACTTTACTACTGCATTTTCAGGTAAATTTTGATTTATATAATTTCCTACATCACCCCATAGACTATACTTCAAGTCTTTTTCCACTTCATAATAACTCCAGAGTGCTTGAAATGATATAAACAAGAGTATTAAAACAAAAAACTTTACTTTGGTGACTTTTTTAAATCTATCTGAAAATAGAATTATGGTTCTTGATACAATTATTGCAATAAAAGGTGATATTAGAACAAGATGCCTTGGACTTGTCCTTCCTTGGATTGCTGCAATTAGGATAAACCCCACTATAATAGACAACAATAAAAAATCTTTTCCATTCTTGTTTTTTAGTATATTAAAACTTAAATAAAAAATAGATAGTACCAATACTAAATATATCAATGGTGACAAAGCATTAATAGATACTAGGAATATATAATAGAAAGGATCATAATAAAGAGTGGTTTGTATATAAGACAGATATATGAAGCCGTATAATAAAATAAAAAGATTTTTAAGCTTAAATCCTGTGGATAATAAAACAATAGTAAATGCTAATGTGCATACTATCACTATGTTGATTATATTATTCTTATAATATAAAAGTTTATCTTTGTTTAAGAATAAGCCTTTGATTAATGTAAAGATAAAATACAAGCCAACTACTGTCAACGCACTAAATTTAGTTATTAATGAAAGCCCAAAAGATAGTCCTGTTAAAAATAAAATAATGTTTCTATTTTTTATATCAACGAACTCATAAGTATATATTGTCAGAATAATAAAAAAAGTCACCATAACATCTATAAAACCAAGTCTGCTGAATAATACATGGATTGGTAAAACTGACAGCAGAGCAGATGCAAGTAAACCGTATTTTGTTCCATACCATTTTTTAGTCAACAAGTAAACAAAAAATATAGTAAGTATACCAAATATAACAGATACAATCCTTATTCCGAATTCGCTTATTCCAAATAAAGATGCAAAAATCGAATTTATCCAGATAAATAATGGAGGAGGTTGTGCCATCATAGAATCCCATGGTGACAATTTTTCTTCTACAAAAAATTTTGTGACAACTAGATAATTATGTTCATCAAAATAGAGATTAGGGAGATTTAAATATAAAATACGAAACAAAAGTGCAAGTAGCAAAATAAAGAAAAGAACAGTATATTGTTTTTTTGTGTTATACATTAAATCAGCCCATGTAGTAATTAATGACTTGTGATTGCCGATCTTGCCATTTCTCTTAAACCTTTCTCGGAAGATTCATGAGGTTTATACTTTAATTCTTTTATTGCCTTTTCTGATGAAAAGAAAATGTGTCTTCCAAATTCTCCAATTGTTGTTCCAATACCAAAGTGTATATTAAATTCGCCGGCTACATATGTTATTTTTTCAAAAACCCTAGAAATAATGGTGGGGAGCCTAATTAATTTTAATTTTACATTTAGCTCATCAGCAATGTATTCATAAAGCTGAAGTGTAGTTATCGGATTCTCGTCTCCGATGAGATAAGTCCCTCCATGTTTTCCATATTTTTCAGCTAAAAGTAGAGCATCTGCTACTTTTTCTATATCTACATAAGACCTGAGAAAACCATTTTTGCCAAATGTAACAACAAAATCTTTTCTTATTTTTTCTACGAGGTCTATTCTGTTTTTTGAAGGTTTGGTGCCATAAAAAGCTGCAGGTCTTAGTATAATTGTTTTTATTTTTGAGCCTTTAGATATTTTATCGATTAAGCTTTCTCCTTGAGCTTTGCTTTTTGCGATGTGGTGTATTGGTTTAAGTCTGGTTTTTTCTGTTATTTGGTTTTTTATGTCTATATTCTCTCCATGTACACTACAGCTGCTTACATGAATGAACTTAGGCACTTTTGCTTTAATGCATGACCTAAGTAAATTAGCCGTTCCATCTCTATTCACGCCATATATATCACTTGTAAATTTAGTATGTTGTAGACCAGCGCAATTAAACACAGTATCACAACCATTAAATTCCTTAATAAATTGATTAGAATTCCTAATATCACCTAAGACCACCTTTAATTTCTTATAATTCTTTAAAAATTTTGGTACTTTTAAAGTGTTTTCTTCACTGAAGTCTACACAAACAATTTCTCTTTTTTGAGGCATCAATTGTCTAATTAGAGTTCTCCCCAACCATCCAAATGCACCCGTAACCATAACTTTTGAACTCATTTTGATTTACTAATCAATTTATTATAACTTTTTTTAAATGTCTTATTTATATATTCTGGATAAAATCCTGCTGCAAGGCTATACACACGACTGCGCAAAGTAGTATAGCAGATATGCTTCTCTTCAATAATTGAAGCTACAATCTTTTTCGCTATAATATTTGGATTTGACATTGGCAGCTTAAATGGTAATTGTACTAATCTTTTTGATCCTAATATATTTCTATTAAAGTTTGTTTTAGTCCTGTCTGGGATTATAAGTAGGGTTTTTACTCCATGTCTATGTTCTTCAATATCCAAAGATTCTGTTATACGTTCTAATGCTGCTTTACTTGCTGAATATATTCCTTGATAAAACAAAGAATGTTTTGAAATAGCAGAAGATATATTTACTATTAAACCTTCTTTTCTCCTTCGCATATGTGGCAAGACTAATTGCATACATATTAAGGGTCCAAAAAAATTGGTATCAAATAATTTTTTAGTATCACTCCACTTTGAGTTTGATATTTTCTCAAATAAACCTACCCCTGCATTGTTTATTAGTATATCTAACTTACCATATTTCTCCATTACTTTTTTAACCATATACTTAATAGAACTTTTTGAAGTTATGTCAAGTGTAATTGAAAAAACATCTGCATTGTTGGATTTAAGGATAGATTCTACTTTTTTAAGTTTTTTTGTAGACCTAGCTGTAATTACAGTTATTGCGCCTCTTTTTCCGAATTCCAAGGCTAAAGATTTACCAATACCTTCTGAAGCGCCAGTTATTACAACAACTTTATTCTTTAATTGGAACATTGTATTCAAATAAATAACTGCTTAGATATTTGGTAAGGTATTAAATATTTTTTGGTATTTGTATTGTGTTTTTTCATAAACGTTTTTTGAATGTTAAATTGAGAGAAAGATTAAGGATTTAATATGGATTCACTATTTTTAAGCAAACTTTTTAAATTATTACTAGTTTCTTTTTAGGCATGCCAAAAGTTGTTATTATTGGTGGAGGAATACTTGGCTTATATGCTGCTTATCAGCTAACCAAGAAAAATTTTGAAGTTACAATACTTGAGAAATCTAATATTCTTGGAGGAGCTTTAAATTCTTACCATATTGATGGCTATGATATTGAGCAGTTCTACCATCATTTTTTTACGATAGATAAGATATTAATACAATTTCTTAAAGATATTGGTCTTGGTGATAAAATTTTGTTAAAACCTACAATAAATGGTTTTTATTATTCAAAGGGAATATATCCATTAATTAATCCAAGCGACCTAATTAAATTTAAACCGTTCTCTCTTAAAGAGAAATTTGAATTTGTTAGATTTATGATAAATGCAAAGCTTATCAGAGACTTTAAAAAACTTGATAAATATACCGCCAAGGAATGGATAATAAAGATTGCTGGCTCTTCAATTTATGAAAAATTCTTTAAAATTCTTCTTAAAAGTAAATTCGGAAAAGATTATGAAAAAGCTTCTGCAGCATGGTTTGTGGAAAGAATAAACTTAAGAAGCCATGTTGATAAAAATGGAGAAAAATTAGGCTATTTAAAAGGTGGCTTTAACCAGATAATTAATCTGCTTCAAGAGAAAATTCTAAAAAATAAAGGAACGATTATCATGAAGTCTAATGTAAAAAAAGCAGTAATTGAGGATAACAAAGTTGTAAGTATAAAATATGATAATAAAACTATAGATTGTGATTACTTAATTTCGTCAATTCCGCCATTTGTTTTGACAAAACTTGTCCGGTTTCCTCAGGAATATGAGCACAAGTTAAACCAATTAGAGTATCAACCTGCTATTTGTATTGTAATGGGCATTAATAAGCAAGTAACAGAGAAATTTTACTGGGTTAATGTAATGAAAAGTAATAACTCATTTGGCACATTTATTGAACACACAAATTTTATTCCAAAAGAATTTTATAATGATGTGCATATCATTTACCTCGCAAGCTACGTTGATAAAAAATCCAATTTGATGTATATGGATGAAAAGAAAGTATTTAGATTTTATTTTGATAATTTTGCAAAAATGTTTCCTAAATTGAGCATAAGGGATGTAAAATGGTGGAGAGTATCTAGAGATTTTAATACTGGACTAATATACAAAAGAGGAATATCTAAATTGATTCCGACTATACAGACACCAATTAAAAATGTTTTTATTGGAGGTATGTTCAATAGCTACCCCGAGAGAAGCATCAACAAATCTGTTGAATTGGGAGCTCAGATAGTTGGTAAAATTATAAATGATTGTATTGATAGAGAACTTTAGATAATATGACAAAAAAAATTTTCGTTGATGTTATAATTCCGGTTTATAATGAAGAGAGTGCCCTAAATAAAAATATTTTAATATTGAAAAATTTTTTAGAAATAAACCTAAAGCAAAAATTTAAAATAATTATTGTTGATAATGCATCGATAGATAATACTTCTAAAATAGGGAAGAACCTAGCCAAAAAATTTATAGATATAGAATATATTTATTTGGGTAAAAAGGGAAGAGGAGGTGCACTACGATATGCATGGATGAAAAGTAAAGCTGATATTGTTAGCTACATGGATGTTGATCTTTCTACTGACCTTAAATCGTTTCCCATCATGATAAGTGCACTAATAAGTAAATTTGATCTGGCATCTGGATCTAGGTTAGTAAGGGGAGCTAGAATTAAAAGATCTTTTAAGAGAGAATTACTCTCAAGGATCTATAATCTTCTACTTAGAATGGTATTATTGGTTAATTTCAAAGATGCACAATGTGGATTCAAAGCAGCTAGAATCAATGTCGCAAAAGATATTATTCCGAGAACAAAGGACAATAATTGGTTTTTTGATAGTGAATTAATGATTGTTGCAGAGAAAAAAGGCTATAAGATAATTGAAATTCCTGTTAACTGGATAGAAGATCCTGACAGTAAAGTAAACTTAGTGAAAACAAGTTTACAATATTTAAAAGGTATAGTAGATATGAGGTTGAGGTTATGGAGAAAAAAATTTATTTAACAAAGTAAATTTTATTAATACTATATATAAATGCTTCTTGGCTTAATATTTTCCTAGAAAAATTAAAATTCTAATTGTTATTTTAGAAATCCATTAGGGTTGTTCTTATGCCATTTCCATGCAGTTTTTATTATTGAATCGATTTTAGTGTATTTTGGTTCCCATCTTAGGATTTTCTTTGCTTTTTTATAAGATGCAACCAGTATTTCAGAATCTCCTTCTCTTCTTTTATCTTCCACTATCTCTATGTTTTTACCACTAATTCTTTCGCAGTTTAGAATTATATTTTTTACTGAATTACCTTTCCCTGTACCTAGATTGAAGCAATCGCTTTTATCATGCTTGGTGAGATATTCGAGTGCAAGTATATGCGCTTTGCACAAATCATTGACGTGGATATAATCCCTAATACAGGTTCCGTCTTCTGTATTATAATTTGTTCCAAATATTTTTATTGATTTTTTTTGGTCAAGGGCAACTTTTAATGCTAAAGGAATAATGTGCGTCTCTGGATCATGATATTCTCCTATCTCTCCAGATTCGTCTGCTCCTGTTGCATTGAAATATCTTAAACTTATGAATTTAAACCCATAAATTCTCTCATACCATTTAAGTAAGTTCTCAAAGAATAATTTTGTCTGACCATAAAAATTCTCAGGTTCCTTTGGATGATTTTCGTCAATAGGAGTGTATTTAGGACTTCCATAAATTGCTCCGCTTGAGGAAAATATTATATTTTTAATACCTACTTTTTGCATAGCATCTAATAATTTAATGCTGAAATATACGTTATTTTCAAAAAATTTTGATGGATTTTTCATTGAAAGATTAGCTTCAATAAAAGAGGCAAAATGCATAACTGCATCACAGCCATTAAGTGCCCTTATAATGTTTTTTTCGGAACTTATGCAAGATTCTATAAACTCTGCCCTTTTGTCGACAGCTTGTCTGTGTCCGTTTACCAAAGAATCTACTACAACTACAGAATACCCCAGATTACAAAGCATATTAACCATATGACTTCCTATATATCCTGCTCCACCAGTAACTAATATCTTCATATTTTTTATGAATTAAGGATTTTATATAAACCTTCCCGTAAAAACTGAAAAATTTAAAAGATTTAGCTTTTTAAAGTGTGATGAAAACTAGCTATAAAGAACAAGGTGTATTTAACCGAAGTTAAACAATCCTAAATATAATTGCTCCGTTATTGTTAAAAACTGGATTGAATCTATTCGAATTTATTAATGCCTGAACTTTATTATTTGTTTCATTAGCTCCAAGCCTTCTAGCTGCCTGGCCGTCAATTATAACATATTCATATTGCTCTTTCTTGAACCAATTATAATTCTGCTCAATTGTCTGATTAAAGCCATTTCGTTGATAGTCATTAACATTATCACACCAATGACATATAAACTT
>CEPX01156456.1_pt1 | contig 10738 bp, 24 predicted proteins | sample 361361 | NCBI WGS metagenome assembly CEPX01 (sample SAMEA2619974, study PRJEB7988) | marine metagenome | biome: marine biome (ENVO:00000447); feature: mesopelagic zone (ENVO:00000213) & marine oxygen minimum zone (ENVO:01000065); material: "saline water (ENVO:00002010), including plankton...
GACACACTCGCCTTGCTAATGGACACGGTGGCTTCCCAAGGGAAGCAACCTCCCATTCCGGTGAATTGACTAGGGTGAGAGTTGGAAGAAACTGATGATGAAATATAAAATAACAGTTGATGATTACGTAGTGTACGAAAAAGCGTACTACGTTGAGGCAGCATCCAAGAAAGAGGCGAAGGCGAAGTTCCTTCGTGGTGATTGGGTTGACTGCGACGACAGTGAGTGCGACTACCTCCACAAGTCTGTGGTGAAGGGAGTTGAGGTGAAGAATTATGACTGAACCTAAAGGTTACGTCCACTGGAAGGACGCAAAGTCCGTAGCACCTGAGCTAGGCAACTGTGCCCCGGATAGGGTTAAGGTTTACATGAACCTTAAACTGGGTTGCCTGTCGGTGCTGAATGCAAAGACCAACCTGCTCTACTGTCATGCTCACCGCATTGACTTGGCCAATGCCAAGTTCAGGGTGCAGCAGGCAGGGCGGCAGCGTGTACTGCGAGACAAACGCAAGAATGTCCATGCCTATGTAGTCGGTGACTTCATGGACATAGACGCAAGCCGTGACGTGGTGAGTGTACAGGATGGGTGGAAGTCAGCACACTATGACCCCTATAAAAAGGGACATTTTGTGGATGAGTTTGCCAACAAACCAGTGCATGAGGCCCACCGTGTGGTCATATTTGACAGCACACCCATAGGCTACATGGACTACGGCAACGTGTGGTTCCTTCCAAAGGAAGCAGATAAGAACTTCACGGTGAAGAAGTATTGGAAAACCTACCATCACGGAGGAAGAGGAACATTATGAAATGCTACATAGTAGACAGCACGGAACGGTGGACAACGGTGGTCAAGGCTGAGTCTGAAGACGAGGCATTTGAGGTGGTCAGTGACGGCAGTGAAAATGGGAGCAAGATACTGCAAAGAGACCTCAATGAATTGAACCATATTGAGCTAACAGAAAGTGAATACTCGTTTAACAACTGCCCTATCTGTAGCGGCAGGGGTCACAACATAGACGCACTCCCTATGGGATAACATTATGAAAAGCAAGAAACCTAGGGCACTAGTGCCCTTCAACACGGGAACCCGTGTTCACCCTGCCAGCAAAGGCAAGGGATCGTATGACCGTAAGGCCATAGGCCATGACCAAACAGTCATGGATCGTGAAGAAACTGAACTGCTCTATGAACACGGTGTGTTCCATGATGATGCAGGCTGTGACAACCACATACCCGGCCATGAGTAAGCCAGACAAGCCCACATTCGGAAGCTTCACTGAATGGATGGAGTTCAAGGAGGCAAACCACACAGACCCTGACTGGCATCTGTGCCGCCCTCGCACCAAGGCAGGGCTGAATGAACGCCTTCGCAGAGACAGGGAGATTGAGTTGGTACTCACCAAGATTGAGGATGAGGTCATCAAGTCTGCGGAAAGGATCGCTTCCCTTATGGGAAGGATCAGAAAGAATTTATGATGGTTACATACCATGTCACAGTGAGGAGTGGGACTCACATACAAACCCACCAAGTGGAAGGCGAAGGCAGCAACAGGCTGCAAACCTTCAATCATGCGGTCAAGGAGATCGCAGCGGCATTCCCATCCAAGGATGGGCATGAGATCGTTGGAGTGAAGTCGGAAGATGGAGGTTCAATACAATTATGACAATGATGTCTACTCCTAACAAGGAGACCATCCTGAAGAACATTCAGGTGTGGCAACAGGATCGGGCTGATGCCCTCGCCTCCAAGGCGGAGCGTCAGCGGAAGCAACGGGTACGGCATGAACACCGTGCCTTCAATCAGGGGTTCAACTCACTTGCTGAGTTGCTGCCCCGCAACAAGCGGTCTCGCTAGTCGGTGAGACTTACAGTCTCTGCTGCTTATACTCTCAGAGTTTAGGCAGCAGGGACATTTCATATTATGGACAAGGAAAAACAAAAATACAGAGTGATTGTGAACATGAAGTCTGATGCAATGTACACACTGCAAGCAGATAACATGGAGGACGCACGTGCTAAGTTCTCTGAACTTGAGAGTCGCAATCTTATAGGCGTTAGCACATGGCAGTACGGTGGCAAGCTCACCCAAGCAGGCTCATACGGTGGCCTTGACCACTCGGCTGAAGAGATTGAGTTCGCTGAGTCAATGGGTGCTAGGTTTGAAGATGAGGCCAACCTCACCTCTGAGGTGGAGGCAATAGAGGAGATGCCTGAAGAGACGGTTGACCCTACAGAGGTCTACCGCAGGAACAGTTCCAAACCAAAGGGAAAAGATGTCTGACCTAACCACTGAATACTACTACCACTGCAAGAGTGCTGACAGTTGGGAGATCAACGTGACTGGCCTGACTGGCACATACAAGGTGGGCTACGGAAGGCAGCACCTGAACCCAGCCGTAAGGCATGACTACTCATGCAACTGCAAGGCATACCTGTACGGCAAAGGCAGGCACTGCAAGCACATCACGCAGTACAAGGGCCACCACTGCAACTGGATGCAGTTTCTGGATGGAGGCACACTCAAGCGTGACCGCTGCCCAGAGTGTGGCGGTGAGGTCACGTCTATGGGATGGGAGGTATGATGGAAAAGAAATACACCTACCCGGTCACCATGACCAAGGCAGACCAGTACTGGATATGCTACAGGGCACACTTCAAGGCGCTGCCTGAAGACAAGCAGGCACTGGTGAGAGCCAAGGATGCCAAGGCATTGGATGAACTAGGCCAAGCCGTTGCTGACTTCATTGACCAGCACCCTGAGAAGTTTGACAAGGACATCACAACCACGGTCACGTCCACCTTCCCGCTAAAGGGAGAGGAACCATCACATAGTGATGTAAAATAGTTGACAAAAAAGACTTGACACCTGTTTTCCTTATGGTAAAATACATTCCCTCTGCACAAATTGGCAGAGATTGACAACTGAATAACGCAACAAAAACGCTACATGAAAACGCTAAAAGCATACACCTCAACGCTTGAGGTCATTCGGCTCTGCGTTATGATCTGCTTTGAACTGAGCAGACCTTCGCAGGGCAAACGGCTAGTCCCTTACATCGTCGGCGGTGTGGGGCTAGGTAAATCGGAACTGCTGAAACAGATCGCATCCTACTTGGGCTACGAACTGTTTGACTTCCGCTCGTCGGACAAAGACCCGACTGACATAGGCGGCACACCAGTGCCGGACATCAACTCCAAGACCTTGGAGTACTATGTATCCAACCGTCTCATCCCGTTCAAGCAATGGGACAAGGACGGCAACGTCATCAAACACAAGCGGAAGGGAGCTATCTTCTTCTTGGACGAGTTTGACCGTGCCCCAATTGAGGTGGGCAACGTCAACCTACAGGTCACACTGGATGGACAGGTCAACGGCCACGTGCTGGACGATGACGTTCATGTTGTATGTGCTGGCAATGGTGACTCAGACATCGGGACAACCCCACTGTCGGAGGCTGCCGCCACTCGTCTCATCCACTTCTACGTGGACTCCACTTCTGATAAGGCAGTGGAAGGCTGGCAAGATTGGGCTGCCAAGGAGGGCTTGCCTGATTGGGCCATCGCATTTGCTGATGTCCGCAAGGAAGTCTTCACTGGTGATGAGATAGTCTACCAGCAGAAGGCAAAGTTCACACCTCGTACATTTGTATGGGCACTGGACTTCATTGAAAAGTGCGAGCAACTGGGCGGCTATGCCACCAGACCTGACGTTATCAAGGCACTTGTCTATGGGGCTATAGGTTCCGCTGCTGGACAGGAGGCTATCTCCTTCCGCAAGCTGAAGAAGAATGTCCCTGATGCTGCGAAGATCATAGCTGATCCTGATGGGGTGAAGGTTCCCACAGGGAAGGACGCACTCGGCATCCTGTACATCACCATGCAGCACCTGATAGGAAAGGCGCTCAACAGTGGCAAGGAGGACAGGGATGCAACCCGTTCGTTCGTCAAGTATGCAGCACGGTGGCCTGAAGCAGCCAAGGGTGCATTCATGCGAACCGCAGAAAAGCGTGGCCTGACAGTGGCTGGGCTGGATGCATACAAGGAGTGGGAGAAGAACCTCGCCGCTTAAAATCTTAGAGTATAACCAACAACAGAAAGGAAAAACAATACCATGTCAACAGACACACAATCAGCACTGAAAAGATTCAGTGAGAACTGTATGCTAGTGAGCATACGAGTCGGCGTAGCTGGCCAAACATACACCTCGGACAGGGCATCCAATGATGCTGCGATGGTGAACAATGCGAACAAGAGTCGCATTAAGACCTCGGTCTTGAAGTTCACCAACGCTGACCTCAAGCCCTGCCGCAAGGAAAGGGATGACGCCAAGGCGTTGCTTAATGCGGTGACCGTACCGTGGAACAGCAACGGTGAGCGTATCGTTCAGGTAAAAACCTACCAGAACATCAAGTCTCGTCTCCGTAATCACAGGGCAAAGTTCTATGACTACAGGGACGAGTTCATCAAGAACTACTCCACCAAGGTGGACTCAGCAAGGGAAGAACTGACACATCTTTTTGATGAGGACAGGTTCCCTGATCCTGACGAAGTCAGTGGGCAGTTCTCCTTTGACATCAAGACTGATGTCATAACAGACCCGGAGGACATTCGTATATCCGGTACGGTGGAACTCATTGAGGAGGTACGTGATGAGATGCAGCAGCGTCAGATACGTAAGCTGAATGACTCCAAGCAGGACTTCCTTGACCGCTTGATAGAGCGGCTGAAGAAAACCTACGGTTCTGTCTCTAACTTACATGAGAAGAAAGAGGCAGGGGAGGACACCAAGTTCTTTGACTCCGCCATCACTGGTGTGGTGACGCTGTGCGACACGTTGTCGGACATCAACATCACAAAAGACCCGGAGCTTGAGGACTTTGGCAACCAACTGGAGCAGACCTTTGGTAGCCTTGACATCACCATGATCAAGGAGTCACCAACGGTGCGAGAGGAAGTGCTTGAGACCACTGGTTCCATACTGGAAGCACTGGAGAACTACAAACCAACAGCATTCAAAGCATGACAAACACAGGACTAACTCCAAAGGAGAAGATCAACCTAGCCCATGACTACATATATGATGAGCATCCCATTGGGCTGCCTCATCTGAGCCAGTGGGAGGTAAGGGAATCCTTAAAGATTCCAACTGCTTGTACCAACGGTAAGCACCTGACGTACAACCCTGAGTGGATAGGCTCGCTGCCATCTGCCGTGGTCAAGGCCATCGTGCTGCATGAGATAGCTCATGTCCTGTTCGGACACCAGTTGCGCTGTGGTTCCCGTGACCCTAGGCTGTGGAATATCGCCGCAGACTTGGAGATCAACGGCCACCTGACTGCATGGTATGACAAGCTAGGCATCACCCATGAGCTACGTGAGGATGGGCTGGCAGGTGGTGTGTTCCCCTTGTATGGGAGATACATCAACATGGATGACGGCAAGGCCGCTGAGTGGTACTACAACAAACTCGTTGAGGAAATCTCAGACCAACCTGACCCTGAAGGCGACGAGGGTGAGGGTGAGGGCGAAGGCGACGAGGACGGTGACAGTGAAGGCAGTGGTGAGGGCAGTGGCAACGGAACCACTCCCATCCACGTAGTGGAAGACCCTGCCAGCACAGAAGGTGAAGGTGAGGGCAAGGGGAATGACGCTGAGGAATCCTTCCAAAGGAAGGTGAAGGAGTTCCTTGGTGAAGACTACGACAACCCCGGCCTAGGTCAGGTAGAGGATGCGGCTGGCGAAGGTGATGACAAGATCGCAGCGGAGGAGGAATGGAAGGAGATGGTCTCTGATGCCATCGTCCTTCAGAAGGAACAGGGCGGTGGATTCGGACAGCACTTGGACATCCTTGACCAGTACACCAACAAGCGGTGCAACAACAACTGGCAGGTGCTGCGAGACTGGGTTAGCAAGCGGAGCCTAGGTGGGTACACCTACAAACGCTTCAGCAGGCGACACGGTTACCGTCAGGACATCCTGTTGCCTAGCAACAAGACCAAGAACCAGACCCGTGGGGCCATGATCTTGGATACATCAGGTTCAATGGGCCGTGATGAATGTGATGAAGCAGTGAGGCAGATGGACAAAATCTGTAGGGAATACCGCAAGGCAGAGATCACCCTGATCCAGTGTGACACCCGTGTGATTGACCAGCACATCAAGCAGTTCAGGGCTACGGACTTCCCGCTCAAGATACCTGAGAAGTGGTACGGCAGGGGTGGGACACATATGTATCCGGCTATCAACTGGGTATCCAAACGTGCCAATGAGTTTGATTGGTGCATCTTGGTATCGGATATGTACTGGGAAGTCATGTACTCCCCGGATGAGATACCTCACACCAAGATACCAACGGTGTACCTAGGGGTGAACACAGACCCGGATGCTGACCTGAAGCCGCCACATCCACAGACACACTACCTAGCAGTGGAGGTATAATGAGTAAGTCACTTCCAGAAAACAGGAGAGCGTTGGCCAAGCCAGAATACGGGGCCGTAACAACGACGGGGCAACCCGTGACAGGAGAGCAGAGGCCCGGATTTGGCAAGCACACCAAAGGAAAGGTGTCGCCGTACAACAAGAAGAAGAAACGTAAGTGAAAACTTTGAGCAGTAGTAGGTACATAGGCGCTATTAAGATGCGTCAGGAGTTAGGTTACCCTAGATGTAGTTCCTCCTCATTGATCGCCACTACTGCTTGCCTTTGGCCACACCCGTCTCAAGTCGGAGCTTCGGCGTTGAAGATGCGGGTTAATGTCTGTCCAGTATGAGGCTCTGCCACCTAGGGGCAACCTACGAACCAACAGACAGGGTGTGGCTTTTAACTATAACCTGAGAGTATAACAGAAAGGAAAAGCAGAATGACAGACGAAGAGTGGGTACAGGAAAAAGCCATGAACAAGCTCGGACTTGAAACAAGAAACTTCCGCGCTGATGGAACAATCAAGCACACCTTGGAAAACCAAAAGAGATACGCCTACAAGGCAGCAGAAAGAAAGGAAAAGCACAGTGAAAATAGAAATCATTCGCAGTGACGAGGACAGTGACCGCAAGGTTGTCTGGACTCTGTACATAGATGGTGTGGAGATGTATCAGGAGAACCAACCTGACTACATCTTGACCTTAGTGCGTGGAGCCATGTGGAACAGGACTCCTGTTACAGACTCCCGCATGGCAGAGATAAATCATGGCTTTGGAAGGAAGCCACGGAAAAACCATGAAGGCTAAAGAACTAATTAAGCAACTGAGGTCGCCACATGATGAAGACTCACTTGACTCACTAATGGTGGTCTACTTCGCTTGGCCAAGGGACGAAATATATTGGGCAGATTGGGAAAATACAGAGGACGATCCCCGACCTGTAGGTACTTACATACTGAAGGAGGACTGGCCTGCTTTTGCCGATCATATAATCAGAGAGATGGACTTGTCTGATTTCCAGTGTCGGCAGCATACCGTTGTTCATGTAATTTCAAATTCAACAAAGTGGCCGCCAGAAAGAAAGGAAACAACTAAATGACAATCAATGACAAAAGAATCAGGAAGGGTGACATCTACCTAATGGTAGCCAAGTCACTAGCCGCAGGCACACTAGACCACAGTGCCAAGCGGATCACAGAGGCAACAGAGTGTTGCTTCAAGGCTCTACGTGATGACGGTTTCTATGTAGAAACTGATCACGTTTTAGTAAGCAAAGTACAAAACCACATAGACGAAGAACTAAAATAATTACACCATGTATACTGTAAAAATACAGACCACACGTGAGGAACTAGGCGAACTGATTTCCCTAGTTGGAACAATGAAGCACACCATGCTGGTGAGCGCAACCCAGACAGACACTGCTGCAATCAGCAGCAATGGCAACGGCAAGGGAAACAAGAACCTGCTTGCAGACAAGGATGAGCGTGACCCGCGCCTTGTCTATGCAGTCAGGCCCAACGGCTCCTATCACATCAACGTGAAGGAGTCCCTGCATAAGCTAGGCTTGAAGGAGGAGTGGCTCATGTCACATCCAACAAGGCTTGGCTCACCTGAACACGCTGTTAAAATGTCCATTGCGAGGAGCAAGGCAGCCGCTGAAAGGCTCAAGGATAATGGGTAGTAACTACCAGACCAAGACGTGGATGGTGCGGATAGTAGACGCACATAAGTCTGGCATCCTGAGTGAACGGGAAATGTCCATCCTTCTGAAAACGGAGGATGGGTATTCCCTCACCCAGATAGGGTCAGATATGGGCTTATCCAAACAGCGGGTAGCCCAGATGAGGGACAGAGGTGAGCGCATAGTCCGCATTGGTAAGCGGCCAAAGCGTGGGAGGCCAGCACAAATGCCAGAAGAATACGTAGTCAAGCTGACACGGAGACAGAAGGATGCGCTCAGGAACAAGGGGCTTGCAAATATGATCATGGAAGCAGAAGCCAAGGACAGTCCTTACTGGACGCATTGTCTGGTGGTAGTACTGGATCAGATTGCAGAGCAGAACAACACAAACAGAAAGGAGCCAGAGTTACTACTGTGAAGCCACCCCGTTACACTACACACGTCCGTTTGGACACCACATATGATGGAACCAAACGGTTCGCCATACAGGCAATCAAAGATATGGATTGCATCCGTGGTTGTCCGGGTAAGGCGACCTACTTGCAGCAGTTGGCACGTGGCAAGAACAAGTACAAGGAGCTTGGGTCATTCAACTTTGATGGCGAGTGGCCTATCAATACAGAGACATGAGCAAGCATACAGACAAGCTAGATCAGGTGGATGAAGCCACCCCGGACTCCTCCTACGCTGGCCTCAAGAAGGCGGTGGATGAGGGGTATAAAAAGTTCCTCAAGAAGAGGAACCTAGAGTCAAGAGAACCGTTCCATTATGGAAAGTTTGACAAGGACAAACCCAAGCGGTAGCTTGCGGGAGCGTTTAGGGTTTATGTAGCGTTCTCCCGAAACACAGGCCAGTTAGGGTACTGATCATGTCCCTAGCTGGCCCTTCTTTTTTAACCCCCAATAATAACAATGAAATATATTCTATTAATCATAGCAAGCATAGGCATCATAACCTATATAGCAGCGCAGCCTATCTTTAGGCCGCGCCACACCACCGCCTCTTGGTATGGCGGCAAGACAGACGGGCTGGTCGGCAAGCTGACAGCTTCAGGCGAGCCTCTGGATGACAAGGCACTGACCTGTGCCCTGTGGGATGTCCCCTTCGGGACTAGGATCAAAGTGTCCTACAAGAATCGCTTCGTAATAGTGCGAGTGAATGACCGTGGCCCCAACAGGAAAAAGTTCCCCAGCCGGGGGATAGACCTGACCAAGGCTGCCTTCAGCCGCCTAGCAGACCCCAAGCAGGGGCTGATCAAAGGCGTGAAGATGGAGGTTTACTCATTTCCAAAATCAAACAAATAAAAACAACCCTTGACATACCTATTCAAGCTGCCACACTACGGCCAGTCAGAGGACTGCTTAATAATCTGAGAGTATAACAACATGAGATACGACCCAAGTAAGTACGAGGATGTAGCCACTAGGCTACAACGCATTCATTCATCCAACCCCAATCTCCGTGTGCTAACTGAGATAGCTTGGCATGACGACGAGTTCAACAAGGTAGCCTTCAAGGCGAGCCTGATGGAGGGCGATACCGTGTTGGCCACGGGCTTCGCAATGGACTGGAAGGCCAAGGATCGGGGCGCAACAACCACCAACTGGGTGGAGGTGGCGGAGACATCTGCTATCGGCAGGTGCATAGCTAACAGCAAGTATCAGGACAAGGGTGCTGAACGCCCATCCCGGCAGGAGATGGAGATCGCCGCCAGTCGCCAGACTGAGGTGAAAGGCAACGGCACACCTAAGCCAGTCAAGCCAGCCCCCGCCGTGGAGGTTGCCAAACTCAGCAGCCCTGACTTGGACAAGGTTGTAGGCGTTAATGAAGCAGCGGTTAACAAGTTCCTGTTGGGCCGCAAGCAAATCAAGGAAGGGCAGACCTACCGTGATGTCGGAAACGCATACGCCAAGTCCATCATTGAGTACCCCGCCAAGTTCTTGGCACTGGCACTGTCAAGTGATTCAAAGAAATGAATTACAACATCAAGGCGCACCCAACAACCTACAATGGCACACAGTTCCGTTCTAGGCTTGAGGCTAGGTGGGCTGCGTACTTTGACCTAGCTGGTTGGGATTGGGAGTATGAACCCGTAGACCTGAACGGATGGTCGCCTGACTTTAGGGTAGAGTTCCCCTGCCCAAGTCATTCTTGCAGAGTGTACGGTAAGTATGAGATTCACCATGAGAAGACTGCGTTCTGCTCGCAGGTGAAAAACATTAATCACGCACTTATGGTTGAAGTGAAACCTTACTTTAATGTTGATGACTTCATAGGACACCAATGCATGAACTATCCGTTTGGAGTTAACGGGGTTGGATTGTTTGGGATGAACCCTGACTGCATTAAGAATACACCTGAAGGGATGCTTCAAGTTGATGGGACAATGAAACAAAAAGTAAGAATCCCTGCTGATTCTTCTGCTGCATTTGGTAGTAACCCAAAGACAACACATTGGGAAATGTGGTGTAACGATATACCGGAGCAAGCCAGAGCGGATTGGTGGGTTCGCGACAGTGATGCACTTTGGAAGACGGCTGGCAAAGAGGTTCAATACATAGCAAATAATGAATACTGACGTTGAACAAACTGACGAGAGGCTGGGGCTACCTAGTGCAAGCGGGATTGCCCG
>CEPX01130900.1_pt1 | contig 10736 bp, 18 predicted proteins | sample 361361 | NCBI WGS metagenome assembly CEPX01 (sample SAMEA2619974, study PRJEB7988) | marine metagenome | biome: marine biome (ENVO:00000447); feature: mesopelagic zone (ENVO:00000213) & marine oxygen minimum zone (ENVO:01000065); material: "saline water (ENVO:00002010), including plankton...
TGCACCTGGATCCCGGTGGTATAATTTAAAAAAAAGCTGGTGTCCCGTCATTCTCCAGGTGGAGCAATGGGATAAACATCGGATAGGGCGGGCGAAGCGTTAACGAGCCGGCTTTCATATCGCAGGGTAGAGTAGTGGCTACTCGCAGGCCTCATAAGCCTGACACGCTGGTTCGATTCCGGCCCCTGCTACCAAATTAACAGGAGGACACAATCATGGAGAAAGTAATTAAGACCTTTCGAGTAGATGTTAAGGAAGTCGACGCTGAGAACGGGACTATGGACATGATGATCCCCATGTCGACAAGTTCCGTCGACCGGGACGGGGATATTATAGAGCCCACCGCCTTCAGGAAGACATTACCGTCATTCAGAAAGAGGCCGATCCTGCTGTCATCCCATGACTATCGGTCCCTGCAGAGCCAGATCGGGGAGTTCACCAATATCAAGGTGACAGAAGAAGGGCTCCTGGCGAAGCCGAAGTATTATATCAACGAGGGCAACCCGGAAGCGGACTGGGCCTTTAATCTGGCGTCAAAGGGGATTGCTGCCTTTTCTGTCGGCTTTATCCCCGAGAAATCCGAGCCACTGAACGAACTGACTGATTCAAACGAGCTTGGATCGATGTTCGCTCCGAAAAGATTCACCCAGGTCGAACTTCTGGAGGTCTCTCAGGTGGTTGTGCCTTCCAACAGGGATGCTATAATGGGAGAACGGAGTAAAGGCTTTGACAATCCGGTGGCTCTGGAGATAGCCGAAGAAGTTCTGGCCGATGAAGACTTCGTCTTTGAGGATAAGGGTGAACTGGTCGGAGAACACAAAGAAAAGGAGACCAGCCAGAAGGAACTGGCTGACGAGATGGACTTCTTGATCGCCCGTCTCGAAGACAGCGGTCTCAACGATGAGGCCAAAGAGGTCGGCCTGAAACTGGCCAGCCTGATATTGCGTTCAACAGGTGACGACATACCTGATGATATAATCGAGAAAGTGGGCGCTGCCCTGAGCAAACAGAACAAGGTCAAATTGGAACAGATCATTGAACTTGCTCAGAATGTGATTGACAGTGCCAAAGCCGAGGAGCCTGAAGAAGAAGATGAACCGGTAGACGAGAAAACCCCCGAGCTCGAGAAATCGGCTGTACCTACTGCCGAGGAGATCGCCAAGCTGGTGGGTGTCTCTGTCCGGGATGAACTCGACAGGCTACGCGGAAAGATTTAATAAAAAACGAGGAGAATTTTAAATCAAATGAACGAACAGGAAGCAAAAGATCTGCAGGAGATGATTGCCGAGACAGTCAAACTCCAGATAGCTGAAGCCAATCTCGGAATCGTTGACGATGCCCCCCTTCCCGGCGTGATTGAGCAGCCGACCAAACAGGGTAAGGCCGTGAGCCCCTGGGACAATATGTCGGAATTCGCGATGGATGTCCGCAAGGCATCGATCGGTGGCGCACCTAAATCCATCAGGGAATGGTCCGCGAAGACTGCAGGGGAGATGGAAGAAGGGGATGATTCTCAGGGTGGGTTCCTCGTACCGGAGGAGTTCCGGAACCAGTTGTTGAACGTTTCCCTGGAGAATTCCATCGTCCGACCCCGTGCAACCCGAATCCCGATGGCTACCAACCGGGTGGTCATGCCTGCCGTCATCGATGATGACCATTCAACCGACTTCTTCGGTGGAATCACGATAGCCCGGACTGCCGAGGGAGCCCAGAAGACCAAGAAGAACCCGGTCTTCGGTCAGGTAGCGCTGACCCTCCATAAACTCACAGGCCTGGTGTATGTCTCGGATGAACTACTGGAGGACTCCCCGATTTCCCTCCAGCCGATCATCACGAACCTTTTCGGGCAGGCGATTGCCTTCACCGAAGACTCGGATTTCCTGACGGGCGATGGCTCGAATAAGGCCCTCGGCGTTTTCAACACCAACAACCCGGCACTGGTGACCGCAGCGAAGGAATCAGGCCAGTCAGCGAACACGATCCTTTTCGAGAACATCACCAAGATGTGGCAACGGCTGCATTCCTCCTCGATGCGTAACGCTGTCTGGATTGCCAACAACGACACCTTTACTCAGTTGGCGACCATGAGCCTGGCGGTCGGTACCGGAGGCGTGCCCGTCTATATGCCGGCGAATGGCGTGGCAGGAGCCCCCTTCGGGACTCTCATGGGCCGGCCTCTGTTCCTCAGTGAGAAAATGGCCACCCTGGGAGATCTGAATGACATCGGAGTCGCCGATTTCTCCACATACTTCATCGGTGACAAAGGTGGCGTCCAGGCTGCCTCCTCGATCCACCTGCGGTTCGATTATGACGAGACGGTCTTCCGCTTCGTCATGAGATACGATGGTCAGCCTTCATGGAGGACCACCCTGACCCCTCTGACGAGTTCAGAGACCCTGAGTCCCTACGTCACACTGGCTGAGAGAGCCTAACCTGACCCATAATTAAAAGAAGGAGTTTGTGAGAAAATGAACTTAGCACAAAGTGCAAAAATCGTCCCCGTCCTCGAACCCCAGGATCACGCTGCCGGTGTGGATTGCGACTCAGTGAGCACGTCCCTCTATAACCACTTCGCTTTCATCATCCTCTTTGGAGAACTCACCGGAGATTCCGTCCTGACAGTAAACTCGGGAGCCACTGCCGGCACCAAGACGACTGCCGAGACCTTCCGGTACAGGGCGACTGCCATCGACCTGAAAAGTGCCGGGGGGGACACGCTCGGAGCCGAGGCCACCTCCGCTGCCCTGACCCTCACCGCAGCGACCTACGAAGACCGGATGTTGGTCGTTGAGATTGACGCCGACGAACTGACGGCCGGCCAGGAATGGATTACCGTCACCTTCAGTTCCGCTGCATCCGAGTTGTTCGTCTCAGTCTCTGCCATCGGCCTGCAGGCCAGGTACCTGAGCGATATTCCTCCGACTGCTATAAGCTAGAGGCACCTGATATGGTAGTTAATCGAGAACCAAACGCCGGGGAGTTGTCGAATAAAGCCTTCGCCTCCCCGGCGAAGCACAGGATGATGACAAGCCCTGTGAAAAGCAAACGGAACAAGAAGGCTGGACTGAAAAAGCGAGGTACTAAATGAAGCATAAAATATTGTGGGTAGCGGTGGCAATGCTGATGATCCTGTCGTTGGTTGCAGCCTGTAATCCTGTGGATGTTCCCGATCCTCCGGTCGTGGAGGAAGAGAGAGACGGGAGTTTGCAGGTGGAATCCGATTCCCCCTCCCCTGTAACGCTGGTGGGATCCAAGTGGTCAAGTGGAAACCTGGTGTTTATCAAGAAGTCTGACCGGTCGACTATGATGACACTTGATGGCACCAACGGAGATGTCGAAATCACCACTGCCACCATCACCAACCTGACCGATGCGAACTCGGCGGCTGGCAGTGCTACTATGGCAGCTTCTGGCTCCACTGTTGTTGTTACTCATGGAATGTCAAGCACTCCAACTATCATCCTCTTGAGTTTCAAATCAGGCGTACTTGGCACTGCGACAAGTTCCACCGGATACAATGATGTCTATTGGAGCACAGCAAACGGAACAGCATTTACGATTAACGGCGTTGTCGCATCTAACCAATCCACCACTATTGACTGGCTTGCCTTTATAACCAGTCCTTAAGGAGACCATCATGTGGCTTGGGAGATGGTTGCATGGATTAGCTGTAAACTTGGGAGGGTGTGATGTCCCTCCCAAGTTTGAAATTGTAGAACAGGAATCCTTCATGCCGAATCCGGAAGTCTCGGACTTTCCTGTCTATGGGGAATCGTGGGGAGATACCAGGAAGTCTCTCGAAGACCTCGGGATGTTCCCGATGACCGAGGATATGCCGGACAAGATGTTTTACTACACCGACCTGTCCGTCTGGGAGCAGATACTGATTTCCCTTACATTCTCCGGCGATATCTTCGCCGAGGAAGAGAGAAGGGACTGTGATGACTACTCCAAGTTGGCTTCTGCTGTCAGCGGCTTTGTCTATGGCCTGAACTGTGTCCAGGCTTGGGGCGAATCGCCTTACGGATACCATGCCTACAATATGGTTAAGATCCCGGATGGCGAGGGCAGTGCCTGGAGGGTATTCGAACCGAATGCCGGCTTCGAGGTAGCCGGGGAGCTCTTTGAATTCAAAAATACTTACGGCTGGAACGCCCAGAAGTGGAAGCCGTAATTCATATAGAAATAATCTTTGGAAGGGGATGAAAATGGAACTGACATACGGAGATATATTCTCCACACAGGATTCTCTTGCGGAAGTTCTGAAGGTCGAGGTCAAGGCCAGCGTCGGGATCAAGCTGGCAAAGATGGTCCACGTGCTTCAGGACGAAATCAAGTTAATATTCGATCAAAGGAATAAACTTATCGAGAAGCATGGCGAGAAAGTGAAAGGTGTTGTTCAGGTCGTCGATGGGTCAAAGAAATGGAAGGAATTTCAGGTAGAGATTAACGAACTCCTCGCTACCAAGACAACTCTTGATATCACGAAGGTGCAGCTACCTCCTGACCTGATTATATCACCATCAATCCTGTTTAATCTGGAGAAATTCATCGAAATAGAAGGCGATTAACTCGGCCATTGGCCGGGAATCCCCTTCATCCGGGGACTGGCTTCGGTCAGTCTCCGGACTTTCACAAAAGGAGAATGAAATGGCTAAAGCAAGGCCGGGGATTGGCCCACAGACCGCTCTCATCGATATTGACAGGGATTCGGAGTTTACCGGAGATGATGTCGACCAGTATTCCAAGTTGGTGGATCTCGGCATCGAATGTTCGGGCGTCCTCATAAAATTGCCAGTAATGACCTCCTCGACCATCAGCGTCTATGGGCAAGAGGACTCTTCCACCGCCACCGTTCCTTTTATCATCCATCGGCTGAGACCCGACGCCCAGACCTCCGAAGCCTGGACAACCACCGCATCGACAGGCTCTCTCTTTATCCACTGTGATGTAATGGGAGGGATTCGATATATCAGGGTGAGGGCGAATACCAACCAGGGTTCCGACAGGTCTGTTACTCTAGTCGGTACTAACTGATACTGACGGCTCTGAGGCAGAAGATTGCCGGAGGTACCTCGGGGAGCCATATCCATAGGCTTCGAGAGGACAAGAATTCGTATTCGTAGAGGTGTCTGATGCCGGGATTGGAAAAGATCGGAGACATCATCAAGCAGAACCGCGATATTCTCGGAGAAGAAGCGATCGCAAAGGCGAATTGTTGCTGCTGCGGAGGTGGTCACAGCAAGGACAAAGCCCACGAATGCACCTTCTGCGATGATTGCGATATCACGTGGAGAAGGATGGGGGTTTTTAACAGATGAATCTCTATGGCGACACGACCACTCTCAAGGGCGAGGCTTATCTCGGCCAGGGAATAACATTCGGGACCGATATTGACGCTCAGGTTCTTCTCCTGCTCGAAGCAGCCAGCCGGATGATCGACAAGCAGACAAACCGGTTCTTTTACGTCAATTCCACCACCCGGACGTTTGACGGTTCCCCGAGCCCTCTTTATCTGACCTCTGACCTTCTGGCCGTGACCACTTTAAAGTTGGACCTCGATATGGATGGGACTTTCGAGGAGACGATGGCTTCGACCGATTACATCCTCTACCCTCTGAACAAGTTTCCAAAGACATATATCAAAATCGCACCCAATGGTAGCTTTGGGAGTTTTGCAGGGTCAATCCTCCAGGGAGTGGAACTGGCAGGGAACTTCGGGCACGGTGACGGGCGACGGGCCAGTCCCCTGGACTCGCTTTCCGTGACCATCACGGTGGCTGATGCCACCACCACGACTATCACGGTCAGTGCAGATAGTGTTATCAAGCCGGGGCACACGATCCTTGCCGGCACCGAGCAGATATTCTGCTCTGCAGTCGGAACAGGCTCTTTCACGGGAGAGCGTGGGGTAAATGGGACCACTGCTGCTGCCCAATCGACGGCAGCGACCTCCCTGTATATCTATCCGCAGACCATTATCCAGGCGGCTTATATTCAGGCCTCCCGGTGGTACAAACGAAAGGACACGGCCTTCGTGAACGTTATCGGTACAGGCGAGCTCGGGCAGTTGGAGACGAATGCCGGACTCGATCCGGATATCCGGATGATTGTCGATGCCTACCGGAAGGACAATATCTAATGCCCGGAATGTTTTCGATTGAAGTTCTCGGCCTGGACAAATTGCAGAAGAAGCTCGATCCCAAGAGCACCCTTCAGAAGCCACAGGATGAGCAAATACGGACGACAGCGGTCAAACTAGAGGGAGAGGTCAGAAAGGCCACTCCGGTCGATACAGGACGCTTACGTTCCAGCATATTCAGTGATTTCAGTGGCGGTGGAGCGGTCGTCGGGACCAATGTCCGATATGCCCCCTTCGTCGAGTTCGGGACGGAGTTTATGGAAGCCCGTCACGTCGAGGGAGGATCGGCTCGAGTTTTGGGGACTGGCCCGTTTACCTTTGCCATGAAAAGGCTGGATTTGAAAGGTGTCGAGATCCAACTCGGTAAAAAAGTCGAGAAGATATGGGGTAAGTAATGGGAACTGAAGCAATCGGAACAGGACTGAAAGTCAATCTGGCTAATATCAGTAGCCTGAAAGCGATATTCGCTCCCAATGAGGTGCCCGATACCATCCCCCGTCTTCCGTGTGCCGTGATCCTGCCAGGGCCGACCGAATATGATCGAACATTTGCTGGTGCCTTCGATGTGGTAATGAGGGTGATTATCCTGATCACGAAGCAGCAACAGCCGAAGGCTATGGCGAAGATTCTTGACTATATCGACCCAACCGGGTCGGAGTCGGTACGGAAAGTCGTCAATGATGAACCGACGCTTGACAGTAGTTGTGACGACAGCCAGGTCGTGACCTCGACCGGCGTTGGATTCATGGTCTGGAATGGAACCCCATATTTATCAGTGGAGTTTGACATTATTTGCTATGGAAAAGAAACATGAAATTAAAGTAGTCGCCAAAGTAAAGCTGAATTTCAATCTCGGTCGTCTGAGAGTAGAGCCGGGCGACGTCCTGTTCCTCGGAGATGATGACCGGGAGGCTGGAATCAACATCGAGAACCTGCTGAAGAATGAAGGTGTGGTATTATATAAGTCAGAGAAGCAGGTGCAGGAAATCAAAGACTGGTATAAGAATGTGGCTGGTCCGGCCAGGGATGAGATCAAGGCCGAGAAGACTGCGAAGGCAAGGAGAAGATAATGGGTCGTGTTGCTGGTGCGCCATCCACTATATTTGTTGATGAGTTCGATTTTTCAGGACGGACTAATAATGCTGTCTTGAATATCGACAATAATCTCCCGGAAGTCTCTGCTTTCAGTGATGCTGGTGCTGAGTTCGTCGAGGGCATTTACAACAACAGTTCGGTCATAAACGGCTTCTTCGACCCGACTGACGATGGCTATGACGAGCAGATGTTTGGCATTATCGGAGATGGAGCCAAGCATTTTGTCGGCATCTACCCAGGCAATTCTGCTGCAGCGACGAATATTGGATACGAATTGCAGGGACAATCGGGTGAGCAAGAGCGTCCTGTGGAGATTGCAGGTGCTGTATTGCTCAACGTGACGTGGCAAGGGGAGGGTCCGTTAGTCAGGTCTACTGTGCTGGCTAATGGTGCTGTAACCACAACTGGTGCCGTCACATCCAGCAACCAGAACATTGGGGCCACTGCTGCAGGAGAGAAGTTCGTTGCTATCATCCGGGTTCTCGCTGTTTCAGGGGCTGGTTCCATAACGATCGTCGTTGAAGAGAGCACAGATAATGGGGCAGGTGATGCCTACGCTGCCATCTCCGGGATTACAGAGACTTTCACGGCAGTCGGGGTGTCGAGAGAGACAACCACTTCCGCGACCGAGGCCTGGAAGCGAGTCAACGTCACGGCATTTTCGGGGTTTTCTTCGGTGACTATTATGGTTGCAGTGGGCAAGGAGGCTGGAGTAAGTTAATGGCTAAGCCTTGAGCGGACTAAAAAGGCATTATTAAATTAGGAGGGTTAAACATGGCCAGAATAGCAGGTAAAGATGCAAATCTATCCTATAACTCGGTGGCGATTGAGGACGAGTTAAACAACATCACGATGACTCAGGACGTGAACCTGCCGGAGGTGACCTCATTCGGGGATTCGGCTGCTGAGTTTGTCGAGGGCTTGCCCAACGCGAACTTCAGCATCGCCGGCGCTTTCGATGGGGCAAGCTCTCAAGGGGATGCTACCATCTTCGGCCAGATCGGGTCTGGTGAAGCAGCTTATGACTTCGACCCGACAGGGACTTCCGTCGGTGCCAACAATCCGCACTATACCGGAAACGCTCTGGTGAGTTCTTATGTGATTACTGCCGATGTTGCCGGCCCTGTGACCTACACCGCCGACCTCCAGGTCAATGGTGTCAACACTCGCGCAGTCGCATAGTCTGATTGAAGGAAGGGGATTTAACAATGATGGAGAAAGTTCTCGGTAGAGACAAACCGAAGTGGAAGGTTGCTCCAAAAAGGGTGCCGGCCGATGATTGCATCATCACTGTGGAAGGCGAGGAAATCGCTGTCCATAAAGGTGAGTGGATAGAAATCATCCCGGTCGGCACCCTTCGGACGTATACGGCTCTCCTGAGAGTCCAGAACCTTGTCCTTGATGATTCGGACAGCCAGGTACTTCATGATCTCTGTGAAGAGGTAGCCGAGAGGGTCATCGCCTGGAACTTTACCGGACTGGACGGGAAGAACCTGGCAAAGCCGTATCAGAACGCCCGAGTGATTGAGGGACTGACCAGCGAAGAAGTCGCCTGGATTGTAAAGATTCTCCAGGGAGAAAGCCCGGGAGAACGAAAAAAAGACTCAGAGCCCTCCGAGCAGAGTTAATAGGTGGAGGGCCAATGACCCCGGAATCGATTGTCTCTGTTGTCTGTGAGGCTTTCAGTTGCACACCGGATATTGCTTTGGATCAAGACCCCGAACTGGTGTTTGCGATCCTCGAAGTCCGGGCAGCCAAGCAGGGGCTCGAATATGTGAGGAGTGATATCTCGAAGATGCCTCCGGAAATGGTAAAGTTCTGGAGAGAATTCACGGAAGGTGACCAATAGTGGCGAGTGCAGCCGAGCTCCAGATTCTGCTCAAAGGGAAAGACGAAGCCAGTAAAAGTATGGAAGGTGTTGGTAAAAGTACTGACGCCATGGCAAAGAAATTTACTGCTGCTGGCGCAGTAATGACAGCGGCCGGTGCTGCCATTTTGGGCAGTCTTGGCCTCGTTATAAGAGATTTTACTGCCGCTGGCGATGAAGTCCAGAAAATGGCTCTCAGGACAGGATTTGGAACTGAGGCTCTTTCCGAACTTAAATTTGCAGCCCAGATAAGTGGGGCTTCATTAACTGATATTGAGAAGGCCACCAAGAGACAAGCAAAAGCATTGACGGATGCCGATAGGGGGCTTGAAACATCAGCAAGGTCTTTCGAAGAATTGGGACTGAATGTCGAAGATTTGACGAAATTATCGCCAGAAGAGCAGTTTTTTGCAATCGCAGGCGCTCTCGGTGATTTAGAAGACCAGACAAGGAAATCAGCAATAGCTCAAGAAATCTTTGGGAAATCCGGGACTCAATTGTTGCCGCTATTCGCTCAATCCGCTGATAGTATAGCTGCGTTGCGAGAGCAAGCAAGAGACATGGGGCTTGTCTTTGACCAAGAAGCCGCTGATAAAGCAGCGAATTTAGCCGATGCGATGACTACTTTGAAAGGGACATTAGACGGCGTTAAGATAACCATTGCGACACAATTAGTTCCTGCCCTTATCCCCATAATTGAAAAGATACAAGAAATCATTGGAAGAGTGAGTGCTTGGACTAAAGGGAATCCAGAACTTACGAAAAAGATTGTTTTAGCTGTTGCTGCCATTGGTGGGTTACTTGCCGTTCTCGGACCAATCTTCTTGTTGCTCCCCGGCATCATAGCAGCCCTGCCACTGATAGCTGGAGGCTTTGCCCTACTGTTGGGGCCTGTCGGCTTAGTAATCCTTGCTGTCGGCGCTCTGGTGACCGCTGGTATAGTCCTGAAGGACAATTGGGATGTTATAATGAAGGGGATCAAACAGACTTCAGAGACTGTCATCAATTTCGTTATCGATAAGATTAACAATTTGATTTCTGCATTGAATCTTATTCCGGGTGTGAATATCGGGAAAATAGGAAGAGTGGGCACTGAAAAGGCAGGCTTAACAGAAGGGTTATCGGGGTCTCTTGCTTCTTCGCCCCTGCCACCTTCAATGCGTTTTTCGACTGAATCCGGAGGCCGGAAGCCAGAGTTGGTGAGTGTTATCGTAAACAACAATGTTCAAGGATCTGTGATTGCTGAAGATGAGCTTGGAGAGTTGATGCGAGATCAATTGATTGATATCCAGAATCGAAATACCACGACGGGGATTCAATAGGAGAAAATCTTGAGCAATGAATTCAGGCATGAAGATGTAGGGGCCCAATTATCTAGGGCAGAGTGGGAGGGCTTAACCACCCACCGCTTCGCTTCCCAGGCGACTGGCGACATCATGTACGCCTCCTCTGCTACTCAGTTGAGCAGATTAGCCGTTGGGACTGCTGGCCAACCTTTGACATCATCGGGAACCTTGCCTCAATGGGGTGGGACTGTGGCGATGGCAGATGACGTTGCAATTACCTTCGGGGGAGTCACATCTCTGCTATGGGAAACGGCAGACCCTAACGCCAATGCCCTCGTCTTTGCCT
>CEPX01056573.1_pt1 | contig 10734 bp, 5 predicted proteins | sample 361361 | NCBI WGS metagenome assembly CEPX01 (sample SAMEA2619974, study PRJEB7988) | marine metagenome | biome: marine biome (ENVO:00000447); feature: mesopelagic zone (ENVO:00000213) & marine oxygen minimum zone (ENVO:01000065); material: "saline water (ENVO:00002010), including plankton...
ACTTGTACGGGTATCGCCTTCAATTTTAAGGACGCATTTTCCTGTACTAAGATTATCGACATTACCAACAAACTTACCAATAAGATGTTCATACTCAGAACCTTTCTGCCAACCACCAACGATATAGCCACGTTTCATGTACCAATCGTTTGACGATTTGCCTTTACGAACAATTTTGTCAACATAAAGAGTTTCCCATCCTTCTGGGTCATACTCTTTTTGAGATTTAAGAAACTCAGATTCAAAATCATCGTCACACTCAAAGAAATCAAAAAAGTTTTCTTCAAATGCATTGCTAGAATCTGTAACTAAAGGAATGACAGTTTTAGCCTCTTCGGCTGTTTCTGCCTCTACGATATAAGTGTTTCCACCTTTGTTTTTCCAGTATGCTGAAACACCATCCCAATCATCATTATGAGCGGCATAGTTTTCACGAATAGCAGTTTCGATAACAAATTTACTCATAGCTTTCTCCTTCATCATGTTTATATAATAGCACGATTCGTGAATCTGTCAAGTTTTTTAGTCTAACCTTGAACCAGCATATGCTTTGAAACCGTAAGATTTCATTACTTTTGCATAAGCCTCTGCGCCTTCTTCTTTGGCGTCAATGTTTTGACCTGCGTACTTACCAGGATTCCACAACTGCCAGGCTTTGCCTGTCCAGTCTTTAGTAAATCCAATAGATTCTAGACCTGCCCTTTCAGCTTTACCTAGTTTAGTGTTACCCTTGTTTTCAGGATAAACAGTAACCCATGCAAAACCACATGCAAATTGGTCTTCACCTTTTAAAACATCATTGAAAAATTTATCAACAGCCGCCGTTGCTTGTGTAGTGGCTTCTGCGTGAACTTGTGCGTATGTAGTCATAACTAACCTCTCTTTCATTATGACTATATAATAGCATGATTCTTGATTCTGTCAAGTTTTTACACCCATTTAAAGTGTATATTTGGCACTTTTCGAGGAGATCCATCCTTCTTTTTATCAATAATATCAATGCTTCCTGACAATAGTTCATATCTACTGTCTTCTACTAGTTCTTTTTTACCGTACCAAGTGCCATAATAGGTTGCATTTTTCTTCATCTTTTTATCTTCATTGAGCATATGACTACGCCAGTCAGATTCAACCATATCTTGCATTGCACAAAATAGTTTTGTAGAATCGTTATATTTCCAACTCAATAAGAGATACAATCCAGGTCGTTTTGAGAAACTACCGCCTTGCCATTTATCAGCACCACATGTTTTTATTTCAACTGGTTCTCCATTGATATAAACATCAGCGACATTTACACCTACTTTGACTTCTGTGTTGATATTCTTTTCTTTGAGAATATTAAGAAAACTTACTTGAGCGATTTCACTCATTAGTTCACTTTGTTGTTTTGTACTGAATTCAATTCCGTCTTTTTCAAATTCTGAACGATACTTGTTAAACAAAGTTCGTATTCGTTCTTCTACCGCAGGCCAGTTTTTGCGGATGATATCTTTTGTAGACATCGATGTGATCCTTCTCATTGTTTACGGGATAGTTACTCTGGTCTTTTGTCGATTATTTTGTCAATAAGACCGTACTTCAATGATTCATCTGGGTTCATGAAATTATCTCGTTCCATATCACCATAGAAATCATTATAAGATTTTCCGGCTGTATTGTGTTGCACATATATTTGAATTAGTCGTGCTTTTGTTTTTAGAATTTCTTGTACTTGAATTTCCATATCTGTAGCTTGACCGCCTGCTCCACCACTAGGTTGATGAATCATATGTCTAGCATTAGGCAACATATATCGTTTACCTTTTGCTCCAGCAGTAGCTAAAAGAGAACCCATAGAACATGCTTGTCCAAGAACCATTGTAGAAACATCTGGTTTGACAAATTGCATAGTATCATAGATAGCCATACCAGCAGTTACATGACCTCCTGGTGAATTGATATAGAAATGGATATCTTTTTCTGGATTTTCTGCTTCTAAGAATAGAAGTTGGGCACAAATCAAGTCAGATTGATAATCATTGACTTCGCCTGTAAGAAATATTACTCGTTCTTTAAGCAAACGAGAAAAAATATCGAAACTACGTTCTCCGTTTGCAGTTTGGTCAATGACCATAGGTACTAGATTAGGCATAATTTTATTTATTCTCCTATAATTTCAACTATTATACATAAAATGAATCAAAATGTCAATACAAAAAGTTCGAAGTTTATATGTTGATAAATACTCTTAATAGTAAAGAGAGTATATAATGGCAAGATTTATAGGTTTTAGTACTAAAAACAAATTAGCAATTAATCACACACTAACTGGAAAAGAGTTAGTGGTTGAGGACTTGTTGAATAACATAATGACTCGAAAAGGCGAAAGAATAATGATGCCTACTTACGGGTCTATTATACATGACCTAGTATTCGAACCATTAACTCCTCAGATAAAAACACTTATCGAAGATGATTTAACAGAGATTATCAACGATGATCCAAGGGTCAGCTTAACAAGTATTAATTTACGTGAAACAGACCACACAGTAACAGCATCAATATCGGTTGATTTATTACCAGAGAAAGAACCGATTACATTAACAATAGACCTACAGAGAGAATAAAATGAGTCAAGACAGAATAGATAACTTATTCGCAAGTGAAAGTTGGACTAGTGTGTATACCGCATTTACCAATGTTAGCTTGAAGGCTTATGATTTTGATACTATACGTGAAAGTTTACTTTCGTATATTAGCAGAACATACCCGGATAAATTTAATGATTTTATAGCAAGTTCTGAATTTATAGCAATTCTAGACCTTGTTGCATACCTAGGTCATTCTCTAGCATTTAGAAATGACATGAATACACGTGAAAACTTTTTGGATACCGCAGAACGCCGTTTGAGTATTTTGCGTATGGCAAAAACGTTAGGTTATATCAAAACAAGACCTATCAATGCACGTGGTATGATGAAGATTACAAGTGTATCAACTACAGAAGATGTTTCAGACAACGAAGGTAATTCTCTCGCTGGTGTTGTATGTAACTGGAATGATTCTAATGATGTTGACTGGTATGAAAAATTTGTAACTGTATTAAATGCATCCTTCAATAAGAATACAAAAATTCAAGATCCAAGTGCAAGTCTTATTGTTGGTACTATAGAAAACTATCTTTATGAAATCAACGAAAACCCAGAATCAAAATCTCTAGCATATGCGTTTACATCAAATGTTGCAGGTGCTAACAGAAGATTTGAAGCAGTACGTACAGTCATTGAAGATGATAAAATTATTGAGGGTGAACCTCTTTCTGGAAAAAATTTCACAATCTTAAACAGAAATGATAACTTAGGACCAGCATCAGACAGAACAGGTTTCTTTGTGACTGCAAAAGCGGGTCAGTTAAAAAGTGAATTGTTTAGATACTTGACTCAAGTATCAAATAGAACAGAAATTGTAAATGATACAGACGTTTCTAATTCAGATATTTGGATACAAAAAGTAGACTCATCAAGTGGAACATATCTGTCAAGTGTAACTAAAGTAGATAATGATACACGTGAAACTGCAATTTATAATTCACTAAGAACAGGTAATGGTGATTTAGTTAGTGTTCATACAAACATTGATAACTCAGTAGAGTTACGTTATCCTGATGGCGTATTCGGAAATGCGGCATTCGGTGACTATCGTGTTTGGTATAGAGTTTGTGCAAACGAAAACTTTACAGTGAATTCAAATGATATTGCAGATGTACAGATTTCTATTCCATACATTGGTGCAGATGACCAAAAATATAGAATTACATTATCACTAGCAAGTACACGTGACTTTGCAGAAAACTTTGCGGCAGAAACATTTTCAAGTGTTAGAAGAATTGCACAGAAGGCATATTATTCACAAGACAGAATGGTCAATGCTCAAGACTATAACATCTATCCTTTATCATTAGGAAACAATGTTGTAAGAAAAGTCAAAGCAGTAAACACTTCATTCGCAGGTAATTCACGTTACTTTGAAATGGACGATGTTACAGGACATCACTCAGATTTAAGTATTACAGGAACAGACGGTTCTGTATTTTTAGAAAACGAGGGCGGAGAGCGTTTTGATTATACAACTGTAGATGGCACAGACCCAAATTCATGGAGCGATGCATTAAGACTTTCTTTAAAGTTTAACAGAGACCACGGAAATTCTACAGACTTTATTAGAAACGAATTAACTAAAGCAATATCTCATCCAGCAATAGTTAATCAATATTTCTATCAATACAGAGACAGTAAAGATATTAAAAATTTTAAAGACGTTTGGAATAGTTCTACAGCATATACAGTTGGTGATAGTGTCAGACATGGGACAGCACCAAATGATAAACTATATGAAGCAATATCTGATAGTAACACAGATGGATTAAATCCTGTAGAACCAGGAACAAACATAAATGTTTGGCAAGAATTTACAACAGGTGCAAATACATTTGTTACTACAGAAGACGGTAAATTCACAAGAAGTTCTCTTAATAACTTGCAAATAGATTTAGTTGATACTAATTCAGTATTGCCTATTGAAGAAGGTGATTGTTTATACATCGAAGGACAGAGTATAAATCCTTCAAACTCAAGCAGAGCAATGTATTATGTAAAAGTTAAGAAAGTTAACAGTCAACAACCAGGTGAATATATATTAGACCAAGTATTGACAGAAAACGGTTCAATTAAAAAAATTATAAAAGGTTTTAGAAAAACGTTTAATCAAACAGAAATAGATGCAATCAAGTCACAGAAGATTGACAATGTTAATATTGATTCATTTACATTATATTATGATTTAGATAGCAACAATCAATGGTCTTGGAACATATGGGACGAGGATCCTCAAGTAACAGACATTACAGGAAAGATTGCTGTATTTTACAAATATGAACCTGGTATAAGAACAAATGAAGCAGAATACACAGCTTATATCAAAGGTAAGAAGATTGTATTTGAAAGTACAGACCAAGTTAAGTTCTACTATGGAAATAAAGATATTGTAGTAGACAACGAAACTAATTTAGCAGAACGAGATAAAATTCTTATTAACTATTACAGACCTGGAGATGTTGAATCAGCAACAGTAACTACAGTTGGTACTGACGATATTACGATTGGTTTTACACCTATCGATGAGTATGCAGATGACGGCAACGGTGGTGCAACATTCAAAGCAAAATTCAAACACACAGGTGCAGATGTTACTTACGACTTTGTTGATGAAAATTCAGGACAGGTTGTGCCAAAAAGTTATAAAACATATTTGGTTTCTCCAACAGGACTACAGTATCTTGTTGATAGAGCAACAGAAATAGTATCACCAACTAACGTAGACGATAGAATAATAGGTACAGTAAGTGGTTCAGGTCCTACAGGACAAATATTCGATAGTAGTGTTGCAACTGATGGTGAATTAGAATTTGCAGTTGATGATATATCAAAATATGTATCCTCACTTTCGTTAGTACAAGCAGACAACGAAGTTGTAAATTCATCAGAAATAAATATTTCACCAGATATGGTTCCCGTTACTACTGAAACAGATTCAGCAAACGTAGGAAACGCAGTTGGTTCCACAGCCACAGTATCAACAGAGAATTTAGAAAACACATATGGGTTCTTAGGAAAACCTTCTACTGATTATTTTAACACTGCACAAACAACAGGAAACTTTATTTGGATGGATCAAAATGAATTGCCAACTGGTGAAGATTTTACAACAGCAACATTAGGAATGGAAGGTGTACAAGATGCATTCTTTAGTTTGTACGATGTATCACAAGATGAATTTACATTTACATATCCATCACAAACTTGGGGTGCAATCGAAAGTGCAGACAATGTACAAAACGATGTTAGATTTAAACAAACTGCATATGGTGAAATATCTTTTAGTTCAACAGAAACAATTACACAGTCTACTTTACTGCTTAAGAAAAGTGGTGAATTTATAGATACTGCACATACACAGCTAATCTCTACGGCAGGAACTGGTGTGACTAATTACAAGGTTATCTTCTGGACAATCGATCCAGGTATAGGCAGTTTAATAGATGTATTCATAGGAGACGGAAGTACTACAGTAAACTTAGATAATTTCTCAGTAAAAGTTGTAGCCACTGTTGAATTAAAAAGTTCATTACAAAGAAGAACAACAACATATGAAACAAAGAGTGCATATGTTTATGATGATTATATAACTAAAGCTGGATACATGAATCAAGCAAGAGTTAAATTATTAACACAAACTACAGACGGTGATCCATATGGTGTGTTAGACATATTCAATTCATATGGTGACGTTTCTAATATTGTCATCGAAGACTACGTAGATGGTTCAAGAACGTTTGAACGTGTTTCTAAGATAGCGACAGCAAGTGATAATCAAAGTACTGATCCATTATTCCCTGTTCCTTTAAATACAAGTTCAGATTTAAAAATTTGGTACAACTTAACTGACCAGACTTGGTACAACTATGTTGGTGCCGGGTGGTCTCCTATAGTAAACTTTGAGTATCCAGACTCAAATGATCCAACATGTATAGTTTATGATTCTAGAAAGTACAAAGTTGTAGAAGGAAGAAGTTATACAGAAGATGAATTTATGAGTTTTAGATGGGATCATTATGCAGATTTAGAAAAAAGAATTGATCCTAGTACAAGTAACATTGTTGACTTATATGTGTTGACAAGTGACTATGTAAGAAAAGTAAACAAATGGATTGCAGGAGGATTTAAAGAGCAAATACCTACTGCCCCTAATAATTATGAATTAAAATCATTAATGAGTTCTATTGAACCTAAGGCGGCTATCGCAGACCATATAAGTTATATTCCAGTCAAGTTTAAATATTTGTTTGGATCATTTTCAACACCTGAAAATCAAGCTACATTTAAAGTAGTTAAAAAATCAGGAACATCTTATACTGATAGTGAAATCAAAACTGCGGTGTCGGCAAAAGTAAATGAATATTTTGCATTAGAAAATTGGGAGTTTGGAGATACATTCTACTTCTCAGAGTTAGCATCATATTTACATCAGCAACTTGGTGAATACATTGCGAGTGTTGTAATAACACCTAAATTCTCAACAAGTGGTTTTACAGACTTGCTAAGTATTACTAGTGAACCAAATGAGATTTTCTTAAGTGTTACAACATCAGCCGATGTGAAAATAATTTCAGCAATCTCACAAACAGAATTACAAGGCGAGGAAGTAACAAATTATGGCCAATAAGATTTATGATTTTTTACCAGGACATCTACAGAATAGTGAATTAGAAACTATCTTTGAAACTACTCTTGAAAGAGTTTTCTCCAAAAGTGATATGGAGAAAGTTAAAGCATATGTTGGTAGAAAAGAAAAAGGTATTAATAATGAAAATGATATATATCTTTCATTCCCTCCACATGCCTTTACACGTGAAAATTATGGGCTAGAACCTGTCTTCTCAAGTGACAATCAAAAAGTATTTTATGAAGATTTGTTAAATTCACTTTTCAACAAAGGTGCGTTAACAAATGACCACAGAAGATTATTTGATACAGAAAAGAAAACTGTTAATATACCTATCGATTTAGATAAGTTTATAAACTATTCTATGTACTACTGGTGTAAAACAGATCCTAATGCACCAGCAGACGATATACTAAGAAGCGATAACAAACACTATGTAACTATTGATAGATTAGGACCAAACTATCAAGGACAAAATATTACAAACTGGTGGAGTCAAAACAATGCATGGTATCATTATGATGATATCAGAGAAATTATAAATGAAAACAATGCTGATAAGTTTGAACAAGCTAAAAGACCTATCATTGAATTTGATAATAGAATCGAATTAGCTATCATGACACCAGCACCAGTTAACGGTGTTGTAAGTTGGGAGTTTCCGCAATTTAGACTATTCAATTCTGATAATGTTTATTTAAAAGACTCAAAAATATTTACATATGTGTTAGGAGATAGCACACTTTATCAAGCAGACCAAGAGTTAGGTTTTACACCGTTGATTAAATCAGGTGACTATGTAAGCGAATATATGTTTGAGTCAGATATGCCTGACAATGGATTTTTTAAACTTACAGACAACAATAAATTTGAACCAACTTATATAACAACAGAATTTGATTACAGAAACTATAGAAAAGAGTTTGGAAGAAATGCAACTAGAGTATTAGAATTATCACAGACTCCTAAAAATAGCAATGCGATAGATGTATATATTGATGGCATAAAACAGATAAACAATTATTCAGTAAATGGTAGTACAATTACATTTAACGTTAATGCTGATCCTGTAGGATTTGTTCACGTTGATATTTGTACAGCAGGACCTGTCACTACAGACGGTGATACTGGCTTTCAAAGAATACATCATTCGTTAGAATATAATATCGATAATGAAACTTATTACAACCGACAGGTGCCTTACTCAACTTGGTATGAACACTTTTTAAGAATCGTAGAAACAACACCTGGTTTATCAGGCGAAGCAAACGGTGATAATAATTATAGAAATAAAGGCGACAATCATGATAAACTAAGACACAACAATCAAGGAAGTGTCTTAGTAATTAACAGTGTTGATGTATCAGATGCTTACTTTTCTTTAACAAGAAATGACTATGATGCAATAAAGGCATTTGACTTTTTATCTACAGCATTCCAAGGTTACAAAAATAAATTTATAACAACTGTAAGAGAAATCTTAGATGATGCAGGTGGAGTTTCAAAAAATAATTTAGAAATCTTAGAAGAGGCAATAAAAACTATAGGCTTATCTAAAAAACAAAGTATCAGTATCTTTGATAATTTGTTTAACATAAACTACGGAGAGCCAAACTCTCATTACACTACAGGTCAAATTACACCTGAGGTGGGCAAGACACAATACTTTTATCCAAATAACATAGGTGAATTTAAAGATAGTTTTGAAACTCTAACAGTTATAAAAAATGGCGTAATCTTAAAAAGAGAAAAAGATTATGGAATGGACCAAGTACAAATTGAATTTGTAGAGCCAGTATTGTCTAGTGATGTTATTGAACTTAGACGATATAATAATATTGAAGAAGCGTATATTCCACCAAGTGCAACTTTATTAAAAATTAATCCGTTGTATGAACCAAAGTTTGTACAAGATGACAATTATGAAAGCAGTGTAGAATTTCTTCAAGGACATGACGGTTCTTTAACTCCTAAATTTAATGATAGAACAGATGATATTCTTTTAATGTTTGAGACATTGTTATGGAATAAACTAAATTTATTTCATTCTACAACAGATGAAACAGCTAGATTAGAAGCAGAAAAACAATCTATAAACGATAAAATTAATTATGGTCCATACGATAGTGCAACCAATGATTGGGAACTATATGAAAAGAATTATACAATGTATCCTTTCTTTAAGAAATGGATGATTAGAAACAATATAGATAATTTAGACAACACAATATTTGATCCAAATGATTGGAAAACTTGGAACTACAGAACACTAGATGCAGATATGCCAGGTCATTGGAGAGGGATATTTCAGTATGTTTATAATACAGATGATCCTGTTCGTGAACCTCACAAAGTAATCGGTCTTACTGAAATGCCAGCAGACTTTATTGCAAGTCATGGTAATGATTTTACTGATCCAGGACTTTGGGTTACATTATTCAATAATTATAATATAACAGGAAAGCCGGTACCGTTAGACGGAGCAGGCGTATTAAGAACACCTAATAGGTTATTCTTTAACAACTCTATTGGTAACAGTGAAATATCTTTAATGAACGAAGCATGGGAGTTTGGAGATGGTTCTCCTACAGAGATGGCATGGAGACGTTCAAGTGAATATCCGTTTATTGAATTTATCTTGATGATGCTTACTAAACCTTTCAAAGTATTTTATGAATATAAAGATGAAGTAGCAGAAGGAATTCGTATTTTTAATTCAAGAGAAGGTTTCAATACAGGTAATATTTTACAAGAGAAAGACCTATATGAATTTAAACTAGGTTCTAAATTAGGTGGCTTTGTTAATAACTTTAGATTGTTAGCAGAAAATACATCACTTAATAATAGTCGATATACAGATATACCAAAAGATAACTTTGATTTAGTTATTCATGCCGGTGAACCAAACAGAAGTGAATTCTTTAGTGCATTGATTGTTGAAAAAGTTTCATTAGATGAATCTTATCCTATATATCAATTAGCAGACACAACAAATTACAAACCGGGCGATATTGTTTTAAATGATGCAGATGGAAAATATTATAAAAGAAAATCACCAACACAAACAACGTTAGAAGCAGGTGGAACAATTACATTTGATTATGCAAGTTGGACAATGATTTCTCAACCTAATGTAAGAAAGTATGGATATAAAATTCAAGGTTATGATGATATCAATCCTACGTTCTTTGCAATGGAGTGGGACAAGACAAGTGGCGAGAAAGCATTTAACACTAAAGGTGATAGAAAAAATTTAAACGAATGGCAACAAGGTGCATTCTATCGTAAAGACAGTTACATGAAATACGAAGGACAACCTTATGTTTGTCTACGTGAACACACATCGACTACATTACTAGACGATAATATTGAAGATTGGAAAAAACTAGTTGAGTGGCCTAAAACAAATGTTGTAACTGCAAACGGATACAAAGAATTTAAAACAGACCAAATTAAAACTTATAACTACGG
>CEPX01198134.1_pt1 | contig 10732 bp, 13 predicted proteins | sample 361361 | NCBI WGS metagenome assembly CEPX01 (sample SAMEA2619974, study PRJEB7988) | marine metagenome | biome: marine biome (ENVO:00000447); feature: mesopelagic zone (ENVO:00000213) & marine oxygen minimum zone (ENVO:01000065); material: "saline water (ENVO:00002010), including plankton...
AGGCGGAGGAGGCTTCTCTGGTGGTGGTGGTTTCTCAGGCGGCGGCTTCTCTGGTGGTGGCGGCGGCTTTGGCGGTGGCGGAGCTTCTGGTGGTTGGTAATCTCAAAATATTAAGAATTCAATGGCTAAATATACATTTACAGAGACTGAAAAAGAACAGGTAAAGCAGGCAGTGAAAGATCTGGAGACCGTTTCCTGTGGTGAGATTGTTCCTTATTTTGTTAATTCCAGCGATGACTATGCGGAAGCTTCCTGGTATACGGCAGGTATTTTAGGTGGAGGTACATCCGCCATTCTAGCCGTATTGTCCTATACCTGGCTTCTGCCAATGCGTGTTACTCCTTTTGAAATCAGTTTATTCATACTAGGTGCCTTTGTAGTAGGATTTCTAATCCCTGTGATATTGCCTCAATCAAAGCGATTAATCATTTCTCGTGACAGTCAGGCAGAACGAGTCAACCAAAGAGCCCTTCAGGCCTTTATGAATGAAAAGGTTTTTGAAACGGAAGAACGGGTTGGGATACTTATTTTCGTTAGCAAAGTGGAGCATCAGGTAATGGTGCTAGGGGATGAAGGAATCAGTAAAAAACTAAAACCGGAAGATTGGCAACACGTGGTTGATGAGGTGGTGAAAGGAATCAAATCCAATGAAATAGCTAAAGGAATGGTATCTGCTATCGCTCTTTGTAAAGAACTTCTATTAGAACATGGATTTGTTCGAAAATCAACTGATTACAACGAGCTGGACGATGGTTTGAGAATTGAAGATTAATGTTTCTTGGAGTTGTTAATTTTCTCTAATAGTTCAATGATCTTATCCTTGTGAGCCCGGTTTTCAGCAATTAGTTCATGCACTTTCTTGATGATCGATTCAGTTAATGGTGATGGTTCCATCTTTTGCAATAGGGATAGAATATCTGATTTTTGGTATTTAGCCGGAGGTTCTTCTACCAAATGAATTCCGGATAGTAGGTACTGAATGCTAACTCCATAGGTCATTGCGAATTTCTTCTTAACCACATCTGGCACACCATTGATGCCTTTTTCATATGCAGCGAGTGTACCTCTTTTGATACCTAGCTTCTGAGCGCAAATCTCCTGAGAGTCTCCAGCTTCTTTTCGAGTGGATGCCATTCGTTTACCAATCTCAGACTTTAATTCTGTCATGCATATTTTATGTGACAATAATGTTATAAATAATTGCAATTGTTATTATTTATAACTTATATTGTGTAACGGAACCATAATGTTTAACTAATCCAAATGTACTCAAAGGATGCGTTTAATCAACAAACGTCCCTCAATGATTACTCTTTTTGAAAATCTTGATCGTGATACCCAACACCTCCTTTGTGTGGGTATCTCTCAAGATTTCCTGGAAGATTATAATCGTGACATTTCACCTGAGAAAATAAGCAAAGCATTTATTCAATTCAATGTAGAAGTGTCTGTAACTAGTGCTGAGGTGGACCTTATTAGGAATGATGCATTAGCAAAAGCGATCAATGTGTTTCTCAATTGCTAGTTCTATCTTCTATGGTAAATCATCTTAACCAGTCCAGAGTCAAATTCCTCAATGTCCTTGATTTGAAACCAGGTTTCGGATTTACTGCTATTGAATAAAGGAACTCCTGATCCTAAAAGAACTGGCATTTTAAAAAGCCATAATTCATCAATTAATCCTGCCTCCATAAGAATGGTGTTGATTTCTGCTCCACCTACGAGCCAGATATCTTTCCCTTTCTCTTCTTTGAGTCGCCTGACACATCCAGGGATGTCATGATGAATAAAGGTGACTTCATCCGTAGATTCTGACTGTAGATCATGTGTGAAAATGTAACTCTTTTTGGTGCTGTAAGGCCAGTCTCCAAATCCAAGTACTTGTCTGTAAGTTTTACCACCCATCAAAACGGTATCGATGCTCTCTAGAAAGTCGGTGTAACCATAGTCCTGATCGGTATAAAGCCAATCTACATCCCCGTTGGTTCGAGCTATGAAGCCATCAAGGCTTGTGGCGATGAATAACTTAACACGTTTCATAATTCACAAATACTTTTTGCTTCATCAATGATGGTGTTTGCCTTTTTTAGATCCATTCCCAGTTCGAGCAACACCTCTCTATGATTTACGAGGGTATTGGCCAGTATGATGTGCTTTTCAAAAAGTTTTTCCCGGATATTTTTGGGTATGCTGCTAATGATGGTTATTGGATAAATCCCATGCCGATTGACCAGGCTTTTGAGGTTATGTCCCGGATAGTCCCAACTCAACAAATGCAACCCTGAGCATTGTCCAAAATCAATGGCATCTTTGGTAAAACGTGCATTGGTTACCACCCAACCTTCGTGTTTTCTGTTTAGGAATCGATGATCGTCTTTCCAAACTGAGGACAAGTCCTCAAACCGGGATTTAATATACATGGGCACCTTCACATCGGTTTTGTACCCCAGTCGATTGTGGAATTTGCATTCCATCATTCTCACTAGCCTATTGTTGACTGCCAACACATCTACTTCATGTGATACGCATTTACCTTGCATGGTTTCACCAACGGTGATCTCAAAACCTTCCTTGCGCATGAGTTCGCCTACAAAAAGTTCGAAGGGATAGCCGGTTGGACCAAGTTGTAGGATGGATTTCTTAAGTCCATATCGAGACGCCTTAGCTTTTTCCCTGTTTTTAAGCAACCGATGAGCTTTCTTGTAGATTTCACGTGTGGTGATGCCTTCATAGAGACCTTTGCGAATTGTGCCTGCTATTTTTTCAGCCTGGGCATGAGATGCTCCTGCTTCAGTAAGACTCTTTTTTAGTTTTTCCGGATCGAAAACATCCTTCTCTCCAGAGAACTTTTGAATGATCATTGGGTTATTACTCACACTTTGAAGATACTATACAATCAGAGAATATTGCCAGTCGCAGTGCCTATTCTTTGATCAGTGCTTGTTGAAGTTCGGTTATCGTACTGGATTCGCACAACCCTGTTTCTCGCATAAAATATAGGATGTATTGAGCATACTCAGAATGAAGCATCAATTGCTCAATGTCTGCTGTGTGATTAGATATGTAGTGTATGTCTTCCGAAATATGATCACTCATTCCGAGCCATTCTGGAAGATTGTATTCGATACTAAAGCGAAGAAATCTAATTTCAATATTGTTTGGACTTTGGTTGCTTGCTTTTTCCATTAACTGATCATACTTTCTAATATAGGCTAGTTTACTGAAAGGATTCCAACTCTCTTTTGCCTTCATGGCATAGGCACAAGCTTGATAAGCTTGTTTAGGTGCTGCCAATTGTTCCAGATCTTTCACAGAATCAAAGAAGTTTTCTACTTCATTTGCAACCACCGCTTGTCTGAAGCCTTCACGCAAATCAATTAACCTGGGTTCTTCAGATAACGGACAGCCGTAGAGAACCATTGAAATCAAAACGCATTTAATGAAAGACATATGGTAATGATACGAGATATAGGGAATTATGTCTTATAAATTTATTTTTATGTGTAGGATAGGTCGTTATATTTGCAAACCATTTTAAAAAATGCACTCGTAGTTCAACTGGATAGCCCCGATAGCTATCGGGGGGATTTCGGGCAAAAGATTAAATGGAAATATAGTTTTGAGACTAAAGGCAAAACTGAAAATGCACCCATAGCTCAACTGGATAGAGCGCTGGATTTCGGCTCCAGAGGTTGAGGGTTCGACTCCTTCTGGGTGTACTGCACTTAGAGCTTCTTGATTGATTTCAGGGAGCTTTTTCTTTTTAAGTTGATCTAGTTATTGAATCATGTAATTCCATATGAGAAAATTAAGTTGACCGGTTCTTCAGAATCAGCTATCTAGTTTGCTTAAGGCCGCATTAAACTCTTCCTTGAATTTTCTAGATACAGGTAGTTCATCGCCGTTTTTCATTTCCACTTTATCAGCGTACTTCACTCGTACTTCTTTGATATTAATGATATACGATCGGTGTATCTGGATAAAGAAATCTGGAAGGACTTCAAGAATATCCTTTAGTTTATTTCTATCTACCTCAGGTTTCGGTTTGTTCCTTAAAGAGAACTCTAGATAATGGCCATCTGATTTGATGGAAACGATTTCCTGGGTTTCCAGAACGGCCTTGCTCTTTAGCTCAATGATCTGAGTACGCTGTTTCTCAATTTCCTTCTGAAGATCTGCTTTCTCTTGTTCTTGAGAAACGAGTGTTTCCGTAGATTTTTTGTTTAAGCGAAATAACACAAAAGCGATCACCATGAGAAGTGCAGCAGCTCCACCAAATATGATCACTTTATTACTCGAATCTACAACCTCTTTGTTCTTTTCGTCCAGCTCCTGTTCAGTTACCGCTAATAAGTAATTTGCCTTGGCATCAGCAAGGAAACGTTCACGCTTGGAGTTGGCGGGTGATTCCCTGAACTGATCAAGTTTTACGATATACTCTTTTGCCTTTACGGTGTTTTCATCAGCATTGTATGCATCGATCAATTGATGATAAATTCCAGGTTTCATACCTTGAAGTTGTGGTTTGTTGGCCTCTCGTTCGGCAAGCAACAAATAGGAAATAGCCTCTTGCGGTTGGCCCACCTTTAAATGGTACTGTCCCTTTATGAAGTTTACTCGCAAGGCGGCATCCATGGATCTTGCATTTGATACTTTTTCCAAACTTGCTATCAAATTAGGAATAGAGTCCAGCTGATTGAGCGCCATTTGGCATTCGATGAGATTAGATAAGGCTGTAAATTCTCCTTGCTCGAATTCGATTTGTCTCGCTACTTGCAATCCAAATTTGAAGTAGTAAAGGGCTGAGTCTATTTGTTCATTTTTTCGAAATGAGTTAGCCAGGTTATTATAATAAACTGCTTTGGGAGGAATAGGTGGTGCAGATTCAATGTTTACTTGTTTTAATGTTGTGATCGAACGTTCATACAATTCCATGTCTTGATATATGTGAGCCATATTCATGGCAGTGTTGATTTGCGTGAATGCATTAGCCGAATCCAACTGATATACGGCTTGGAGATGCTCTAAAGCTTTGGTGTAATCTCCAGATTGTCGATACGCACTTCCTAAATTGCCATGAGTGGAAATTCTGCCTTGAAGATTCGATTCAGGAATTCTACTCAAAACTTCATTGTATAAGTAAATAGCACTGTCGATTTCCCTCAATCTTATGTAAGTAAGGCCGAGAACATTCTTCGCACGAAATTCAATATCGCTACCTACAGAACTATAATAAGCTGCACTATTTCGAAGAAATCCTTTTGCCTTGATAAAGTCGCGGCTTTTGAAATAACTGATGCCTTTCAAAAACTGACTTGTAGCTGTAGCCAATTCAGGGTTGGTACTATTTTCTGAGACAGTTTCGATACTATCAGCCAATAGTAGTACTTCATTGAATCTATTGTTAGGCAATGCATCTCCATACTGTGTGATGGCATGCAATCGTGCTTCCTCCGATTTTGCCTCGCTTATTGCTGATTTGAGTGATTCAAAATCAGGTCTTTGGGCTATTGAAATATAAGAGACAGCAAGTAATAAGGAATAGATGAATAACTTCATTTATACTCTACAGGTGGTTGGTTTTGTAAAACTTAATATTTACTATGGCTGTGAGTCACGAAAATAATCCATCTGTTGCATATTAAAGAAACGCACGCAACGATTTTAATGCTGAGTCGCGATTGTGAAGGCTGAATTGGATAACTTATTCCTGTGAAAGTAGTAGCCTTGATAATTCTAATACAAATATTGGCCTCTTGTCATTCATCTGATGAAAAGAAGTTTAATAGTGCTGAAGTAAAGAGGTCACCTATAGTGGACTCAGCGTATTTCAAGCGATTGGAACCTGATAATTTAGCAGCACTGAGGCTTTATCAAGACACTGTTAATCGCCCTGTCATTATGTTAGACTCCATCTATTACATGAAAATAGATACTTGGCTAGTGACTGATTCTTTGCAGGTCCATTTCAAATCCAATAGACAAAATAGGGCAACAGCAGAGTAGAAATGACGTGAATTTTAGATTTGTTTCTGGTGGGTTCATTGACGGGCAGTAGATTTGAATTTTAGATCAATTGATGATGAAAATAAAATTTTACCCTCCCCTTCTAATCTTACTGATTCTAAGTTGTGAGCCGCGGAAAACGGAGGCACCGGAACCCATTTCACCAGTGCCAACTAAGCAGCAATTAATGTGGCATCAGATGGAGTTGAATGCCTTTGTTCATTTTACAATCAATACCTTCACCGACAAGGAGTGGGGTTATGGTGATGAGTCTCCCGAACTGTTCAATCCTTCCAATCTTGATGCGGAACAGTGGATTGGAGTATTAAAAGATGCTGGATTCAAGGGAGTCATTCTTACAACTAAACATCATGATGGTTTCTGTCTTTGGCCGTCTGCTTTTACTGATCATGATATTTCTCAAAGCCCTTATAAAGGAGGCCAAGGAGATATTGTGAAGGAGGTAGCAGCAGCCTGTCAAAAGTATGGATTGAAATTTGGTATTTATATGTCTCCCTGGGACCGAAATCGGTCTGACTATGGAGACTCTTCTTATGTCACATACTATAGAAATCAGTTGGAAGAACTCTTTACTAACTATGGTGAAGTATTTGAAATGTGGTTTGACGGAGCCAATGGTGGTGATGGATATTACGGAGGAGCCAATGAAGTGCGAAGAATCAATCGAGAGACTTATTATGACTGGCCCACTACTCTGGATATGGTTAGAAAGCTTCAAAGTGACGTGCTCTTTTTCAGTGATGGGGGTCCTGATCTTAGGTGGGGCGGTAACGAACAGGCCAGAGCAGGAGAAACCAATTGGCATACTATCACTAAAGATACCTTGTATGCTGGTAAAGCTAAGATTGAAGGGTTATTAAATACTGGTTCTGAGAATGGTCAAAGTTGGGTACCACTGGAGGCCAATACTTCCATCAGACCTGGATGGTTCTATCATACTAGTGAGGATACCTTAGTGAAATCACCAGAGCAATTATTCGAGATTTACTTAACCTCTGTTGGTAGAGGAGCTACATTATTGCTAAATATTCCACCAGATAGAAGAGGCTTGTTTCACGAGAATGATGTTGAGGCGTTAAAGGGTTTTAGGGATTTGCTTGAGGAACGTTTCAAAACTAATCATGCAATGGGAGCATCAATCATTGCAAGTTCGACAAGAGGTAATAGTGATCAATTCGGTGCGACTAGTGTCATCGATGAAGACTTGAATACTTATTGGGCAACTGATGATGGAGTGCATACTGGCTCGTTAACGATTGATTTTGGCGAGAGTAAAGAAGTTAAATACGTTCTTATTCAAGAGTTTATACAACTAGGGCAAAGGGTGAAAGCATTTAGGTTAGAAGCAGAGATTAATGGTCAATGGGAAATTGTTGATGAAGGTACAACTATTGGGTATAAGCATATTTCAAAGATAGATCCGGTAAAGACCAATAAGATTCGCTTTACCGTTTTGGATAGTAAGGCTTGTCCTGTAATCAATAACCTGGAAGTTTATTAAGATTAATCCTAACTTATAGTTAAATTGACTATAAGTTTCAATGTAATTCCAAAGATGAAAAATAATAGAAGATCATTCCTTACTAAAGCGGCTGCTCTAGGTTTAGCCAGTACTATTCCATTTCAAATAAAATCCAGACCAAAGGCAAAAGAATTGCCTTCTTTGAAGGGAAGAAAAGTTCTTTTTACGTATGGTGGTTGGGATGGCCATGAGCCTTTGAAATATCGGGATTATATGGGGGATTGGTTGAAGAATGAAGGAGCGGAGGTAACCTTGTCAGATAGTTTGGATAGTTATTTGGACAAAGATTTAATGACTTCTGTTGATTTGATCATTCAGCTATACACCATGTCCCAAATTACCAATGAGCAGGAAAAGGGATTGGTAGAGGCAGTGAAGGCTGGTGTCGGAATTGCTGGTTGGCATGGGGGACTATGTGATGCCTTCAGAAATAATGTGGAATATCAGTTCATGACTGGGGGGCAATGGGTAGCACACCCAGGGGGTGTGATAGATTACTCAGTCAAAATACTGGATACAGGTGATGAGGTGACTGCTGGATTATCAGATTTTAGAATGACCAGTGAGCAGTACTATATGCATGTAGACCCAAACACCAAAGTATTAGCTACTACCAAATTCACTGGAGAGACCAATGATTGGATCAATGGTTGTGTGATCCCTGTGGCATGGAAGAAAATCTACGGCAAAGGTAGAGTGTTTTATACCTCCCTAGGTCATAATCTTGATCACATCACTCAAGAACCCGATGCTTTGGAGATGTTACAACGTGGTATTAAATGGGCAGGTGCCAGTAAATTCGAAAAAACAGAAAATCTAGTAAACCCGATTTATTCCAGCTAATGGTTACATGGCTATTCCGACAAGGGTGATATCATCGTACTGAATATTGTCGCCCTTCCATTTATTGATTTCAGATAAGTAATATTCAGCATCAAAGTTCTCCTCATCTTCAATCATTTTTAGTACCCCTCTTGTTCCTAGTTTCTTTTTGTCGTCTGCATCAAACTGATCAGCCAAGCCATCAGTAAACCCATAGATACCCACTACATCGTTCATAGGAAAAGATGTTTGAGTGATTGACTGTTGAATGTTTTCGTAGGAGATGACTTTCTTGGCTTTCAGATGCTCAATGCCATTTTCTCTTTTGATGACTGCAGAGATTCCGGTGGTGCAAAAGCTGACGATTCCCTTGTCGTGATTGAATGAAAAAAGACCTACTTCGGCGCCAATACCATAATTATAGTCAGTGGTTTCTGAAGTGGTTTTGTTGTATTTTAAAAGTTGGGTATAGAAATTTTTTAATAGCTCACTAACATTATCACCATTAAAATCTGAACTAGCCTGATTAAGTAGGGAGTTGCATATCATAGATGTCATGGCTCCTTCTACACTATGACCAGTGCAGTCAACGATGGCCAATAAGGTTTGATTCCCCTTTCTCGAATACCAGTAAAAGTCACCTCCGACTACATCTTGCTGTTCATGAACCACAAAGAAGTTTTTAAACTCTTTTTTAATGTCTTCGAATCTTGGTATGATTAGCTTTTGAATCCTCACAGCATCCATCATTTTAAGGTCTGGTTTTAGCACAGGAGTTACCACCTCCTTTTTATCCGATTTTTGACCTTTGGTATCACTGATGGCTGATATGTCTACTTCCTTTAAGAAATTATTGAGGAGCGTAGTATTCTCGCGTTTATTATGAATGACCAAATGCTTAGAATCACCAATAGACTTGATGATCAGGGAGCTTTCATCAGTGAGCTGTACAGTTAAGTTGTCAAATTTGGTTTTACTATATTTTAACCAATTTAACCATGGGGATACTGACGGTTGATTTTGTAATTCTGAGTCAGAATTGTCTGCTAATGTGTCTAGAATAGAAAAACTTTCCAGGTTAGGGAAGTTTTCGGTAATGGTGGTTTCAAGGTTGCTCATTTTGAGTGGGTTTACTCAATGCTTTTAATCAGTGTTTTGACTTTGATTGTGAATAGAGCCTTATTATAGTCGACCTTATTCTTTAATCTTATCACAGCCAAACGATGGTTGATACCCTTTATAATGAAATAATTCGCTTCCTCAGAGTTTAGGTTGATTTGGTTCATTTCATTTAGGCAGTCCAATTCATCCATGCTTTGTACCATGTCCACACAGTGGTCTGATTCAAGCATGTCAAATTGTTTGGATTCAGTGTTATAGATGTTAAACTCATCAATAACACTGAATTCTCTTTTAATAGCTTTTAATTCCTCTTGCATGAATTAGGTAGGGACTTACAGTTTAGCCTGTATTTCCTTCTTTCCTTTAGCTACTACAGCTCTTAATAAAGCCAGGTTAGCCTTCTTCTTATCAGCTGCAAGATAAATCATGTGTGTACCCTTGTCAGTACAGTTGATCAAATGATATTGGCTATCCAATGTGATCAATACATCATCGATCTTGTCTTTCAAACCCAAAGCATCAATTGCTTTAAGTTTAGATTTGATAACTTCTACGTTATATGCGCTGGCCACATCAGGGTCAAGTGTGCCATCAGAGAAAGATCCAAGTGACATTCCAGATGCAATTTCAACTACAGAAATAGCGTGAATTCCATCTGAACTTTCTTTGGCAGTTTCTATGAATTCGTTAATGACATTTTTTGGCATTACATTGTGTGTTTAAGGTGAAATTAAGTTTGAATGTGAGTATTTCTTATCCCTAAACTGGTTCGAAATACAATAATAGCTAATACCTAAAGGAAATACCTAGGTGAATCTCTTATATTCGATGAAATGCCTCAGTTCGTATGGTGAGTTTTGTCATTTCTTAGATTGCAAGAGCCATAAATGTCATATCGTCATACTGCATGTTATCGCCACGCCACGTATTGAATTTGTCAAGATAATAACTCGAATCAAAAGTGCCTTCTTCTTCAATGATCCTCTGAATCCCCCTGCGGCCTAACTTTTTACGATCTTCTGAATCAAATTGATCAGTGACCCCATCAGTGAAACTGTAGATGCCCAAAACATCTTTCATTTCAATCGTTTCATTGATCAATAGTTCATCTAGATTATCAAACTCAATAATTTTCTTGGATTTCAACAATTCAATACGGTCATTGTACTTGATAAATGCAGGAATACCTGTAGAACTAAAACTAATAAGTTGTTTGTCGTAATCAAATTCAAATAGGCC
>CEPX01415020.1_pt1 | contig 10729 bp, 9 predicted proteins | sample 361361 | NCBI WGS metagenome assembly CEPX01 (sample SAMEA2619974, study PRJEB7988) | marine metagenome | biome: marine biome (ENVO:00000447); feature: mesopelagic zone (ENVO:00000213) & marine oxygen minimum zone (ENVO:01000065); material: "saline water (ENVO:00002010), including plankton...
ATTGAGAATGATTATAATAAAGAGTATAAGATTCTAATTGTTGAATGCAATCTGCATTATTCCTGCACGTGGAGGTTCAAAAGGCGTTCCAAAAAAAAATATTAGAAAAATTGCAGGGAAACCATTACTAGGATATGTAATAGAGGATTTAAGAAAAACAAAAATTTTTTCAAATATCATAGTTTCAACTGAGAATGAAGAAATTGCAAAAATTGCAAAAAAATTTGGTGCTGAAGTTCCATTCTTAAGACCAAAACGACTTGCAAGTGACACAACGACAATGGATGAAGTTTTGATACATGCGGTCAAAACATTACAAAAATTAAATTATGAATTTGATATTTTTGTTTGGAGAGATGCTACAACACCGTTCATTACAAACACAGATATAAAAAAATCAATTAAATTGTTATGTAGGAAAAAAGTACCAATTGTTTGTGGAGTATACAGACAACATCTAAATCCATATTACAATATTGTTGAAACTAATTCTAATGGTAATTTGAAATTAGTTAAACCATTAAAGAACAAAGCACGCTCAAGACAGGAGGCACCGTTAGTTTATCAGTTAAATGGACTATATGTTTATGATGTAAAAAAATTTTTAAAAATCAAAAAAACGGATTTATCAAAATCTATACCACTTGAAATACCTATCAAATCAGGATTAATGATAGATACAGAATTTGAGTTTGAAATTGCGCGATTATTAATTGAAAAAAATGTTAATTCATTATCTTAGATAGAACAGTCGTATTTGAATATTTTTTTTAAAATGAATATACTGAATTTGAAAAGATCTATGGATAAATTTAACAAATCCATTATTTTATTTTTATAATTTTTTAAGATTTATGAAATAATAGTTGGATGTCTCCATAAACCAAATTTTGGAAGTCGTTTCAAAACTTGAGCCATGCCATTAATTGATGTTCCATAAATATCAATATTATCTTTAAATAATTTCATGTCTTTTAAAGTATAATCGAACATAATTTTTCTAGGTTCACTAAATTGAAATTTCTCAATTGTGATTCCAGAAGCATCATCAAACCAATTTTGTACATCATATTTCAATAAAAATTCAGGATTATTCGAGGTTGGATTCAATTCCATTAAATTATATGTTAAACCACGACAGTAATTTGCAATATCGTCATATTGTTCCAATTTAGATTTTTCATCTACATTATTTTCTAGTAAAAGTTTTTTTGCTAAAGAAATTACATATTCGGTCCAATCATCCATGTATTTTGTATTAACTAAAGTTTGATAAAAATAGAGTACATTAAATCCCAATTCATCTTTTAATAATTTATTATATTCATTCTCATTTTGAAAGTTTTCAATAATTTCTTCTGGTGAATTCCATAATTCATCAACAGTTGCTTGTTTAAATTGATTAAATAATTTTGTAATGCTTTCAGGTAAATCTTCAGAATCCAATGGTCTATTAAATAATTCAAAAATATCTACATTGTTTTGACGAAGAAATTTAGTTATTGGAGTGAATGCAGGTTGATTTGTAGTAAATATTGAGAATGCCAATAAACGAATTTTTAAATAATCTTCAAAAGACAAAGTATTTGAACCAATTACTACTTCTTCAATCTCCATGACTTTTTTACCATTTTGTAATTTTGCAAATTCTTTTGGTAAAATTCTAAATTTAGTTTTAAATCCCCATTTCTTTCTTTCTTGAGGTGTATTAAGTTCAGAACCATGCAATAGCATTAAAGTATAAATTATATATTCATCAACCTCTACACGCATCAAATCCCTAATTGTTTTAATATTACTAGCAAGTGAATCACCTGGAAGCCCAATAATAATTTCTGACATAGTGGGTAATTTGGATTCTTTGATAGTAGGAACTAATGCCAACATTTGTTCTGTACTAATATTATCTCTTTTCATATTAATCATTACTTGTTCATCAGTAGATTGCACTGAAAGATTCATTGCTAATGCGCCATTTAGTATTTTGAGTGCATCAATAATTTTTTCCTTAGAATTTTTTCCAGTAGAACAATCAATGTATTTTGGATATCCATATTTTTTTTGAGTTTCAGCTAATGCTTCACAAATTTTTCTATCTCGAGGCATCATTCCAAAATTCAAGTCAGCTAAAAGTAACATACTTGTTTTTTTAGGAATATGTTCTCCAACATAATTTATTTCAGAATAAACACGATCTAAACTAAATTGATTTACTTTTTGTTTTTCGTCAATTCCATCAGTACAAAATGTACATTGAAATGGACAACCACGATTTGTTTGCATTAAAGGACTTAATCGTCCATCAAAAAATTTATCAAATATTCCAGTTAGATATGGTGATGGTATGTCATCTAAAGCATTGGTTCTTAATCCCGGACCAGAATATTGTAATTTATTATTTTTATCTCTCACTACACATCCATCTATCAGTTGTGAAATAACTTGAGTTCGAATATCATTTTTTTGTTTTGTATTTAAGGCGATCGCTACAATATTTGAAAAACCCAATTCACCTTCTAATGGAACATATACATCAACAACATGATATTTCATCATAAATTTTTGTTGTGATGGAAAATCAATAGGAAAATTTGGACCTCCCCAAACAGTCAAAATATCTGGATTTTTTTGTCTTGCAAGTTTAAACATCTCAATATCAATATTTTGATTCCAAGCATAATTTGATAATCCGATGATATCTGGAGGTGAATCAATAATAGCTTGTTCAAGTTCTTCTAGATATTTGAATAAAATTATTTCAACTTTCGAACCATGTATTTTGTTACAATATGCAGCAACATAACCTATGGCTAATGGGATTGCTTCAGTTGAAAGAGAAACAGTATCATATGCAATATCACCTAAATAGATCTTTAATTTCTCCATGCAACATTGAAGAAAATCATGCAAAGAAAAACCTTTCTAGAAATAATGATTACATTTTAGGTATTAATTACTTAAAAATTAGTAAAAACTAAAAATTATTTTATTTGTAACTAGATAATATTTATTGATAAATTTATTCTCTCATTTCTTATTAATTGTGATTAAATTTCCTGATTCTGATGACTTTTTTGCAGATAAAACAACTTTCAGTGTTTTGATACCATCATCAATATCATTAATAGTTTTTTTATTATTTTTAATACATTTAAAAAAATGTTTTAATTCATCAACATACATTTGATTAGAATCATAATTTTTTAATTTATAAATTGATTTCCAGGATTTATTTTTTTGAGAAAATAATTTTATTTCATTATTTGTTGAATTCCAATATAGTGTAGATTTTGTTCCCTTAATCTTGCAGCTTTTAAAATCTGGCCTTTGAAAATAATCTAAATGCAATTCGCCAACAATATTATTTTTAAAGATCATTATCATTGCAGATAAATCATCAGAGGTAACTTCTAAATCACTATATTTTCCTGTAATCGAGAAAATCTCTTTTACATCTCCAAAAAACCAGTATAGGAAATCTAATTCATGAATACAAGTTAATGCGATACCACCACCTAAATCATCTCGTGCTGCATATCCAAATCTATAATTTTCATATGGATGCCAGTCTGGAAGATATGAATTGCTTTCAACCTGAACAGAGATCACTCTTCCTAAATCATTCTTATCAAGAATTTTTTTGATTTTCATAATACATGGATGAAATCTAAAATTACACCCCATTTGTGAAATTAGCTTTTTTGTAGAAATTATAGATTTTAATTTTTTTACACCACTTATAGAATTTGATAAAGGTTTTTCAAGAAATAGATGTACTCCATGTTTTGCCAACGTTGTAGCGATTTTTACATGTAAGCTTGTTTCATTGGTAACAAATGCAATATCAGGTTTGTGTAAAAGAGCAACTTTTAATGAATTTGTAACGATAACACCTTGTTTTTCTAATTTTTTTAGATCCTTTCTTTTAGTGAAGATAATTAACTGCGCATGGAAATTTGATGAGATATTTTCAAAATGTCGCTTCCCTATTGAACCAAATCCAATAATTAGAATTTTGTACATAAAAAATGCAATCTTTATTATAATAAAATATTTGCGTATAAAAAATAGTTAAAAGAAATCATTCACATGTACCACATTTTACGTAATTCATTCTATATCTCATCAGAGTTTAAATCACCATTTTCAGCGTCAATTTTGTTATAACTGTTTAGACGAACCGATTGTCCTTCATTTGGATCTATGTCTTTGTTGATGCTAAATAAATTTGGATTTTTATTATGCAGATTAAGTATATCGTGTTTTAAAACTGGTCTCTTTTTAATAGAAGAAAATATTTTAGTGATCAATTTTAAATCTTCTACCCTATCTAATGGGAATCTTAGATGTTTAATATCATCTAGATTCGATACGAAATTAATTTTGAAGTTTTTTTTATGATTATGAAAAAATGGAAAAATATGTTCCCTGTCAGATGATTTTTTTGCAAGTTTTGATGCTTTTTCTAATGCGTCAAAAGAGAACACTTCAACTTCAGTTCCTATATTATATTTCAATGGATAGATAAAATTTGAAATATAATCAGGTTTATCTAAATAAAATTTTTTTATAACCTGATCAACAATTAAAGGATCAATCAGTGGTTTATCAGATGGAATTCTTACAATAGGATCAAATGAAAAAAATTTTGCGCATTGATAATGTCTGTCTAAAACATCATGTAGTTTTCCTCGGAAACAAGGAATTTCCATTTCGCTTGAATGGTTTTGTATTATATCATCATTTTTATTTTTTGAAGTAGCAATTACAATTTTTTTTAAAAATTTTGAATATGAAAGCTGATCTATTATATGATTTAGAATGGTTTTATTATCTATGATTTTCATAGCCTTTCCAGGTAATCGTGTTGATCCCATCCTAGCCTGAATGATACACCCAATCAAATCAAAAATTAATCAATGAGATTATATTTTAATTAATTGTTTAAATTCGTTTTTTGCTTTACAAACAGGGCAATATTTTTCCCACTTCTCATCATGTTTCCATTGTTCTTTTCCAGTTTCATCATATCTATGATGAGCCAATTTTAATAATCTATTAGTATCATGCTTATACATTAAATTTTTTATCGCAAATAAATCAGGTATCGTAAAATATTGACTTACGGTTGCAGTATATTCAAATGCGTCACCACATTCCTTCATAAATTTATCAAGTGCAGATAATTTCCATTTTTCTATTGTTTCTTTATCAATATTATTTATCTGGGGTAATTTTAGGCGCTCATCGTATTGCTGTAATATGTAGTCTTTATTGTCATAAAAAATGGGACTACCAACATATGGTGTACAAATAAAAGGATCTATTTCAGCCTTATTTTGAATCCAAAAATCAACAGTTTCCATTAGGTCATTAATATTTTCATGCGGATTACCTATCATAAATGTAGTAAGGGGTGTCATTTTTTCTTTCTTCAGAGTATCAATTGTTGTTTGTAAATGACTTCTTAGTTGTCCTTTTTGAATATCTTGATTTAGAACCTTGTCTGATGCAGATTCAAATCCAAACGATATATATGCACAACCTGCATTTTTCATAGTTTTGATAATTTCAGGTTTAACGGCAACACTAGGTGCATCACCTAGTGTACCCCATGGTACAGATTCATTTAATCCTTCTTTCACATATAATTCACAGAATTCTTTTGTCCATTTAAGATTACTAGTCATATTTTCATCTACGATTGAAACAAAATCAATATCGTAATTTTCTTTAAGTAATTTTACATTATTAACAGCATATTTGGCTGATGGCCATCTAGCGGGTAATTGAAAAGTATTATTTTCCTTGTCTGAAAGTCTAACTAGTTTTTCACCTGCGTGTCTATTTCCTTCACCATAAATATTTTGTAAATCAATGCGAGACATTCCATTATGAGAGCAAAAAGTACAGCCTCTTGGGCATCCTCGTTCCCATACTGTAGTAGCTCTACGTTTAGCATTATAGGACTGAACAGATTTTGGTTCGGGAGAAAATCTAAAGTAGATATCAAGTTCCAATAAATGATACGCTGGGTATGGAATCGAGTCTAAGTCGTCAATTAAAGCACGTGGTTGAGTGAATTTGAAATTATTATTATTTCGTAAACATAATCCATTAACTTTTTCAAAATCTCTTGTTCCTTTATCAATTTCATCATATAATTCGGAAAATGTTAGTTCACCCTCACCAATACAGATCATATCTAATTCTGGAACTAATTGAAAAATTTCCACAGGATTATAACTGGACCATCCACCGCCACCAATAAACAATGCGTCTTTTGCATATTTTCGTATGATGGGAGATAATTCTTTAATTCTACTGTATGTAGTAGTTAGACCACCTATACCAATCAAGTCCCATTTTTCTGAAGAAATTTGATCAATAATTACCCTAGTTGGAACTTCTTTACCACCAAAATTCATTCGTAATGCATTTAAATCAAGAATAGCAACTTGACCATTCTTTTGTTCTATAATAGATGCAAATATAGCTGCCCAAAAAGGAAAGTTTGTAGGTGCCATATCCAATCTTATCTCGGGTACTACAAAGAGAGTCTTCATAATGCTATTTTAGAAAATTCGTATTTAAGGTAAATTGAGAAATTCTAACAAACAGCTAGTCTTGAAATTCATCTAAAAATAATTTAAATTTCATTGATTTGATTCTCTTGCCAAATATCGAACCGCCCTCAGTGGCATTTATAGTCGTGACTGATAACGGCGAGCGTTCAATAAACTCTAGTAATGCCATCCTATAAAATTGATACAAAGGATCTACTATAGATTCACAATTAAAATCAGGATTATAAATTTTTTTAAAATAGTTATTAAATTTTGGATCATCTTTCTTGATTAGTTCCACATTTTCCTGAGTAATTTCTCTTTGATGTGATTTAATCATTTCGGATGTGTCTTGATCTTCCCAACCATGATTTATCCCAATTAATCCAATAGTATTGATCTTCAAAATTCTCCATGCAACAAACCATGATGAAGTACCAGCATTGCCACCTGTTTGTATTGCAGGTAAACCATGTGTATGATTTTTTGCTCTTACCATCATGGCAGATATTTGATTAAATGATTTTTTTCCTTCATCATAATCAAATAATGTATGTAACCAATGAATTTTAATTCCCGCCTTTCTAGCGAGTTCGACTACGTTTGGATTAGAGATTGTTGAAAATATACCATTTATTTTTGTACCAAATTCTGTAATTATTGGATTCTCATAAAATTTTTCAATAATTTGGTAAGGATCAATTGTTACTACATAAAATTTGGGAAATTTCTCTGGAGTTATCCCAGCCTCTAAAGCACCAATCAAAGAGCCATCTGTACATATTATTGATCCACGATAATCACTTTCAGCAAGTAATTGCAAGTGTTTATGTTTTTTAATTGATGGACCACGTCCTATAACAATAGCAGAGTTACTTTTTTGTTTTATAGTATTATTATGTTCTAATTCTTTTGCAGATGATTCTTTCCATATATTTTCTAAATTAAATGCAAAATTTTGGATCCAATCATTAAAAGTTTGATTGTGAATTCTTCTCATTGATTCTTCCATTTTGTGTTGAAGCGATGTAGTATTATCAGACATAATCATTCTAAAATATCAATGTGTTAATTTAAAGATTCAGAAATTTTATTAAAATTTAGAATAAGAATTATAATTCATCTATGCCTAATTCTTGTTCTTTTTTATCTGTTCTATAAACCATAAATGATCCTTTTGCACCAGATTTAACTATAAATTCTTCAAATTCCTCTTGTGTTAATTCTGACGAATTATTTTTAATTTCTTCATATTCATTGTATTTTTTGTAATCACTCAAATCTGTTTTTTTAAAATTAGTCTTCATAATAAAATTACCTAAAAAAATTATTTAAAGTTTCTTATTGATTAATTAACGAACTTTGAATTTTATACTTTGTTTGTGTTGCTTAATCTTTTCAATATGTGCAGTTGATAAAATTTCAAGAACCTCTTCCTGCTCATCCAAAAATAGTTTTAATTCATCTTCATTTATTTCGGAATCTAAGTAACCACCACTAAGAAAAAAACGTTGATAGAAATCACCAAACATGAACTTAGAATGATCAAAATCAACCAAGTTTTCTGATAAAAGTTTCAAAAATTTTCCAAGATCGTTAGGTTGAACCTTAGTTTTTAGTGATTTTTTAATAATATTTGGCAAGTCTTCTATGACATCAACTTTTGAGACAGAAGGTAAATAGGAATAGATAAGATCAGAAAATACTAATGATGGTTTACCATAGAATGTAGCTTCAAATGTAGATGAACCTGCGATAGAAAATACTAATGAACTATTTTTCAATAATTCCTTTTCAGAAAATGAATGATGAATCAACGTTACATTCGGAATATTCATGATATCCTTATATTCAGAAATTTGTCTCCATTCCCGGCTTTTTTGTTGAGGGTGTTCTTTAACAAGAATTCTGTATCCAACAGGTAAAGATTTTGCTATATGACGAATAAGTTCATTTTGATTTGTCCAATATGGTGCTCCAATTAGAATTCCTCTTTCTAGAATTATAGACATTGCAAAATAAACATAAGGTGCTGTAAGGTCAGGATTATGAACAAGGTTTCTATTAATAAAAGATTCACGATATCTTTTTCTTAGTGAAAGTCCAATTGCATTTTTTAATACATTAGATTTTGTTCTCCCATAATAATTGTAATTTGTTTTAATATTACGATTATCTGATTTTAGAAATTCAAATAATGATTTAAAATTATTTTTTGTTGAACTACTAGCATGCTTTTCCCAGAGTTCTGTAACCATCTTTTTGGTGCTTAGTTTTTCTAAATCTTTTTCTAAATCATTAAAATTTTTTTCTTCACAATTAATATTACTTATATCATTAACATAATCAATTCTATTATCATCTTCAGAGATTAATGATTTGTGTGCAATTTTAGGCACACTTAACATCAGAATTTTTGTTCCATGATGCTTACACATCAATCTGAATAGTTCTAGGTGATGAAAAGCAGTTAGTTTAGTTATAAAAAAATTAGGTGAAATTTCATCAAAGAGACTTTCAAAAAAACGGCATATTTGTTCTACGATTGACAGAATTTCATTTGTAGAAAATTTATAAAAATCATTGAAAGTATAGAACATTCTTTCATTTATTGCTAGTTGCCACAAATTAATTTTGTATTTTTCTTCAAATTTTTTCAGATACACTGTATCTGGTTCTAATTTAGAATCGTATTGATCATGCAAGTACCATGTTTTCTTAAATGATACTAATTTTTGGTTTTTAAAAAATTCTTTTGTTTTATTTGTAATATCTACTATCGAATACATATCGCAATCATATTTTTTCTGAAAATAATATGCCATACAAAACTGTGTAAAATCACCACCTAGCCAAAAGATAACTTTGTCTTTCATGATTTAACGAATTTTTGCTAATACTTATAGATTAATTATGATTCATATTTTTACAAGTATTTTCCACCATACACTAATTGTCTTATCAGGATTAGTATGTTGTTCATCATCAAAATGCAGCATTGTAAAGTATTTTTCTTCTAAAAGTTTCTGAATGTCATATTTATCATAAAAGTATCTAGTGATTCCTTTGGATTCAAATGCATTTTTAGAGATTTTTTGACCAAAATTGAAATATTTATCACCAGGTTTTTTTGTTGAGAATAAAAAGAATGAATTTTTTTTCATGATCTTTTTGATGTTTGAGAAAATGTTAGATAATTGTCTAATATCAAAAAATTGTAATGCAAGATTTGAATATACTAAATCAAAATCAGTATCACTGAAATCAAAAGGTTTTCTAACATCATGAATAAATAATTTTAGATTGTCTAGATTTTCCTGTTTTTTTATTTCTGTAACAAAATCTATTGCTTTTTTAGAAATGTCAGTACCAGTAACATTACAACCAATACTTGCAAAAAATATAGAATCTCTTCCTTGACCACATCCTAATTCAAGAATATTTTGAACAGAATACTTTTGAATAATGTCTTTTGCAAAAAGTGCTAAAAGTGTAGGTCCAGTTCCAAAATAGTTTTTTTCTGAATATAGTGTATTCCAATAACCAAGCTTTTTTAGTTCGTTTTCAATTTCTGAATCATTTTTTTCTGTGGTCATGTTCTATTCAATTTTTTTTGTTATTGTGTTTTATGAACTTAGTATTTCATCCATTAAATTGCGCATTTCGTTTAATTTGGCAGTTTCAGAATCAATAATGTTAGAATTTTCATTTGGATCATTTTGTAAATTGTATAATTCTTGTGAATTATCATGAATGTTTTTAATGTATTTCCAATCATCGGTTCTAATAGCGTATACATTAGGTTCTTTTGGAGGTTTCACAGAATTTAATGGATTACCAGATTGTGAAAAAGCAATACGAATGTCTTCATCGCCATCAATGAGTGGGACTAGACTTTTTCCATCAATTTCTCTATAATTTTTATCAAAAGGAATTGAAAGATATTCCAAAATTGTTGGTAGAATATCAATTGATCTGACTTGTTTTTGATAATTTTGTTTGATGGGTTTTGGAAAACAGAACAAGGATGTAGCAATTAAAGTTGTGTCATAACAATAAACACCATAAGCTCGCTCACCAAACTTTTCTCCAATGCTTATACCATGATCTGAGATAATTACTATCAATGTATCTTCGTTTAATTTCAGATTGTTGATATGCTC
>CEPX01177296.1_pt1 | contig 10728 bp, 7 predicted proteins | sample 361361 | NCBI WGS metagenome assembly CEPX01 (sample SAMEA2619974, study PRJEB7988) | marine metagenome | biome: marine biome (ENVO:00000447); feature: mesopelagic zone (ENVO:00000213) & marine oxygen minimum zone (ENVO:01000065); material: "saline water (ENVO:00002010), including plankton...
CAAAACCAATGTGCGGGTCAGCATTAACGTAAGGTAAAGTTGTAGTGATATAAAATTTTCCCATAATTACTTACTGGCGACAATAACCACAAACTCGCCTTTCACTTTATCATTAATTAATTGTCGATAAACTTCTGTTGGTAGACCACGGTAACTGGCTTCAAACTTTTTAGTTAACTCCCTAATAACTACTATTTCGCGTTCTAATTCTAAGTCCTTAAATTCTTCAAGTAATTTTAAAATACGGTGAACTGATTCATAAAATACAACTGTTTGTTTGGCATCAACTATTTCCTTAAGCATGGTTGATCTCTTTTTCTTGTGGGGTAAAAAACCAAGAAATAAAAAACGGTCTGTTGGAAGACCGGAAACTGAAAGTGCTGCCGCTACCGCTGATGGTCCAGCTACCGCTTCAACTTTTATTCCCTCTTCGGCTGCCGCCATAACCATTAATCTCCCCGGGTCAGATATCCCTGGCGTACCGGCATCGGACACTAGAGCCACGTCTTTGCCTTGCTTTAATTTGTCAATTAAAAATTCTATTTTACCTCGCTCACTGTGTTGATGGTAGGAGACCAGTTGGGTTTCAATTTTATAGTTTTTGACCAATCTTTGGGTTACTCGAGTATCTTCACAGGCTATAACATCAACTTCTTTTAAAACTCGTAAGGCACGCAAAGTAATGTCTTCCAAATTACCGATCGGTGTCGCCACCACAAATAGAGTCCCAGTCATAAAAACTATTTACTTACCCCAAAACTTTAACTTCTTAAATCTAGAACCAACCCTACTCAATAATCCCTTCTTTGGCTCTTCTGATTTAACCGGTTTATTTTTTTGTTTATTAAATTCTATTATTTTATTACGAATTGGATCAGGTAATAAATGATAGTCTCGTCCATCTTCTTTTCTAATATACTCAAAAATTTTATTCTTACTAGTTGGATTACCATTGGAATCAATGAATTGATCTCGCTGATTAATCATAGCAAATAATTCATCTTCATCTTTGGCGCCACTCAAATCTAGACCAGCGAAAACTTTATATTCATTGGTTTGCTTATAATCTTCAATTAGGTTAGCCACGGTTTCTCTTAATCGATGCCTTAAAGTAATATTAGTATAATCAGTAGACTTGTAGTTACGAATATCTTGATAGGTCAATTTATGAATGTAGTTAATAATTGTCTCAGCTGATAAAGCTAAGCCGTTGCTATTGGTAATCTCTCCTTCGTCACGAATCATATCAATCAACTGATGGTAATCTTTGGCTTGACTAAAATCAACAACTTTACCTTCTTTATTTAAAAAGTCTTCCTTTTTCAGTTCTGGTGGCGCATTTTTCCCAACTTCTGCGGCTGGCTTTTTTTTCTTTCTCTCGGCTTCCTCGATATGCGCACTGAGATCTGGAACACCCCACTTTTGATCAAGTTCTGCTTGAACTTCTTCAAGATTTAATAATTCTTCTTCTGTTGGCTGAGCCTTTTCTGGTTCTTGTTCAGCTAATGCTTGTCCTCCCTCAATGCTTTTTTGCATATAGTTAAATTTTATTAAGTAAAACTAATTAAAAAATAACACAAAATTAGTCTTTTTTCAAGACTAAAAATTATAAGAATTATCTCTATTAATCTAATTGCTGTCTTAAATCAGTGATAGCACCAAAATAAGTTTCTTTATTTTCTTCAGCAATTCCTTTACTTGGAGGGAATACCTCGCGTAACGGATTTATTTTGGTGCCATACTTGACCATCTCATAATGTAAATGGGGTCCAGTAGAAAGTCCAGTTGAACCAACATAACCAATGGTTTGACCTTGAGAAACTTTTTGACCGTAACTAACAGCTAAACGTGACATATGGGCATAATTTGTTGAGTAAGTGCCATTATGATGAACACTGACTTTATTTCCATAAGATCCATCCCAACCAGCAAAAGATATAGTGCCATCACCAACTGATCTGACCGGCGTACCATAAGTAGCAGCATAGTCAATGGCTCGATGACCAGTAGAAATATTAAAGGCGGAAATGTATCGACTGCCAGTGGTAAACCCCGAGGTAATGTATTTAAAAGCGACCGGTGCCTTTAAGAATATTTTTTGAGCTGAATCACCGTTTTGGTCAAAAAAGCCTAAATTGTCTTCTGACTCTTGGTAGTAAAAAGCATAAAGTTCATCACCGTCATTAACAAATTTACCCGCTAATACCTGACCCGGCATAATATATTCACCATCAAGATATCGCTCTTCATATATAAATTTAAAAGTATCACCTTGACGAACTTGCCAAACAAAATCAACTGTCCACTGAAAAGCTTCGGCAAAGGCAATCACCGCTCGCTCATCAATACCCTTAGCTAAAGCCGCTTCATACATTGAACTGTCAATTACTCCCTCGGCCGTAGCTATTTTAATTTCATAAGGTATGGCAATTCTGGCAGCCGACCAAATTGGGTCTGAAGAAGTTGCTGTTGTGCTTGTCCTAACTGTTTGACTGACGTATAATTTTTCTTCACTGTCAATCTGATAAACTAATTGTTCAAGTTCATCGCTTTGCTTATTGTAAATTAAGTCAATGGTTCGGCCCAATCTCACTTTGCTTAAATCATAAACGTCTTCAGCTGCCGTAAAAATTAACTGCCTAGTGCTAGTGGGAACTCGCGCCTCTTGCATTAAAATACCATAGGTTGACCCATCGGTAATTTCTATTTTTTTAGTATAGGTTAATTCTGGCTCTGGCTCTTTATCAGTAATACTTGAATCAGCTCCGGTGGTATTTGACTGCCAAATAAAAAATGCCAGGGCTCCCCCGACAATCAATAATATTATATTTAGCTTAGAAAACTTCATAGATCCTCATTATATCAACATTTCAAAAAACCGTCTACAACCTTTAATTAAATGAGAAACTATTTTCTGGCTAACTGATTAACTGGAAAAGTAACTGTTACTTGAGTACCGGTACCTCTAATACTTTCTACCGTAATACTACCATTCATTAACTCAACCAACTGTTTTGTGATCCAAAGTCCTAAGCCAGTGCCTTGAATAAACTTTGTTTTAATACTTTTTACCCTAAAAAATTTCTCAAATAATTTCTGCTGATTTTCTGGAGACATACCGATGCCGGTATCTTTTACCTCAATGGCTACTTTGTTATTAACAACCTGAAGACTTACATCAACCGAACCTTTCTCGGTATACTTGATAGCATTACCAACAATGTTAATTAATATTTGTTTTAATTTATCAACATCAATATTAATTTTAGGAATACTGTCTTTAGCGCTAAAGTTTAATTTTAACTTTTTGTTGTGGGCAGTTAATGATAGTTCATCAACGACGTCCTGAACTATCGCCGTAGGTACAACATTTTTAGAATTAAGTTGAATACGTCTTTGCTCAATACGAGAAACATCCAATAAATTTTCTACCAAGTCACCTAAACGATTAGCCGAGGCCATAACTTTTTGGATTGCTGGTTTCATTTTGCTACTGACTTTACCTAAACTACCTTCCAGAATCAATGATAAATAGCCTTTGACCGCCGTAATTGGCGTTCGGAGTTCATGGGAAGCCATAGAAATAAATTCATCTTTCATTTGATCAACCTCTTTAATTTTTCGATACAAGGTAGCATACCCCCAAAGCCTAGTACTAACTGCTAAAAATAAAATAGTAATCAAGATAGTCAAAGCTAACGAATAAAGTGAAGATCTCCAAGTTAAATTAGCCAGATTATGAACTACTTGGGAAGATAAAGTGAGGCTTAACAAGGCCACTTTATTATTTTGGCTATCTACCAGTGGTAGAGAAATCAACCAAAATCTCTCATCCTGCTCTAAAATTTCTGGGTTTACTTCCTCGCCGACTGAGGATAAGAGAAGCGAATTAGTTGCTAAAGCATCATTACCTGTCTGTTGCCAGGCAAAAGTGTAATAATAAAAATTAATAACTTGGTTAATCGCTTCTGGCTTAGCACTGGCAATTACTTTAAAATCTGATCCTTGGGCACCAGGACCTGGAGATTTAAGATGTCCGGGCTAGCACCGCTAATTTCTTCAACCTTTTGTTGCAATAATACCTGATCATTAACACCATCTTTGATAAATGTTGAAAAAATCCGGCCGACTAAAAGTCCTCGACGTTGCAAAGAAATATCAATCGTTTCGTTATAACGATTAATAATAAAAATGGCATTAAAAATAATTACTAAAGGAATGAGTATAATTTAAAAAACTCCGTAAATAAGTTGAAACCGTTCATCACCCAGTAAAACTTTTATTTTTGAAGTGATTTTCATGTTTACTCAACACCTCCATCAATTATCCCACCGGTAGTTTCATTGCTTGGACTACTTTTACGAAATTTAAGAAAATAAACAAACAACACGATGCCAGCGATAGTAAAGATAAAAGCCAATATGATGTAAATAAAAATTTGTTTACTTTGAGCACTGCTACGGGCAGATCGTTGAGCGGCAATAAATTCTTCTGGTGAAACCGCTTTAGCTTCTTCAATCAAAAAACTCAACGGATTACTCTTAGCAATAATCTTGCCTGTATTATCATTAACTGTCAGATAAATTTCGTGCTTACCGTCAACCAATGATCGTTGTAAGGTATATTCCCAGTTACCAAACTTATCTACATTGACCGTTACTACCAGAGGTAAATCACTATAAATATAAAGCGTCACGACACTATCAGGAAAAGCTAATCCAGAAAATTTTTGGACTGTTATCCCCTCGGCGGCAAGTTTCACATCTTCAACATTTGTCACAATTAATTGACGGGAGATTGCTCCAGCTACTTTCGGCTGCTCGATGATTGCTTTATTAACTAACGCCTGCTCTGCCGGGGTTAAGTTGATTAGTAGATCACCACCGCCAGAGGGATTAAGATTTTTTCTTAATTCATCACCGTCAATAAACCCATCAGAATCAGTGTCCGCCAAAAATGGATTTGTTCCCAAACGACGTTCAATTTCATCGGATACTCCATCACTATCACTATCAAAAATAATTACTGCCGAGGGAGTTTGCACTATTTCGTCGCGTTCGTTTAATAAAACCTGACTAACAGATGGTAGCAAAGTTATATTTGTGTCATCTTCAATAACAATTGGTACAAAATTTTCTATGCTATCTTCGGCCACTTCCTCGGTAACCTTTTGCAGGGTTACCGTTTGATTATTATTTTCTAGAATTATTTCTTCAATAATTTGGTTCTGCTGCTGAATAATAATAAGATCATTTAAATGTCGTTCACGAAGTGCTCGGCTACATGTTTGGTCGTCCAGACCATTGCAAGTAACGTCTGTTGCGTAGGTTTCTAAAATATGATCTTGACAAGCATCCACATCTGTTTTATCGGCCAAAGAACATTCTACATCAAGATATTGTTCATTTAAATACTCATCACAGACACTCTGGTCAAGGATATTTGCACTCAAACATTCAGGTGATAAATAAAGTCCCGCTAAATAAATATCACAATCATCAACTGAACTAATATTTGCCTGACGACATTCATCTGGCAAAAAAGTATTTTTCAAAAACTGGTCACACTGTTCTTGATTTGTTATATTTGCTTCGATGCATTGTTGAGGAAGTAGGTTTTCTGGTGAGTCATCAATTAGTTGATTACTAATCTCAAATAAAAATCTGTTACAAGCATCGAAATCTACAATACCAGCAATAGCACACTCTTCGGCAATCTCCGGATTAACCCTGTCCGGTTCTGGTTCTGGTTCCGGCTCTGGTTCTGTAGTTGATTCATTAAATTCCGTATCATCTTCCGGACTGTCACAATCAAAATCAACTAAATCGGTGTACCCATCACCATCGTTATCAAAACCGTCGGAACACTGTGTTGTTGTCTCTGGTTCTGGCGGTGGCGGTGGCGCTTCGGTTGGTTCATTAAACTCGTTATTATCTTCCGAATTGTCACAACCTGGATCATTAAGATCTATCAAGCCATCACCATCATTATCAATATAATCTGCACAGGCAGTAACAAGAGTCGTAATAACATTTTGAATGTTAAAATTAATCTGGCTGCTAGCAAAATCTGGCGGATCATTAATAATCGCTTCGGCCAATAAATTGTATGAACCGTCAGAAACACTATTAGTATCATATAAAATTTCCCAGCTTTCATCAGCTAACTGACTGGCAGAGCCAAGTGGTATATTACCAATACCACTGACTAAAACAAAAGACAAAGAGTCAACTGGAATATTTGTTTCAGCATTAAATATTGTAATACCAGAAACTGTTGCTTCATTAACTGGTTCTTTAATTGTCACAGCAAGAGATTCCGTGATTGGGTTAGAAACTTCAACTGAAATTGGATCACTCCGGTAGGGGGATCCATCACTATCATCATAGGCAACTATAGTTATTGAGTAAGATTGATTAATCTCTCCTTCTGTCGACCAAACACCCTCCCAAAAAATATCATTCAAAGTTGTTGAAAGACGATAAACGCTTTCAGATTCTATCTCAAATTCAACATTTATCGGTTCTATCCCAAAAACTGTTGCCGAAAGTTCTTCTAGACCGGTGAGGATACTACCCTCAATTGGTGTTATAAAGGTAAATTCAACTGCGCCAGAACTAGAAAAACTACTTACATCAAACTCCTCATTATCTTCCAGGCTGACACAACCTGGATCATCTGGATAATCAATGAAACCGTTACCATCATTATCAATGCCGTCTGTGCATTCGGTAAGTGTATTAGTACTTTGGGCAAATAAAATAGGGGTTGGTAAGACCCCAAATAAAGTAGCCAAAACAGCTAACAAAAAAATAAAAAAAGTTGTATAAACTAGCTTAGATACAAACCTACTCATATATTTACTTTATTATAACAAAAAACAGTAAAATTATCGACTATTATTGACAAATTCCAAATATCATGATACTATTGAATGTTGTTAAATAGCAACATAAATTGCAACCTAAAAGAAGGAGTGATTACAATGATCCAAATTTCATGATCGCAAATATCGTCGACTCTATCGTCGATTTCGTTGACAACTGGGTATGGATTTGGCTGATCGCTTCGGTCGCCTCGGTGTTGCTAATGCTGGCTTGTAGTAACGCGTGGGAAAAACTTGAGGACAAAAAGCATCAGCCTTTGCTGTGGGGCACTTGGACCTTCGGATTCCTTCGATTACCGTTCAGCATCTTGCTCATTGTTTCCGTTTATATCAACCTTATCAGGGCTTATGTCTATGTCGCCTAGCGCAACCAATCGCCCTGAACAATGTTTATAGGCTGTCTCTAAGGAGACAAAAACGACCCGCCTGTTAAGTGGTCGTTTTTTCTTTTATAATTTTCTGACTAATTCAGGAATATTGACCGCGTTGATCTTCTGGTAGCATCTCGGCAATAACCTTTGCAACCTGATCAGCTTGTTTTTTTAGTTCTTGATGAACTTGGCTAAATTGTTCTCTTTCTTCTGGGCTAATTTTTTCACGATTTTTTCTTTTTTCTAAAACCTCCTCGATAATACTAACGTCAGTCTCCGGTAAATCAATAATATCTCCAACGTGATAGATAGCCTCTGCTCTCTTGGCTACACCCTTGGCCAATTCAAGTGGTCCTTCTAAATTAATTGAACCGCCTTCCAGTTCTAAGGCAGTGGGAATGATTTTAGCTCCGGTTTTGTGTGCTAAATATACTGAACCAATTTTTGGATCTTGCATTTCCTCTTCAAGGGTGAAAGGATGAATAGCCATCCAGGGGGTTTTGCCGTCTTCAATTTGTTCGGAAAGTAACTTAAAATCGTCAGGATTAAAAACTCCATGTTTCCCCTTTTTGGTTTTTTTATATTGTAAAGAAGTGAATTGATCTTTACCGGCTAGTCTAAAAAGCACTTCTTGTGGCGTTGCACCACGCAGAACTGATTCGGTAGTAATCTGAATATCGAGTTTATCTCCTAAAGCTTTAATTGCCGCGGGGGCATCAAGGTTAGAAATATGTGAAGACGCCACTATAAATTTCGAATCCGGTTCAACTTCCTGAATTTGTGTTAAATTTTCCTTACCATCAACCGTAAATTCCTTACAAAAAAGACCAAGAACTTTATCAACTTTATTGCGTAAAGCCTCGTTAGTAACATTACTTTTTGCCTCTTTTGGTTGATTAGCTTCTGGAGGAATATAACTGGGAGTCTCTGGAGTCATATTTTTCTATATTAATTAAAAATCTTTCTTATGTCTAACTATTTTTTGATAATTAATAGCAAACCGATGAGCTTCGTCCCTGATTCGTTGCAAAAGCTTCAACGAGTCGGCTTTCTTGCTTAATCTTAACGGAAATTTACTATATAAAGTATAAATCTCCTCATTTTTCTTGGCAAGGGCAATTAGCGGAACATCTTGCAGACCTAATTCCCTTAAAGACTGCTTGGCTGCTGAAAGTTGCGGCTTACCGCCATCCACCATCACCAAATCTGGCATTTTTGATTTTTCTTTGGTGATTTTATAGTAACGACGAAACACAACTTCTTTCATCGCATCAAAATCTGATTGACCACGAACAGTTTTAACTTTAAATTTGCGATAATTATTTTTATCGGGCTTGGCATCTTTAAAATGAACCATAGAACCAACTACTCCAGTTGGTCCAAGGTTAGAAATGTCAAAGCATTCAATTATGCGTGGCAACTTTGGTAAATTTAATTTATTTTGTAGCTCCAGTAAGCTGGAATCGCCGGCGGTTAAGTTAACTTCAATATTTTTCTTAACCATCTTTAACAATTTTAACTTGTCACCTTTCTGTGGCACAAACAACACCACTTTACTACCAGACAACTTTGATAAATATTTATTAATCACTTCAGCGTCAGCAAACTTAACTGGCACGATGATTTCTTGGGGAATGTCATTACTGTAATAAAACTGTTTGATAAACTCTGCTACTTCCTCGACCACACTACGTCCAGGAAGCTTTTGTAATTTAAACTCTTTACGACCAGAAATTATGCCTTTATTGATGTTAAACAGTTGTACAACAATTTTGTTCACTATTTCTAAGTAGTTGATAACGTCTTGATTATATCTTTTTTGCAGCTGAACTTTTTGACGAATAGCTAAATTTTCCAAAGCATTGATCTGATCACGACGCAGTTTGGCCAGCTCATACTTTTTCTGGGTAGAAAACTTTTTCATTTCTACTGCTAAATTTTTAACTAACACTTTAGTATCACCTTTAAGTAGCAAGATTGCCTTGGCTAAATTATTTTGATAATCTACTTCGCTCATCTTTTGAACAAATGGTACCGAAGAGCTATGGTAATGATAAAGCTCACCCACCTTTTTTACTTTACCACCAACCCGTAACTTAAACAGTTGATTGGCTAACCGGATGGCATTTTGTCTGGCCGACCCAGACGTATATGGTCCAAACACTTGATCACCTTTTTTTATCACTCTAGTCACCACCAAACGAGGAAAAAGTTCCGTCGTCACTTTAATATAAGCGTAGCAGACGCTGTCTTTAAGTTCAATGTTGTATTTTGGTTTATGTTGACGGATTAATCCGGCTTCAAGCAGTAAGGCTTCAACTTCATTGTCAGTTATTATAAATTCAACGTCATTAATCTGTTTCACTAAGTCTTTAGTCTTAGCATCTTGATTTTTTGAACGAAAATAAGATGGAACACGCTTAGCTAAACTTTTTGCTTTACCAATATAAATAACTTTACCCCCAGCATTTTTAAATAAATAACATCCTGGCTGCTTAGGTATTTTTTTTAATTTAGTTTTTAATAATTTTGTCATCAGTTTTATATTTTTTATCTTAACACAGCAATTTTTATTGACAAACCCAAATAGATATGATATACTAATGGTAGTAGATGTTCATCAATGTTTTTATATACTACTGGAGGATTTTCTCATGCATACGGACAGCTACTATCGCACATTTGGTAGGCAAAAACGCAGTCCACTCGATTTTTCCTTCGGGATTTATCACTTCTTCAGAAATTGGAGAGAAATAATTGGACTAAAGCCATAAATCCGAATGGATCCACTCGGCACAAAGCGTCTCTCGACAGACGCTTTTGCCATCTGTAAAATACAAGACGCCTATTATTAAAAGGCTGTTTTTTTATTTCATTATCATTTGCTTTAGTATCTCAACATCCTTTTTAAGTATTTTCCAGTATAACTCCACTTGGCACACTTAGCTATTTTTTCTGGAGTACCTTCAGCAATCACCCGTCCACCTTTGTCGCCACCTTCTGGTCCCAGATCAATTACCCAGTCAGCACATTTAATGACATCTAAATTATGCTCAATTACTACCACAGTATTACCTTTGTCGGTTAAGCGATACAAAACATTTAATAATTTATTAACATCATCAAAATGTAATCCAGTGGTTGGTTCATCTAAAATATACAGAGTATCACCACCTTTACGAGAAAGTTCGGAAGTTAATTTAATGCGCTGGGCTTCTCCTCCAGACAAAGTGGTGGCTGGCTGACCTAAAGTAATATAACCAAGCCCTACATCAAACAGTGTTTGTAATTTATTTTTGATGGCTGGAATATTTTGAAAAAATACCAGGGCTTCTTCAACCGTCATTTTTAAGACATCAGAGATGTTTTTATTTTTATATTTAATTTCCAAGGTATCTTCATTGTATCTTGTGCCTTTACATTTTTCACACTCAATGTAAACATCCGGCAGAAAATTCATCTCAATTTTTT
>CEPX01001164.1_pt1 | contig 10725 bp, 12 predicted proteins | sample 361361 | NCBI WGS metagenome assembly CEPX01 (sample SAMEA2619974, study PRJEB7988) | marine metagenome | biome: marine biome (ENVO:00000447); feature: mesopelagic zone (ENVO:00000213) & marine oxygen minimum zone (ENVO:01000065); material: "saline water (ENVO:00002010), including plankton...
TGATTGAAAAAGTGATTCATCAAGGCCCCATCGTCTAGTGGTTAGGACGTCAGGTTCTCATCCTGGAAACCGGAGTTCGATTCTCCGTGGGGCTACCATATTATAAAATTATTAATAGATTTAAATTTATGAACCCGGTTAGAGTTCCACTGCAAGGTTCTTAAAACTGGGATTATGTTTAAAGATAAATATTATGACCAATAAGATAAGTGAAAACTCTAACCGGGTGAAAAAAATTACTTGCAGAGCTATGGGCGGTGCCTGTGATCACGAGATCACTGGGGAAACTGCCGATGAAATGATTCAAAAATCACAGCAACATGGTATGGAAGCCGTTAACAATGGTGATCAAGCTCATATGGAAGCTATGGAAAAAATGAAAAATATGAGTCCAGAAGATCAAGGAAAGTTTGGAGAAGATTTTAAGAATAAGTTTGATTCTTTGTCAGACGCTTAAAAATATTTGAAGTTTATTGTAACTAAAAACCGTCACCTTAGAAGGTGACGGTTTTAAAATTGATTTTCGTATAAAATTAATCGCCATTTAGTGAAGTCATAAGATTTCTTTTTCGAACTTCAATTACTAAATCAACTTTATCTTCATCAATACCCTTTGCTATTGCTTCCTGTTTTAATTTTTCAATTGCTGCAGTTAATTCTTCTGGTATAGTACCTTCTTTATAGTCGGTTTCTCTTAAACTTCTACGGTCTTCAAATCCTTTAGCTTCTGGATAGTGTTCTACTTCAAGTATTTGGATGTCTTTAGATAGTTTTTCTAAAAGTGTATAAGTGAATTCTGCTGGCTCCTTGTCAAGTATTGCAGATTCATTTTCTTGATGAAATTTTTGAGTTTTACTACGCATAATTCCAGTTTCACCAAACATTTCGGATAGTTCATTTAAAACTTTGTCTCTTTCTTCCACTAGAGATGAACCCTTATCTTCCTTTTGAAGCTTTTCATATTGAGCTTGAGCCTTTTTATTATCAATTTCTTCATTACTCTCGGCTAAGGCAACTGAACCCCACTCATAACCTATTTCTGCCAATTTGTTTTTAATTTCCATGTATTTTCGAACAAGCCCTTTAGCCGCCGCTTCTTGCTCTGGGCCAATTTCTACTTCCATTTTCGTCATATAATAAATTATTACTAATAATAATTATATCTTAGCATTTTTGAATACTGTGTCAATCAATAACTATTTTATGGTAAACTATGATGTATGAAGATACTTCTAACCTCAAGTGGTCTATTTATCCCTAAATTTTTACCAGCAATAGTTAAAAAGCCAATTGAACAAGCTAAAATTGGATGGGTGACTACTGCTTCAAAAGGTGTTGAAGATTTAACATATCTTGGACAACATCGAGATATGATGAATGAGCTGGGATGGAATTTCGAAGAAATTGATATTGATGGAAAATCTCAAGCTGAATTAAGAAAATTGTTTTCTGATAAAGATGTTGTTCATGTTGAAGGTGGAAATACCAACTATCTCTTAATGGCAATTAGAAAAACAGGCTTTGATCAAATAATTAAAGAGTTAATTGAAAGAGGTGTGATATATGTCGGTTCCAGCGCCGGTAGTTATATTATGTGCCCAACCATTGAAATGGCTACCTGGAAAAAGGATAATAAACCGAGATATGGTTTGAAAGATTTAACTGGCTTAAATTATGTTCCATTTTTATTATTTGCTCACTATAAACCTGAATATGATGAAATTTTAAAAAAGGCACTTAAGAATATTAAGTATCCTCTAAAAATTATTACTGACAAACAAGCTATACTTGTTGATGACAAAAAAGTAGAGCTGCTTGGAGAAGGTGAAGAAATAAAACTTAATTTATGAGAGTTCCCATTAGAAAACCCGGTAAATTTACCCACCAAAAAGCTGATCATAATTTAACTCAGGCTAAGCTTGATGAGCTTAAAGAAAAGTTGAAGAGGGTCAAGGCTAGTCACAAACCAGCAGCTGAAGAACTGGCTCGACTTAGAGAATTAGGTGATTTATCGGAAAACGCTGCTTATCAAATAGCCAAAGGAAAGTTAAGAGGTATTAATCAGCGAATTACTGATTTAACTAATCAAATTAATTACGCCGTGGTAATTAAACCAGCAAATTCTGGAGTGGTTCAGTTGGGCAATACTGTGACTGTTAAAATTAATGGTGAGGAAAAAGAATATTTAATTTTAGGATCAAATGAAGCTGATCCGGGCCGTAATATTATTTCTCATAATTCACCAATTGGTGCAGCTTTAATGGGACGGCGAAAAGGGGACGAGATAGAAGTTGAACAACGAAAAAATATTATTAAATTCAAGATTATTAAAATTATTTAAAATTCAACTATGCAAATCATTGTCTTAGATACTGAAACCACAAATCTGGACGACAAAGCCAGATTGGTTCAACTAGCATACAAAAATATGAATACTGGAGAGGAAGTTGACCAGTATTTTAAACCACCAGTACCAATTTCTTTTGGTGCCATGGCGACACATCATATAACTGAAGAAATGATTGCTGACAAGCCTCAATTTGACGGTAGTGATCAGCAAAGCAAAATTATAAGTCTACTTGAAGATAATATTTTAGTAGCCCACAATGCACTGTTTGATATTAATATTTTAAGAAACGAAGGGGTACGCACACATCAATATATTGATACCTTACGTTTGTCCATGCATTTGCTAGATACCGAGCAATATAAACTTCAGTTTTTAAGATATGCCTTGGGTTTGAAGGTTAAAGGCACGGCTCATAATGCCCTCGGAGACATAGCAGTTCTGGAACTTTTATTTAATCATTTAATAAATGAAGCAAAAGAAAAATTTTCTTTAAGTTCCGATGAAGAGATTTTTGGTAAAATGATTGAGCTAACCAAAACACCTGTGCTTTTAAAAAAATTTGCTTTTGGTAAACATGCCGGAAAAACATTTGAGCAAGTCAATGAAACTGATCAAGGTTATTTGAAATGGCTTTATGAAAGTGAGTCAAAGAAACCTCAGCTTAAGCAAAGTGAGGAATTAGTTTATACTTTAAAAAAGTATTTAAATTTATAATAGTATGGATGGAAATATTAGAGAAAATATAGAGCCAGGTCAAGAGGTTGATATTGTGTTAAAACATCATCAACACAGCGGTGAACTAACCCGAGGGATTGTCGCTGATATTTTAACCAAATCGTTGGATCATCCTCACGGGATCAAGGTTAGATTAGAAACAGGAGAAGTTGGCAGAGTCCAAGAGATTATTGAATAAATATTACTATTTAAAAAAAGCCCCGCCTTGAGAGACGGGGTTTTTTAAAGACTTTGAAAGACTAATTTATGATTTCATCCGATAGCTTTCAACCAGTCGGTTTTCTTTCAAAATCTTAATTCTTAAATATATATTTTTAAAGAATAGATCACTATACACTATCTAAGTTTTTTTGTCAATAGTGGTAGTTTTTTAGCCTTTTCTGGAAGCTCTTATTCTATCAACTTCTTTTAACTGCTGTTTTCGTAATCTAACACTTTTTGGCGTAATTTCTAAATATTCATCATCATTCATAATTTCCATCCCACTTTCAATGGTAAGTTCTAACGGTGGTGTTAAAGCAATAGCTTCGTCGGCTCCGGAAGAACGCATGTTAGTTAGTTGCTTACCTTTAATAGGGTTAACTGCCATATCATCGCCTTTAGAGGCATCGCCAATAACCATGCCTTCATAGACCTCAGTGGTTGGGGCAATATAAAGCTGACCACGAGTTTGTAAATTATTTAGCGAAAATCCTAAGGCTTTTCCGGTTGCCATGGAAATCATAGAGCCAGTTGATCGTTTGGTGATTGCTCCAGCATGAGGTTTAAAATCAATGACCCGTGAGGCCATGATACCAGCACCTTTAGTATCAACAATAAACTCACCACGATAGCCTAAAAGGCCACGAGTGGGAATTTCAAACAGTAAACGGGTTTGGCCATTATGCTGATTCATGTCAGTCATTTTGCCACCACGCTTGGACAGTTTTTCAATGACCGCACCGGAGGATTCGGTTGGCGTATCAATTGTTACTTCTTCAAATGGCTCAAATTTTTTACCCTCAATTTCTTTAGTAATAACCTGAGGTTGAGAAATTTGCATTTCATAGCCTTGGCGTCTCATATTTTCTAATAATATGGCAATATGCATTTCGCCACGGCCGTGGATGCGGTAACGGTCTTTGGCTGAAAAATCAATATTCAAACCAACATTAACTTCCAACTCTTTTTTTAATCGTTCATCAAGTTGACTGTTGGTAACAAAAGTTCCTTCTTTGCCGGCAAAAGGAGAGTTGTTAACTAATAGGTCTAAAGAAATTGTTGGTTCGTCAATTGAAATAGCTGGTAAAGCTTCTTGGTATTCAGTTTCACAAATTGTTTCACCGATATCAATGTCGGAAATACCAGCAGCCATAATAATGTCTCCGGCTTTGGCTGTTTCTACTTCTTTTCTATCGAAACCTTCAAAGGTAAATAATTTTGTAATACTGGCCTTACGATTTTCTCCTTTACTGTTTTTAATAACTACTTTTTGAGCTTTAGCAATGGTACCTTCATATATACGGCCAACCGCTAACCGACCTAAATAATCATCATAAGCTAAATTAAAAGGTTGCATCCGCAACTGTGCTTCAACATCATTAGGAGCAGGGGAGACATATTCTAAAATGGTATCTAACAACGGATCCATATTATCAGAATTATCATCTAAATTTTTTTTAGCTAAACCTTGGACACCAATTGAGTAAACGGTAATGAAATCAAGTTGATCATCATTGGCACCTAAATCCATGAAAAGTTCTAATACTTGATCATGTGCTTTGTGAGGATCTGCTGCTGGTTTATCAATTTTATTTAAAACAACAATTGGCTTTAAACCAAGCTCTAAAGATTTTTTTAAAACAAATCTGGTTTGAGGCATTGGTCCTTCTTGAGCATCAACAATTAATAGTACTGAATCAATGGAACGCAAAACACGCTCAACTTCTGAACTGAAGTCAGCGTGACCAGGAGTATCAACAATATTAATTTTAGTATCCTTATATATTAATGAAGCGTTCTTGGCATAAATTGTAATACCTCGTTCTTGTTCTAAGGTATCAGAATCCATGCTAACGCCGTCACCAATCATCCCAGTTTGTTTCATCATGGCATCAACCAAAGTTGTCTTTCCATGATCAACGTGAGCAATGATCGCTATATTTCTAGTTTCTTTATAATTCATCGTTTAGGTTTTTAGCTTGTAGCTTTTTAGGCTTTTTAAAAAATAAAAAGGTCGCTAAATTGACCTTGTAATCAAAAACTTAATATAGCACTAATTTTTGACTTTGTCAATGAAAATCGTCAAAACTTGTTGTTTTTGGTATAATGAATTCATGAAGAGGATATTCAAATCTAAAATTTTTTGGGTCATCATAGTCCTTTTAGTAATTGGAGGACTTGCTTTGGTTCAATTTTTAGTCAGTAGACAGCAGATAGAATATATCACTGAAGAGGTAAAAATTGGCGATGTTAAGCAAACTGTATCGGCTACTGGTCAACTAAAGTCAGCCATCGATATTGAACTAAATTTTAAAACTACCGGAAGATTAAATTCGTTGAATGTTTTTGTTGGTAGCAAGATAATAAAAGGCCAGCAGTTAGCTACCTTAAGAGCGGTTGATTTACAAATTGATATAAATATCGCTAAGGCGAACTTACTTGAAGCTCAAGCAAATTTACAGAAAATTTTAGCAGGTGCGACTAGAGAGGAAGTAGCTTTAAAAGAAGCAGAAGTAGCTAAGTCTGAATCAGCCTTAACAAGTGCTAAATCAGATTTAATTAATAATGAAATTATATATACTCAAGCATTAAATAATGCTGAGGACAATTTGTTAAGGGATATTAACAGTTCATTAAGTAAAGCCAGTTTTTCTTTGCAGGAAATGGACGACACTATAAATTTTGAAGGTAACGCAAATAATTTTAATACTTTTAATGGTAGTTTAGAAAATAGTTTTTTATTAAGTTATGACATAGCTAAAGAAAAATTTAGCATTGCCGATGAGTCCTATAGCTTAACTATTGTAAGTCCAACTAAACAAAACATCGAAATTACTGCTGATCGGACACTAAGTGCATTAATGCAGGTCAGTGATACTTTAGATGATTTGAGTAGTTTATTGGACTTTGTTTTAACTAATGCCAATCTAACTATAACCAAATTAGATACTTTAAAAACAACTATTAATACTGAGCGAACAACAACCAATACCAGCATTGATACGGTGGTAACTGAAAACCAAGATTTAATCGATGCTCAAATCGATTATGATACTAAAATCGTTGATACCCAAAACGATATCAATGAAGCCGAAAAAGCACTGGTTAAAGCACAGGCTGATCTTAATTTAATCAAAGCACCGGCTAGATCAGAAGATATTTTATTAGCCCAAGCTAAAGTGAGCAAAGCTGAAGCTGATTTGGCTCAGGCCCAAGAGGGTTTATCCGATACAATTATTATTGCTCCACAAGATGGGATTATTACTAATATTAACTATGAAATTGGTGAACAAACTTCATTAACCACAGCAATCATTGAAATGTCGGCCAGTAAAAATTTTAAAATAGAAGTTGATATACCAGAAAGTGACATAGCCAAAGTGGAAGTTGGTGATTTTATCAATGTGACCCTAGATGCTTTTACTGAGGATGATATTTTTAAAGCTGAAGTTGTTAGTATTGATCCAGCGGAAACTGAAATTCAAGATGTTATCTATTTTAACGTCACTGCACTATTGAACGATTCTCAAGATGAATCAATCGCTGAGTTAATACCAAAGATTAAACCAGGAATGACCGCTAATATTGAAATTTCTACGGCTGAAGTAAATAATGTTTTAATTATTCCATTTCGAGCAGTTAAAGAAATTGAAGGCCGAAAAATAGTTGAGGTTTTAGAAAATGAAAAACCTCGAGAAGTTACTATTAGTACTGGTTTACGTGGTGATGAAGGAGAAGTTGAAGTAACTTCAGGTTTAAATGTTGGCCAAAATGTTATAACTTCGGTAAGAGAAAAGTAAATTCAAATAAAACAAAATTATGCAAGAAAGGAAATTAATTTCCGTTAAGGGACTAAAAAAAGAATTTGTCTCTGGTGAAGTGGTTACTAAAGTTTTGAAAGGTCTTGATTTCGAAATTGCTAAGGGTGAATTTATAGCCATAATGGGGCCATCAGGCTCAGGAAAATCAACGTTAATGCACGTCTTAGGATTTTTAGAAAGATTGACCGAAGGTCAATATTTTTTTGATAATGAGGATATTTCACAATTTACTGACGAAAAATTAGCAAAGTATCGAAATAATAAAATCGGTTTTATTTTTCAAACTTATAATTTACTTCCTAAAACCTCAATTTACGACAACGTTAAATTGCCCTTGATTTACGCTGATATAAAATCAAACGAAATGGACAAGAGAGTTAAGCAGGCAGTAGCAGCAGTTGGTTTGACTCATCGTATAGATTTTTTATCAAACCAATTATCTGGTGGCGAGCAACAACGAGTAGCCATTGCTCGGGCCTTGGTCAATAACCCAAGTGTTATTTTTGCTGATGAACCAACCGGAAATTTAGATTCAACAGCCGGACAACAAATTATGAAGATTATCCAAGACTTAAACAAGAAAGGTAGGACTATAATATTGGTTACTCATGAACAAGATACTGCCGAACATGCTAAACGAATCATCCACATCAAAGACGGATTAATTGAAAGTGATAAAAATGTTAAAAATCAACGCAATGCCATGAATCACAAATTACAGAAGTAGTTATGAATTTAATTGAAAGTTTCATTAGTAGTATTAAAAATATCAGAGCGCATAAACTGCGTTCGTTTTTAACTATGCTCGGAATGATTATTGGAATTTCAGCAGTAATTATTATTTTATCACTTGGCGCTGGAGCTCAAGGTTTAATTTTAGATCAAATCAGTGGAGTCGGTACGAATTTAATTGGTGTATTACCAGGTCAGGCCGAAGAAGATGGTCCACCGGCCTCTATTTTAGGCATTACTGTTACTACCTTAAAATTCGAAGATGCCCAGGCTATTGGTGAAAGTCGGAACGCCCCAAATGTTCAGGATGTGGCTGCTTATGTTCGGGGAACTGCCACGGTAGTTTATCGCAATAAGGATGTAGGAACCAGCTTTACTGGCACAACCGCTAGTTATTTAGATGTTGAAGAAACTGATGTTAAACAAGGAAGATTTTTTGATCAGTCAGAAGAAGTGGGCATTCATCGGGTAGCCGTTTTAGGTAGCACATTAACTAAAGATTTATTTGGTGAACAAAATCCAATCGGTCAAAATATTAAAATTAAAAAAGAACTTTTTCGAGTAGTAGGTGTAATGAAAGAAAGGGGAAGTAGTTTTTTTGTAAATCAAGACGATGAGATTTTTGTTCCTTTACAGACAGCCCAAAAGATTTTGTTGGGAATTAATCATTTAAATTTTATTAGAGCCAAAATTGATAGCCCAGAAAATATTGAACAAAGCCTCGAAGATATTAAAGTAACTCTTAGGGAAAAACATGACATTGATAATCCTGAAGAAGATGATTTTACAGTCAGAAGTACCCAAACAGCCACTGATATATTAACCCAAGTAACCAATGCTTTAAAATTTTTCCTAGTCGCTATTGCTTCGATTGCTTTAATCGTCGGTGGTATTGGCATTATGAATATAATGTTAGTGGTGGTGAACGAACGAATAAGGGAAATCGGTCTACGTAAGGCTTTAGGGGCCACTAGGAAAGATGTTATCGGTCAATTTATCATGGAAACGGTTATAATCTCACTAATCGGCGGAGTAATTGGTATTATCATTGGAGCCTTAATTTCAGTTATTATTTCACTAGTGATTAATTATTTAGGTTTTTCTTGGCAGTTAGTAATTTCTTTAAGTTCAATACTAATTGCTGTAACATTTTCAATTATCGTTGGTTTAGTTTTTGGAATTTATCCAGCCTTAAAAGCAGCTAAGCTAGATCCAATTACTGCTTTAAGATACGAATAATATGATTTCTGAGTCATTAAAAATTGCAATTGATGCTTTAAAGAATAATTTATCACGAACGGTCTTAACCGTACTGGGTATTGTAATTGGAATTTCTTCAGTGATTACCGTTATTGCGGTAGGGCAAGGTATTAAACAATTTGTTGTTAAACAAGTTGAGGGTTTTGGACCTGACTTAATTGAAGTTGAAATTAAAGTTCCGTCAGCCGGTAAAACTTCTTCGGAAAATGCCGTTGGCATCGCAACTGGTATTGAAATTACGACCTTAACAATTAATGATCAGCAAGCAATTAATAAATTGCCTAATATCAAAAATTCTTATGCCGGTTCAATTGGCCAACAAATTGTTTCATTTGAGGATAAAAATAAACAAGTTTTATTATTTGGGGTAACTTCGGAGTTTATTAATATTGATACCGCTAATGTTGAAACCGGAAGATTTTTTACAGATGATGAGGATCGGTCATTAGCCAATGTAGTTGTCATTGGATCAAAGGTTAAAGAAGAAATTTTTGGTGATGGTGACCACTTGGGTAAATTAGTAAAAATGGGTAATCAAAAGTTTCGTGTTATTGGTGCCCTTGAGAGTAGGGGAACTACCTTTGGTTTTGATATGGATGATATGATTTACGTTCCTACCAGAACGTTGCAGAAAAAAATTATGGGTGTTGACCACGTTAGTTTCATGATGGTTCAAGTTTTTGACAGCACAATAGTTGAAGAAACTGCCGAAGAGATAACCTGGCTATTACGTGACCGGCATGATATTACTGATCCTGATAAAGACGATTTTCATGCCACTTCCATGGCAGAAGCCTTAGAAATTCTCGATACGGTATTTTGGGCAATATCACTTTTATTAATAGCTGTAGCCAGTGTCTCATTAATTGTTGGTGGTGTAGGTATTATGAATATAATGTATGTGTCAGTAATGGAACGGGTGTACGAAATAGGTTTACGTAAAGCTGTTGGTGCTTCCAGAAAAGAAATTTTAAATCAATTTTTATGGGAAGCAATTATTATTACTTTCTTTGGAGCAGTTATTGGAATAATTGTTGGCGTTATATTATCGTTAATCATTACTTTTGCAGCTAAATCACAAGGTCTTGATCTACAATTAATCATTTCCTTTTCCTCAATTGTTTTATCTTGTGGCGTAGCTGTTATGATTGGATTGGTTTTTGGTATTTTACCGGCTCGTACTGCTGCTAAAATGGATGTAATTCAAGCTCTTAGATATAATAAATAGTAAATTTAAAAAAGAATTTGTAAACCAGTCGTTAAAACATGAAGCCTCGCGCAAGAGAGAAAAGATACCGTTATACGCCAAGGCATCAGCGCCTTTGGTACAAAATCAAGAGATTTATAAGAAGGCTATCACGGCCTGTAGATGACGAGACACTAAAGTGTCTTAAATCTCAAAACAAACAACGACCCCAGGTTTCATTACCCGGGGTCGTTTCACGTCCAAAAAAACGTATATTTTAATATCTTTAGTTGATAGAGTATCTCTGTTATAATAGGGATGTGGAAAAACTCTCAAAATCTCAGATTTTATTACTCATTACTATTGTTATCCTGATAATAACGGTTTATTTTATTTACTTATCTAAGGATGAAAATATTGAGCCAGAAATTCTAAATGTA
>CEPX01007473.1_pt1 | contig 10720 bp, 16 predicted proteins | sample 361361 | NCBI WGS metagenome assembly CEPX01 (sample SAMEA2619974, study PRJEB7988) | marine metagenome | biome: marine biome (ENVO:00000447); feature: mesopelagic zone (ENVO:00000213) & marine oxygen minimum zone (ENVO:01000065); material: "saline water (ENVO:00002010), including plankton...
ATGTCGAAGATTTCTATTGAAGAATTAAAACAGATCGTTCTTGAAGAAGCCAAGAAGATCACAGCAGATGAGATACTATCTCATGAAAATGCAGCTGATGTGAAAACGCAGGAGGATGCGTGGGCAGGTGGTAAAAATATCCACAATGATGTTGACTGGATGAAGTCACTTGACATCAAGGAGGATGCGAGGCCAGTTTCAGCAGATGAGATAATCATAATGATCCGTGAGGAGGTCGCAAACCTTGCAGGAAAGGGAAAGGCTGTGCCATACGGTAGCGGCTGGGAGCAGATGAAGGTCGATGCTGATATGAAAAAGCTAGTGGGACACTCCTGTGCTAAGCACGTTTCCCTAAAGACGCTCAAGGAGCAGAAGCTCCTCGGGTTGCCATCTAGGACACACCAGATAGGAAAGGCTGTCTGGCACTCTTTAAATGAGGACGGTGATGTAAATTTCTATGACGTCCAGTTTGATGATAAGCTTGTTAAGAATGTTCCTGCGGAGAGACTAAATGTCATTACACTTAATGAGCACATGCACGGTATGCGCGCAGAAAGAAAGACAAAAAAGAAGGGCTAGATAGTTGTCTAATTCAATTTCATCCTTGCAACGGGTTATTCTTCGCCTACTTGAGGTCCACCGTGAAGCGACTCCGGAGGAGGAGAGGGCATTCATGAGCATGGAGAGAATGCCCACACAAGCAGATCCGAAACAAGCTCTTCTCTCTCTCCTCCGGTATCTTCGTGATGCCGAGAAGAATGACGAAGGTGACACAAGAGAGATTCTTGATGACTTGCTTGACAGCCTGTATCCGTCAAGAACACCAATTCATAAACCTGCGGGTATTATTAATATTGATGAGTCACAGGCAGTTAAATTAGATAAAAGTGACATCAGAAGAATGATCATAGATGAGATCAGTGAATTATTTTTAAAAAAAGAAGAAGACGCAGACGATGATGGTGATGTGGACTTAGGCGATGTTGAGCATAGCCTTAGAGCAGCGATGTCAACAGTAGACGCCCTCCAGGAACCGTCAGGTGAGAAAGAGGAACAACCATCTGAACCCATTGATAAGGCTATTATTGCGCTTGAGAGAGCGATGCAGGATGGCATAAAAAAACTTGAACAGGGTGTCGAGGGCCTGCCTGATCGCGGTGCACAGTGGCAGCTTCACAAGGGACGTAACTTTCTTAAGATGCTTCAGTCAAAAAAGGACTCACCCTTTGCTTTGGATAAAAAAGGTGCAGTTAGTAGAATCCTTGATGCATTTAGATTCACGGAAATTGATCCCGACAGAATGCACCTCCACCCGATTGAGGATGAGATAAGAAATGTATCACCTCAAGCAGCAGCCTTAGCTGGGATAGGTGAGCTTATGATTGATCATGATGAGGTTTAAACGTCTAGCAGCATAGTTATTATCATATAAAAAGGTTCTTAACAGTGTTGTGGGTGGCGTGCCAGCTAATTGGAGGTTTTATTTATGGTCACCTCCTTGAGTGGGCGATCCACAAATACATCCTTCACGATCTAGGCAAAAAGAAAACAGGCCCGCTATCATTTCACTTCAGTGAGCATCATCGTAATTCAAGGAAGAATGGATTCTATGATGCTGTGTATGAAAAGCTTGCGTGGGATGCCGGAGGCAAGGAGTTGCTTGCTCTAATGTTTCTAGTTCTACCGCATCTGCTTCTTATAAATATTGCTCCTTGGTTTGTAGCTGTCAATGTCATATCTGCTATTAGATATCACACTGTTCACAAACGAGCCCACCTTGACCCATCGTGGGCGAAGGACCACCTACCATGGCACTACGACCATCACATGGGAGCAAACCAGGATGCAAACTGGGGTGTTAGATCAGACTGGGTTGATAGGGCAATGGGAACAAGAATTATCTTCATGCGTGCGGATGGAAAAGAGCATGAGTGATGATGAACGACCAGACTACCTTAGGCTTATTAAGAAGGAAGAGGAAGATATAATAGAAGCAGATGTAACAGAGCGTCGGCGAACATTTCGTGAGTGGATGGAATGGAGAGGTCTGGAAAAGGGCTCTGTTATCACTGGAATAATATGTCTGTCAGTTATTATTTTAAGCCTTTGCTTTATGATAACGGGTGCGATCATTAGCCTTCTTTAGATCTCATAATTTTTCCAAGCAAATTTCTCTCTATACGTGAGATACTCGAGATCACCCTGGTTATCGTAAGCTTCCTGCTCGAATCTTGTCCAGACATACGCTGCAACTGGATCTCCATATATTTTAAGACCCCTTATCCAGTCAATTAGGTACATGATATAGAATCCAATGACCCATAACTCTGACTGCTGTCTTATGTGAATTTTCTCATGATTTATTGTCTTTTCATCTCCCTCGTCTCGTATGATAATAAACGGCCATAGTGTAATAGCATGAACATTTATGAATATACTTGCTAGACGTGGTATTCTACTATTTCTTATTATTATTGGAATCATATTAATACTTATTATCAATATTTGTCCACACGGATAATATGTAGATTTTGTTACAGATAAGTCGACAGCACGTTTAAAAGTTAGGTTTTATCTAGTTAGCAACATTTTTTTCACAGTTACTACGCTGTGCCTTACCCATTGGATTATTGTTATGTCAGATAGACTAAAGTATCTTAGAGAGTTGACAGAAAAACTTATTAGCTGTAATGAGTGTCCCAAAAACTTTAGTGTTGACTGGTCTCCAGCTAATATTAAAAAAGTATTAAAGAGCGTTGACTCTAATACATCATTAAAGAATCAGCTTAAAACGATAGCAGGTGAGCTTTGTAAAAAAGAGGTCTCTCATCTGGAGGAAGACTCCGATGGAAACTAATGGGTGGAATGAGTGGTCTAAGCATGTTCTCAAGGAACTAGAAAGACTCAATGAGAACTATGAAGGTCTCCGAAATATGAATGAGGAGATAAAGACAGAGCTAGCAAAGGTAAATACTATCAGTGATGATATTGAGGAGATAAAACTATGGCGTGCAAGAATAGATGACGTGCTTAGTCCAACTCAGCTTAAGGAGCTAAGCACAAATGTACAGCAGCTGATGACCTTTAAGATAGCAGCAATCACGACCTGGGCAGTTGTTCAAACAATTACTGTCATAGCAATGGGAATATTGAATCTCATCTAAAAAATCGTAGTAATCATAAGGCAGATATCATAAAATAGCCATAGATATTACATACGGATGTACATCAATATTTTCGGGTGACAGATGAGCAATAATAAAATTAGTGTAGATGAGATCTATAATATCATTCAGGAGGAGAGAGAAAACATTAGGGTAGAGCTTAATGTTAGTCAAGTGCTTCTTCGTGAGATAGCATCGATGAAGGAATCAGGTGTCTCTAAAGAGATAATAAATGAGCAATTCTTGGACTGGCTAGGCAGAACTGCAGAAACTCTATTGCCTGGTCTCGTGCAAAAATTCAAGATGGACGTTGCGTGGATGGTCCTTTCAAGGCTTGGAGTTTCTAGAGACTCTCTCTTAGGCACAATCCTGGTAAAGTCGCTAGCAGAGCTTGAAGTTGAAGATATTAGGGATATCCTTGGCGGAGAGAGATGCGAGGAGTTCGCAGATGCAATTTCGATAGGTGTCGCTGAGTCACTCACAACTGACCTTATTCTTAATTCAGTTGCTACACACCTCGGAATCTCAACTGGGGGAACACTCTATCAGACACTGAGAGAAACATTTAACATTGAAGTATTTCAGAGTCAGATGGCAGTTACACTTAGAGGACAGCTCGTTGACGCTATCTGCGGAATAGAGTTCGATGATCTCATGGGTGATAGAATATCAGCTGCTCTTTCTTCTCTAGGTAGCAGCGCAAGATCAGCGTTTAGCACAGCTGGAGAAAGCGTCGGAAGCGTGCTCGCAGATATTCAGAGATGAAATTGAACAAAGCAGCACTAAGAGAACAGATTAAAAGAATTGTCGAAGAGCTAGGGCATGCACATGTCAGGGGTGGCAAGGGTTATGGAGCTTCCCAGCCGTACTATGATCACTCAGATAGGATTCATCTGGGACCTGTTTATTCGCCCAAGCCAGAAAAGCCAAAGGTATCAGGTCCTGTCCAGGTTAGCAGAGCATTTAGAAAAAGCGATGAGGAGCTTGATTAATCTTCAATCGTTTGCATGAATAGCCTGCCAAAAGTATCAGCATCTTCCTCTGACTGCTCGTAGCACATCATGTCCTGCCAGTAGTGTGACAGCTCGTGTGCAACGAGATATGCACGCTGTCTCTCAGAAATTGTAACATCGTGTGAGATAAAGATCTCTGATCTCTCACGGTATGTGTATGTCGGCCTGTAGAGCCCGTAGACCCTGTGTGAGATGCTGTACCAGGAGACCCATCGCATCCTTGATCTATCGTTTATCTCCTCAATTGTTATGTCAAGAATGTCAATATCCTGACTCTTGCAGAGGGCTGTGGGATCATATTCTGTAGAGGACCAGAATGCATCATTTGCAGCATCGATGTACTCTTGAATCTTTTGGCTCTCTTCACCAGAATTGCCATAATATCTCACATTAATGCCAGCATATGTTTCAAATTCTAGCACTTGTGTAAAGCTTGACATCTCTTTTGGAGCATCTGCAAGAGCGTATGATAAAATTGCTAAGCTTAATAGATTCATTATTTTTATCTTCCTATACAATTATAATCTATCTGCACAGAATTTGCATGAATTATTACTATCTTCGATCTATCTATTAAATGACGTCTTTGTGAATATTTATTTGTGTCGAATAACAGGAGAGTCACTGTGATCATATCCCATGCACGCGCAAAAGAGATCATACAGGAAGAAATTTTAAAATCACAGCTCATTAATGAACAGCGTACTAACTGGACCGAATGTGCTATGACAGACAATAATTTCCCATGGATCTCGGACACTGGAAAGACCGGTTCAGATATAGACAATATGTCCAGAATGATCAAAACAATAGAAAATTCGTATCCTGGAGGAAAGGAGGCCCTTGAAACTGAAGCACCGGAAGGCATTCATGTGCCGTATCTGCTCCAGATATGGGACGAGTGGACCACGAATGTGTACGGTCGAACTCGTCAGAGCATGATAAGGGGCAAACAAGTTCCTGATCTTGTGGATCTATTACCAGAGGCTGATATTATCTTCTGCAAGTGGGCCCAAGTTGCCACTGAGCTTGGGTATTCAGATGATCTTAATAGCTGGATTCGCTTTGTAGAGTCAGGGGGCGAGCCGAGCCGAGGAGCTGATAATAGTCTTTATGATAAGTTTACTATAGCAAAATTATCACTCGCCTCCCGACGAATTCCAGCAGTGCCAGGTGAGACCAGGCCAGGCTACGAAGACGACTCCGTCTCGGACGAAGAGATCCAGGAGGCGAAAGATGCGGCATGCACGGAAATAAAGTCCGGTTTAGCACCGCTTATAAATTCAGCATATAGTAGCGGACCAAATCGATGGGTCCCAAAGCTAGCCGACTATCTATCTGGGTATACAACGGACGCTGAGCTCAAAAAATGTGTGAATATAATATATGAATCACTAGCAGACGATACATCTGATATGATAAGAACAAGAATGTTAATTGGGATGTACGCAATAGAAAGAAGGGGGATGTTTGAACAGATCATTGATATTGCTGCTTTGATTGGTGGCGCTTCGTTGGGCAATATATTGGGTAGAAAGTTTATAAACAAGTACGTCATGAAATGGATGCCAACACGCTTCTCAGCTACGACGTTCGCCGGGGAAGCGGCGAGACTGCGTCAATTCAGCGACTTGAGCAAGTGGGGGATGGGTGTTGAAATCATCGCGACTGCTGGAGCTGGAGGGGCTGCATTCTATGGCTCAGAGGCGGTAGAGGCGATGGGTGAATATGTGTGGAATTGGTTTAAGGGGTGTCTAGGTTCGGATGAAGCAGTGAAATTCATGGCAATGCTAGCACCGGAGGATGATCTCCAGATGGACGGCTACGACAGATACAGTCAGTTCCCGAGTCTCAGCGTAGAGATGGAGAATTATGTGGAGGTGATTGCCGGTGAGAATGGAGTTGTTGCTGGAATTCAAAGAGGTGATCTTGAAAATAAGCACGATGCTCTTGCCAAGATGCAGAATATCCTTGGTGGGCATGCCTGGGCAACTGTTACTAGTGCACCACCGGAATTTGGGTCAGAGAGACAGGTGGCCGGCGTGCCCGCCAGGCTCAGGACCACCGTGGCCACCGGGTGGGATATCATGAGCGGCAAACATGACGCCGGCATCATTGCAGATAAAGAAGCGGAAGCAGCTGAAGAAGAAGCAGAAACTCAGCAAGAAAGTGCACGTTCCAGCCTTAGAAAATCAATTAGCGCTATCATTAGTGAATCACACAATAGACATCTCATTCTTGAACTACGTCCTGAAGTTATCCGCCAGAACGAACTGGCAGCGGAGGCAGCGGAGGAGGCAGCCCGAGTAGCCAGGGAAGAAGCACTGGATGCCGGCGGGACTGAAGAAGAGGCCGATGCAGCAGCCACGGCAGCAGAACGAGATGTCGTACGGACACATGTGAGCAGGCAACCCACACGCAGAACAGGGACAGCTGCAGAGGCCGATGAAGAAGAAGAATCAGAAGAAGAAGCTCAAGAGCCCACAGAACGGGCAAACTTTGTTGAGCGTCGCGGGAGTCCAACCCGGGGCACTGTGTATATTCATTATCGTAATTGGCCAACTCATTTTTACTACTACTTTAAAGATGGTGAGATAGGTGTTATTAGAAACAAGCCGAGACCACCTGAGGGTGCCGTTAGAGGATGGCATCTCGCAGAACTGGGTGATATGGATCTTTTTCCGTCTGGCACATCCGGATGGACGACACTCTATGGAGAGATGAGAGATCTAATTCGAGCTCGTAAGCTAGTCGAGGTCGATAGATTTAATGACACACCTGCTGATCTAGGCCTTGTCATACCAGCAGCTATTCCAGAATATCCAGATTCACAGATGCGTGATTTTTTGAAAGACCAGGGACGCTCAGATAGTCAGGTTGAATCCATAATGACCAGTGATAGATTACGGCAAGCGCTAGTTTTAAAAATGAAGTCACTGGGAATGACTCCTGCTGTGGGTGGCCGGATGGGTGATATTGAAGCAGCATTACCGAGTGAGGATGCCTCTGAGACATCTGGGCCTATCGGACGATCTAGGACGTCATTTAATCGCAAGCGTCACACGTGGAAGATACCGGAGGAGCACAGGCAGGCATTCGATTTTGGCAGCGGCTATGGAAATGCGCTTGTTAAAAAGATAATCTTAAGGGACTCTGAACCCTTTGAGGTAACTCCTGAGCTAGCATTTACAGGAACACGCGGACCATTCATAGATGTGGTAATTGATGTGGCACCGGATAATCCTTTGGCTGGCCGCAGATCACTTCGTCGTATTGGATCCAGAAATCAGGCCTATGATGACATCATAGAGTACATAAGAAATAACTCTGATAACTTCAATGCATAAGAGATAACTCTGATAGCTTTTAAGGGATCCAGATATGAATAATATTGACTCATTGCGGCGGGTGATTAAAAGAATCATAGAGTCTCACACTGATCACATTCACGAGCGACTGGAAGGCGGTTACACGCTGGGCGATGAGGGATCAGGATTCAAAGCTTGGGGTGGAAAGCGAACGTCGAAAAGTAGCACCGTAGAAGAAGAGGCCCAAGCGATTTTTAAAGCTGCTGGCCCACTAAGAGAGGGAATGAATGACAACGAATATGTCAAAAAGGCACAAAAGTTTCTTATAGCAGAAGGTGAGAATCTAGGCAGGACAGGTGCAGATGGTGACTTTGGAGAGGCAACAAGGGCAGCTGTAAGTATATTCCAGACCAGGCCGCCGCTTCTTGCAAAACAAGGTGTCGAAGCAGGTGTAATAGGTCTAGCTACCTGGATCGCGCTTATTGCAAATGCAAGAGAAAGGGCTTCTAGTTCACAAAATAAAGAGTCATAAGCTTCTTATACTTTTGATCTCTTATTAATTCTCTCATATATTCGACGGTGGTCAGGATTGCTCTTAGCAAATAACTTAATAAGCTCTCCAGCTTTTGCATTTGCCTGATCCTCGTGAAAACCTCCTGCATCCTGAACCGGTCCGTTAATTAACCCCTGTTCGTCCTGCATCATGTGTGTCATCTCGTGTGCTATCGATCTAAGGACATCTGCAAGTGCCCTATTTTTAGCGTAGACCTTTATTATATTTTTTCCAACGTGATAGACACCTGTTGTCCCTATTCCATGTTTTTCTCTATCTCCTACAACAGAAATCTCAAAATCTCCGGATACGGGTAACTCATCTGAGCAAAATATACAGAAGTCTGCTGTAAGTCTTGCTTGATCGGGAGAAAAATCAGTATTATTATGAATGTAGAGCTTTCTTTTCATGTAAATTGCTGCCACCTTTGTTATAATTATTTCATCAGGAGGAAATGATGTTTGATCTAACTTGGTGACCTAATTTTAACTAAAAATAATAAGACGAGGTGAACAGAGAGTCTCCTAGTAACCAAATATAATGTATCTTAATAATGAATGATAAAATTTTAATTGCTAAGTTAAGAATGATCGAAGCAGGTGTTGTTCCAGCATTCACAGGACACGATCTTGTGAGCATGCTTAAATCATTACCCCACAGTGAGCAAAAGAGAGCAAAGAGAAAATTCAGAAAACAGTGGAGAAAGATCATGAAAAATGAGCCTCACACAACTGATATTTTCATGAAAGCAAAGGGGGAAGCTCCAGAGAAGCATCATAAGAGAAATCGTGCATGCTTTTTTGTTGCAAGAATGCTTGATTCTAATTAGCTATGTTTTGTCCCAGGTGGGCTGATGCCTCATTTAAAAACATTCTAATTGTGTCAACACCGACACCTATTGATGTGAAGTCAAATGTTCTAGGGGACATCTGAATCATTCCAACTATCTTTGAATTTCGATTGAGAATGATACTGCCTGAGCTTCCAAAAGTTGATGGAATTGTGTAATAGCACAGCTCTTCATAGTCACATCCTGAGAAGAAGCCTTCAAAATGAAGCCCAACCTCTCTTAGAGCAAAACCCTCAGGTGCAGATATAGTATAGACTTTTTCTCCAACTTCAGGAGTCGTCTCTGCAAGCATAATGGTTGATACCTCGGGCATCTCAGACTCCACCAAGCAAAGGTCATATTCAGAATTTGAATATACAATTTTTGATGACCATAGATCTCCTTGTGAGTCTGATACAAAGATATTTGAATCAATTGTTCCAAACACTCCTGTATCAATACCATGGTCACCTGGATTGCAAAAATGATTAGCTGTTAGAATATACGTTGCATCATTAACTGTCTTAAATGCGAGACCGGATGCTGTGCTCATTCCCCTGTCTTCTAAAATTATGTCGCCCTCACATTCTTCTGTGATGCAGTAGGTTATAAGTGTTCTGAGCATTGCTAGACTTATAAAATTATCTTCTGGTAGTTTCTGCTTAAACCAGAGTGGACTTTTTATTAGAATAGTGGCTGCAAATACTGTAATAATTGTTACATAGACTTTTATGTGCTTTAAAAATTTTACTCGATTTATAGCAAATCGCATCATCTCACCTTATTATTACTTATAACTTCTGAGAGATCGTAAATTTACTTTTTATTTTATAGATCCTATCTTTCATCATTATTTGAGAAACTAATGAATATAAAATTTGTTGAAAAACCCTGGGGATTTGAGGAAATTTGGGCTCATACTCAAAACTATGTGGGAAAGATTTTGACAATAAATCCTGGAAATAAATTAAGCTTACAGTATCATGAAAAGAAAGAGGAGACAATAAGAGTTTTAGGTGGAACACTCTTTCTGCATCATAAAGAAAATGATAGTGATAATCTATCTGTTAGTCAGCTGACAGAGGGGTGTGTCTTTCATGTCTCACCTAGAACAGTTCATAGGTTTGAAGCTAGAGAAGAGAAGGTTATTCTAGTTGAAGTAAGCACTTCTGAGATAACAGATGTCGTACGACTAGAAGATGACTTTGGAAGAATATGACATACTTAATTGTATGCTAAGAAGCTATATTAGAGCACTAATAGAATCTGAAAATAAAAAAACTAGTGCAGGAATTGTAGTTGTTAGAAACTTTAATGATGAATTTAAGGTTCTTTGTCTATTAAAGCAAAATGGAAACTATGACATCACAAAAGGTCTGATGGAGCTAGGTGAGTCACCTCTCGAAACAGCTCTGAGAGAGACCAAAGAAGAAGCAGGAATTAGTGACTTAGATTTCACATGGGGTTATGAACCAATTTCGTATGGAAAAGGAATTGCTTTTGTTGCACAGACTTGTCAAGATCCTTTAATTCTACCTAACCCTGAATCAGGAATCCTTGAACATGAGTCATTTGAATGGAAGAACTTTGAGGAAGCAGCAAATTCTGTTATAGAATATTTAGTTCCTGCCATTCAGTATGCTCAAATTCTAATAGAAAGATAGATAGAAAGATAGATATTTAATAGAGATATATTAATCTATTATGATAATACACTATCTCTATATTTTGAAATGTTTATAAATACAAATTAAAATTTTCTAGTTATCTTTCTTGGTGGGCGCAGCAGCATGTCAATATTCAGAAATCATAAGACTTCAGCTGATAGATCAGCTACAGACAGAAGTCGACAC
>CEPX01184530.1_pt1 | contig 10720 bp, 8 predicted proteins | sample 361361 | NCBI WGS metagenome assembly CEPX01 (sample SAMEA2619974, study PRJEB7988) | marine metagenome | biome: marine biome (ENVO:00000447); feature: mesopelagic zone (ENVO:00000213) & marine oxygen minimum zone (ENVO:01000065); material: "saline water (ENVO:00002010), including plankton...
TTGCCTAACCGAAAAGAAAAAGTGACTACCAGTCAATCACTGAAAGTGGAAGATGTGGAACGCAATGCCATGGTGAAAGCCATAGAGAAGTCTGGAGGCAACTTATCTCAGGCAGCTGAAGAACTTGGAATTGGTCGAACTACCTTGTATCGAAAAATGAAAAAATACGGTCTCTGATGTGGAGCTTTAGACTACATATAGTCATTAGAATCCTCCTGACCCTGGGGTTTGGAGCAGCGGCTATCTATTTCTGGATCTACACACCGTTTTGGTTGCTGAGTGGATGGATGACACTCTTCTTCGTGTTGATGATTTTTAACCTGATTCACTTCACGGAGCGATCGGATCGAGACTTGAGCAACTTCTTGATGGCGATCAAGCAAAGTGACTTTACCAATACCTATCCACAAGTAGGAAAGAAGACCAAAAACCTGTACTATGCTTTCAATCTGATTACGTCTGAATTCATTCGCATCAGAAATGAAAAGGAATCCAATTTTCACTTTCTCAAGACTGTGGTAGAGCACTCAGGTGTTCCATTGATGGCGTTTGATGTGGCTACGGAGGAAATCAGCTTGATCAATCAATCGCTGAAAGAGCTATTTCATTTGCCACACTTTACAAAACTGGAATCTCTCGATCGAATCGATTCCAAACTGGTAAAATCTGTGCGTGAATTAGATGTCAATGATCGCTTGCTATCCAAAGTATTAATCAAAGGAGAACTGACCTATTTGTCAATTCAAGCAAGGGAATTGGTACTTCAGGGCGTACGACATAAGGTGGTCGCCTTCCATGACATCAATTCTGAATTAGATCAAAAAGAGGTGGAATCATGGCAAAAGCTCATTCGGGTGATGACACATGAGATTAAGAACTCAGTCATTCCTATTTCTACTTTAGCAGAGGTGATCAATGATCTGGTAGTCGCTGATGATGGGACTTCACGCATCAAGGAGCTGGACAATGAAGATGAGGAGGATTTGGTGGTGAGTATGAAAACCATCGAGAAGCGAAGTAAGGGATTAGTCAAGTTCGTTACCAGCTATGGAGATCTGGCCAAAGTACCAAAGCCTCAGCTGGAGCAAGTGGATTTAAAAGAGTTAGTTGCAGACCTGGTAACGTTGGAACACAAAGAGTTGGAACGTGCCGGTACATCCATTGAGTTTTATCCAACTTCTGGTGGGGCAGTTGAGTTGACTATTGATCCGGAAATGATCGAACAAGTAATTATTAATCTCATTAAGAATGCACATGAAGCCTTGAAGGAAAGTCAACAGTCCAGTCCAAAAATCCAGTTGCGACTAAGCAAGTATGCACATGAAGTGGTGCTAACCGTGGAGGATAACGGACCTGGTATGGATCAGGAGACATTGGATCAGGTATTTATTCCATTTTTCACTACCAAGAAGGAAGGTTCGGGTATTGGACTGAGCTATAGCAAACAAGTAATGCGTGCGCATAAAGGCAACTTGAAAGTACGGTCGAAGTTGGGAGAGGGGACTACCTTTGAGCTGAGATTCTGGAAAGCCCATGAGTGAACCTATTAAGCATCAAAAACAAATCATTGTACAGCCTGCTGATATCGATCAGCTGAACCATGTGAACAACACAGTGTATCTGAAATGGGTGCAAGATATCTCTGAGGAGCATTGGTACAAGCAAACAACACCGGATATACAGGCACAGTATGTTTGGATGGTGCTGGAGCATCACATCAAGTACAAAAAGCAAGCGATGCTGGGTGATGAGATCACGGCAGTGACGTATGTCCATGAGATGACCGGAGTTCGTAGCATTCGACATGTAGAGTTTTACAAAGACGACCAGTTGTTGGTTGAGTGTCACTCGCACTGGTGCATGCTGGATGCCGAGTCCTTGCGGCCGAAACGTATTCCTGAGGATTTGAAGGAGTTGTTTAGAAGATAATTTTTCTACTTTGTCTTGAAACAAAGTAGATCAAAATTCAAGGCTGTATTCATTTTTTAACGGTCTCAAAGTACCAAAATCAGGAAAGAAATAAACTCGTCTATATAAATCAACTGGATAGATCAGATCTGCAAGGACTCAAACAGTATTTCTTTCTCATCTGATTTTGAAACTTTTCAACCTAAAATGAATAAGGCCGGTCTTTTTAAAAGCTTAACGAATGATGAAGTGTTAAATGATTGGAAAGAAGTTGAGTTGAAGTTGCTTAGCATACTATCATAAATCTTATAAACTCACCCCCAGCCCCTCTCTTAGAAGAGAGGGGAGTTATAGGATTAACATATTTCATCAAAATACCATCAGGGGTGAGTTGGGTAGAAAGCAAGTCCATCCTGTGTCTTTTCAATCTCTACCTAAAATGAATAAGGCCGGTCCTTTTTTTGTCATGTTGACAAGGAGGCATCTTTTTCATCATGCAATTCCTGCCTACCGGCAGGCAGGCTTCGCGGGAATGACCACTGATTCTAAGTTTGAAATACATGGGTATACTTTACTCTCCGATCTTCTTTTTCTTATAACTAAGTAGAGCAAAATTCAGGAAAAGCTTCATGCAATATTTTCCGTTTAACCCCAGCCCTGAAGGGAGCCGGAAAACACGGATTGCATCACCTTCGCTTTAGATATAAGGTATTGGTGATGCGAGACGATCTTTTATTTTGTATGTCATTCCACGGAGTAGCGAACGAAGTAAGTGGATACCGGGGAATCTCATGATATTGGTTTAACTAGCTCTCATTATGCGATTCCTGCTTTCGCAGGAATGACGTGCTGATGGAAATTCCTAAATTGTAACCTCAAACCAAATACTCCTATGAAGAAGTTCTTGCTTGTTGTATTTTCCTTGTTGTTGGTGCTGATCTCAGTGGTGGTGATCACTGTGGCGATTTCCAGTGAACCACTTCCTGAAGGAGAGGAAGGACCCAAAGCAGAAGAATTGGTCGATAAGATGCTCAAAGCACTCAACTATGAGGCGTATCAACAACTGGACGTGATCAAATGGTCGTTTCCTCGTGGACATCACTTCATGTGGAACAAAGCGCAGGACAGTGTAGAAGTGAAATGGAGTGATTATCGCGTGCTCTTCAAAACCAAGACTTTGGATGGACAAGCTTATCAGAATGGGCAGGAACTAACTGGCGAAGACAAGCAAAAAGCATTGGATCAAGCATGGGCTTTATTTGCGAATGACTCTTTTTGGCTAGTCGCACCTTTTAAAGTACGTGATCCGGGTACTAGCCGAAAGTATGTAGAAACCGAACGAGGACCGGGTATCCTAGTAACCTACAGTAGTGGAGGCGTTACTCCAGGAGACTCTTATCTGTGGATTCTAGGGGAAGACTATAAGCCAATAGCCTGGAAGCTTTGGACGCAAATACTTCCACTTCAGGGAATAGAATTTAGCTGGCATGGCTGGGAGCACTATGGTGGTGTATGGCTAGCACCACTTCATCAAGGTCCTGGACCTGTGAGTGTCGATTTAAAGAATGTGGAGGTGGAGTGATTGAAGTTGATCGTATCAATCTGGATATGGTCTCAAAGTTTAATTGATAAATCAATTTGTCATAAAGAGGGTGTCTAAAAAGTGAGGATTAAGTCATCCTGAAGGTGTTCCGCATGGAATGTCAGGATCTTTAATATTCTGAGCCCTCACTTTTAGATTCTGAAATAAATGCGAACGGCTAGTTTCAGAATGACAAAAGGTGCAGACTTTTGAGACATCCTCTTTTTCTAAAGTGAATTATTCTGAACTCAATTCCTTTACCCCAAATCTTTCATAAACCTCTGTTCGTCGAAAAGCAAAGTAGGTAAGTGAAAAACATCCATATTTTTACTCCATGCGCAACCTGTTTTATCAGTTGACTACCATTGGGCAAGAATCCAATGATTCGGAAGAGCTGAAAACTCAAAAGACGTTTCTGATCTATCAGGCCGTTTTCATGAGTTTTGGAGGTCTCCTCTGGGGAACAATTGCATTAGGTTATCACCTGATAATGCCGTCGTTCATACCATATGGTTATGTCGTTTTAAGCATTATCAATCTTTCATATTTTAACACATACAAGAAGTTTGAAATTGTAAGAGGGATCCAGATATTTATAAGTCTGGTTTTGCCCTTCATGTTTCAATGGTCCCTTGGTGGATTTTTATCCTCAGGAATCATCATGTTGTGGGCCTTGCTTGCCTTGATAGCCTCTTTGTCCTTTGACAGGACACGTTCTTCGTTGCTATGGCTGGTGTTGTTTATGATCCTGACCGCCTTTTCAGGGTATGCGGATGATTACTTCCGAGAAACCTATAAGCCGGAAGCTCTTCCTGATTTTTCGATTCCCTTCATTGTATTGAATATCAGTGTGATCACAGCCATTGTGTTTGGGTTGGTGGTCTATTTTGTGAAAAACCTACAGCAAACAAAAAATCACCTGAAAGACAAGCAGGATGAAATCAATGATGCGTATCAAAACCTCACGGAAGCAAAGGGTGAATTAGAAGTTAAAAATGCGGAGCTTGAAAGTGCTAACAATGCCAAATCTCAATTCCTGGCGACCATCAGTCATGAAATTAGAACACCGCTCAACGGAATTATTGGTATTACAGACCTACTTCGTGAATCCAAACTTGATGAGGAACAACAAAAGCTACTGCGGAATCTAAGTAAGAGCAATACTTTCCTTCATAGTCTGATCAACAATGTTCTGGACCTTTCTCAAATAGAAAATGACAAACTGATTCTGCAAGAATCCGCGTTCTCGATGAAGCGGGAGTTGAACAATCTCGCTGAGGTGATGGGTTATAATTTCCAGGAGAAAAAAGAGAAAATCAATTTTATAGTGAGTCTGGATGATTCCTTACCTGAGTACGTGGTGGGTGATGTGGTTCGTTTGAAACAGGTATTGCTCAACCTGCTAAATAATGCCATCAAATTCACCGAGAAGGGGCAGATTTGGTTTAGTGCGACCATCTCCAAAACAAAAGGTGTGTCGACTTACATCCGATTTGAAGTAAAGGATACGGGGATTGGTATTACGGATGTGGATCGGTTGATGCTGTTTGAAAAATTTTATCGGGTAGAGAATTTTGAGCAGGAGGGAACGGGTCTTGGACTCACCATTGCCAACAACATCATCAAACTGATGGGAGGCAAGCTGGAAGTGCAAAGTGAGGAAGGTAAAGGATCTACGTTCTCATTTGAAGTGCCGTTTGAGGTGACGAATCACTTTGTTGGGGATGTAGTGATCGAGGACCATGATCCGCAAGAGGTTTGTCCATTGAAAATACTGGTAGTAGAGGACAATGACGTGAACCGAATGGTGCTTCAAAAGGTGCTTAACAAGTGCGGTTGCCGAAATGTGACGGTGACAGTCAATGGACTGGAAGCTTATGAAACGGCTTGTGATCGGCCTTTTGATCTGATACTGATGGATATCAACATGCCGGTGATGAATGGACTGGAAGCAACTGCCAAAATCACCCAGCACATGCAAGAGCATAACTTACCGATGCCAGTAATTGGTGCGCTTACAGCCAATGCCTTCAAGCATGAAATCGAAGAGTACCTGGACAAAGGAATGGCCTTTGTGCTGAGCAAGCCTTACACTCAGGAGGAGCTGCAAGGACACATGCGCAGCGTACAGGAGCAGGTGAAGGCCAGGCAGCAGGAGGCACATTGATTGCAAATCCGAAGGAGTTAGGCTCATTTACTGCTCCAAAGTTGCTTACTTCGAAATCCTATCTTATTAAGTTTTTTGACAACTTCAGAAGTGTCATATTCTGGTAATACATCAAAAGTTGTTGACTTATCATCTAATGCATGATCTATTATTTTCTTAGCTTCACTTAACGAAAGAGTCGAAACCTTCTTCACAAACTTTGTTGCAGTTACTTTATCGGCATTTGGAAGCCAACCTTGAACAATAACACTGTTCTTAGGGCTAGCAAATGGGTCACCACATGCTTCATATGCCATTACATATCTCTGTTCGGAATATGCAGATCCTGTTTCAAAAACTTTACCCGTTTGTTTGTCAATGATAACTGGTCCATGACCAACAAGCATTTCGTTCATATTTCCAGATTTTAAATAGGACGTGGATTGGTAGAAAAATGTAAAACAGGTATCGTATTCTGTAGTAGAATCAGGCATCAAGGCACAATCTTTCTTATTAGCCATCACTTGTTCTTCAATTATTTGTTGTGCCTCTTCCTTAGTCATATTAACATCAACTATCATGTGTAAGCAGGACTTATCAATTATCTAATAAAATTAGTATCACTAGCCCCAAATAACTTGTTGGTCACACCTGTCATGACCGTAGCGTCATTGAAGACCAACAAGGGCAAAAGGTACCGCTATTGCTTATACATAATGTTGTGCCCAGTGCTTTATTCTTCTTCATCAATATTTTGCCAGTCGTCAGCTATATCTTTCCAATTTATAGTTCGTTCTGACTGCCCTGTCCAAACATCCCAATAGTCTGGGTCTTCTGATTTCGGTCGGTGTTCTTTTTTGAGATTATTCATTTCAACTAAAATAGGTATTGGTGTGGCCCAACCTAATAAAATTGCTTTCCTTGTTGGCAGAATCGGCAATTCCTTCAGTAAACCACCAATGTTGTCAGGAACTAGTTTTTTTACTAATTCTTGGTCTCGGTCGTTCACTATTCGGTGAAGTAAGAATGTATTGCATTGGGATAGTACTGTTGGCGAAAGCTCAGATGGTCTTTGAGACGATAATGTTAACCCTAACCCAAATTTTCTTCCTTCTCTCGCAATTTTTTCAAAAGATTGAGTGCAAAGTTGAGACGCACTTATCTCATCACTTCCTTCGTGGTATCTCTTGATAAAATTATGCGCTTCTTCCATAACTATATTAGTAGGAAGTAATTTATTATACATCCTTCTATATCTCTGTAATGATTCAAAAACAACTCTTGAAATAACTGAAACTACAAGATGTGTAATATCTGAGGGCACTAATGATAGGTCAATAATTGAGATTCCGTCAACTATATTTTCTAACCAGTTTTCTAGCGTGACTTCTTCTGAATCGACAATTATAGAACTCATTCTACTGTCAGAAAGCATAGTTCTAATACGCATTGTTAAAAAGTCTACGAATTGAAGTTTACCTTCCTTTTCTGCTAGGCTATCAACGTAATTTGCTATTTCATTAACATCAAAAGGAATCGGGTTGTCTTCGTTACTACCAACGACTGATTCAGGAAAATGCTCTTTTAATAAGGTTGATGTTCTATCAATGATATCTTCTACCTCTTGAACAGAGAAGTTGTTATAATAGGGTGTTCCTTGATATTCAGCATAATGACCTGCTCTAATTGCTTCAATATGAGTAGATAAATTGACTACTTCAGCTTTAATTGGTTCTTCTATTTGGTTAGAATAATGATTGAGTCCTTCGACATAAACTTGCAGTTTATTTCCAAAATCATTCTTTCCCGGCTTGCCTGAAAACGAATTCGCTCCATTGTTTAGGTCGGTTTGAAATGAAAATAAGCTAGTCAAGATAAATCTTTTTGTTCTGCCAATATGAATAGAGGTGTTATTAAGGGTATTAGTTTTTAATTCCCTGAGAGCTTGCTTTAACAATGGTCTTTGAGTTCTTCCACTTGCATTTGAAAAAGAACTCCACTCATAACTATTCCATAACCAAGCAGGTACTTTTAGACTTCTAAAAATTTCTTTCTCTTCTTCTGAAATTTCTACTTTAAACTTTTTTACTTCGGTTTTTAAGTCGTCAAAAGCATCCGTGTATTCTCCATTTGGGTCAAGAATTATAAACCTAGTATTTAAGCTTTCTCCATCCTCTAATTTTTTCGATGCTTCTTCTAGAGACCATCTTATTACTCCCGCAACACTACAGGATTTTCCGCTTCCAGTATTCCCTAATATTGCTATGTGTCGTCCAAATAATTTATCAGGATTTATTTTGACATTGGCATTACCAGCAATTGGTGCAATACCGATTTTCACATTAGCATTTTTCTCCTTGTTTTCAACAATGGATTTTAGTTGAGAATCTGAAGGTAAAATCACGCTATCACCTACAGATGGAAAACTGTAAACACCTCTTTCTAGCTGATACTCTTTCTTTTCAATTTTTCCAACTTGCTTTAATGTACCCATTGGTGTGATTGACATTTTCCTCAATGGAAATGGTAAATCTATTAAGTCAAAATCTTTATATCCTTTTCTTTTTGGGTATTGACTATGCTCTACACCAAGCCAACTTATCAATCCAACCAATGCACCATTCTCATTTGGGATTAAAACAAACCCATTTATTCTTGGGAAAAGTGTTGGAACTCCTGTATTTAGAGCAGTATTTTGAGGTGCTGACAAATCTAAGACAACTCTAATTTCATTTGGTGAAACATAATCTACTGTACCAACTGTCAGGTTTCTAAGATGGTCAAAGTCGAACTGTTGCATATTCATCACGCTTATGGTTTTTGTTCATCTTCACCTTCTATTGTTTTATCTTGACCTCTATTATCCTTTATCTTCTGCATTTTTACAGTTAGCCTATCAATAGCAGACTTTGGCAAATAGTGTTCGACTAGGTTTTCTAAGTCACCGAAGTGTTCACCTATCAGCAGGGTACATTGTGCAGAGTTTTTATCATCTAAGAATTTAATGATTCTTTCTCTTCCTGAACCATAATTGGTTTTTTCATCTTCTTTTGAATAATCTCTATCCCAAGCTATTATGACCAAATGTGTTGAAGGGATTGTCAGCATATCCTCAATAACCCTGTTTATGTGACTGTCTCCAAAACCATATCCATAAGTAATAATTACAGAATTAGGTTGACATATTGATGAAGAAAAATCTCGAAATAATTCAGCATAAGGATAAAAAGCTGTTTCTAAATCTTTGGATGAATTAGGGTAGATAACGACTTGGTCAGTGATGTTTTCTGGTATAGATGGGTGACTATTGTCTGCTCCAAAAGGCAACAATGTCTTAATGATTTTATCTTTCTGAAAACACCAGTCAATTGAACCGTGAAGTTTGGTTATTCTTGATACACCTTCAGCATATCTTGGTTCACCTCTAATACCAGGCGGATTGTAATGATAATCTAATTCAAGTCTTGTATTTCTAAATATTGGTTGGATTTTTCCTTTAAACCTGTCAAGTAAAAGTACCCCCGTTTCGTCACAGGCTAATTCGATAAACCTGTCGTAATTAGTTGTAAATACGTTTAATCTTTCTCTCGAAGCAGAACGACTCGCGAAACTTAAAATGAAACTTTTTAAGAGATTAAATGCCTTAACTGCTCCGGATTCCTCTTTGGAAAGTTTTTCAAAAAAATCTTTTTCGGTTGATAGAATTGATGATATAAAGTCTTTAAGCTTAAAATTTAACTCAGTTCCAAGAGTTGTCGCCCTCTCATCATCAATTATTCTAAGTCCATTTATCAGTTCAAGAGTTATCCTAATATCATCTTCAATATTTGCTTCTCCACGATTCATTTCTTCGGCAGACTCATCTGCTTTCTCTTTTATCTTTTCACTTAAATCGTGATCTAATGTTAGACGCCACATTTCTTGTGGTTTCACTCCAGCCAAAAATGATACTGAGCTTGTCAAACCAGAACCAATCAAAACAGACAAGTGTTCGCTTTGGAAAATTGCTGAAAGCCAAGGTTCTACTTCTTGACGCAATTCAGCAGGCTTTACTTCATCATCTTCGGAAGTACAGACTAGCTTAGTGTTGGTTTTTAGTATATGTTTTTTTGTCCAGTCTATTCCGAAAAATTCCATTCTATTAGTTTTTTTATGTGTCGGTGGTGTTTGAGTATTGGGAACAACATCCGTGAAAGTGCATCTAGTTGTTATCTACTATATAGCCTTTATTGGATGAGTTTAGTTAATGTGTTGATTAGTTGGTACTTATCCGTTTGTAACCGATTTTAGTCGTTTTCAAACGTTAATCGGTGACATCCTTCTAATCACTTTGAAAATACCACTTTTCCACTCATCTTCCTATTAAAACCACTGTACGAAATGAAAATACCCTAAATAGGGTAAGACGGATCGGGGAGGGAGTTGGACTTATCTAAGTTGATAGGTTTTGGGTTCTAAGTTTTAGGAGTTGGGTGTTGGGTGTTTGATGTTGTGTGAATCTTTGCTAACCACAGAGAAGGAGAAAAGGGAGAGATGTTTTGATCAAATAGTAGCCTCACTGAACGGTAATAAGTCTGCGTTCTTTGTCAGCAGCATACGCCAGACAGGCATCGATCATAGAATCAGTGATTTCTTCGAAATCTGACTTTATATCTTCTCTGCTCATTCCGTTAGAAAGCCAGTTTAAGACATCATATACTGAAATTCTTGTGCCTTTTAAGCAAGGCTTACCGAATCTCTTATCTGATCTGATTTCCAAAAACTCTTGATAGTTCATACTTAAAGATACGCAAAGGATTTGAGGAAGTTGATTACTAACCGCAGAGAGAAGGAGAAATGGGAGTCTCCTAATGCATCGAAGAAGATTCCCCTAGAATCACATTTTGATTATAGAAAATTAGTGTTTTGACACGTGATTCGGGGAATGACGATTGAATAGGAATGACATACGTATAGGAATGGTCAGTTAAAAACCGCTCGGGACACTCACTTCCAGCTCTTCATGTGTAATCGGATGCTCGAACTTGAGATACGCAGCGTGTAGGTAAAGGCGTTCGTCTCGGGTGCCATACAGGTCATCACCG
>CEPX01198206.1_pt1 | contig 10715 bp, 5 predicted proteins | sample 361361 | NCBI WGS metagenome assembly CEPX01 (sample SAMEA2619974, study PRJEB7988) | marine metagenome | biome: marine biome (ENVO:00000447); feature: mesopelagic zone (ENVO:00000213) & marine oxygen minimum zone (ENVO:01000065); material: "saline water (ENVO:00002010), including plankton...
TTCACATAATTATTCACAATAAGGTCATGAGCTGCTTTTAACACTTTATTAGAAGACCTGTAGGACTTATCTAAATTAAAAATATCTTTCTCAGATACATTAAACCTTGCTTTAAACAGATCAAAATTTTTCCTATAAGCTCCTCTAAATCTATAGATGCTCTGGTTAAGATCTCCAACAACTGTTATGTCTCCCTTCAAACAAATTTCACTTAAAAAGTCAAGCTGCACCTTATTAGTATCTTGAAATTCGTCGACGATAAAATAGTCAAAACTTTCTGCCACTTGTTTATTTTTAGAAACAAGTTCAACAGCCTTGTTACTCAGATCACTATAATCAAGATATCTGTGCTTCTCCTTAAGCTTTTCGTATGCTCCCCAAGCCTTTAGAAACTTGCTAATTGCAAGGAGTTTACTTATTTTGGCAATTCCAGAAACAAGTTCTTTTTTCTTTTCTCTATTTTCCTTGCCTAAATGCAGTGTCTGCAGTTCAAACTGCAAATTTTCAACCTTCTTTTCTAGATCCAATCCGTTAAACCTACTCTTTTCTTCTTCAACATATTTCTCAAGATCTTCTAACCTTATGCCTAAGTCTTTTGCTGTTCCAATGGTGCTAATATATTTATGGCAATTGACTGCAGGTATGCGCAAACTTCTAAACAAAACAACTTTAGCTTCATTCGGATCTAACACTTTAAATTTTTCACTAACTCCTATCTCAGTCCCAAACTTTCTTAACAAGTCAGCTGAAAAAGCATGAAACGTCTTAACAACTGGCCCCTTACCCACACCTAACTCTTTTTCAACCCTGCTCAAAAGATTATTTGCAGCCTCATTAGAGAATGTTATGCACACAACTCTCTCTGGCAAATAAATTCCTTCTTTAATCAAATACTTAATCTTTTCAACTATAGTATGAGTTTTCCCTGTACCTGCTCCTGCCAACACAACACAAGGACCATCACTCTTTTTTATGGGATCCATCCCACTCCCAAAAAAAGCAAGTATATAAGAATTCTTATCTTCTTCCACTAATCTTAGAAGCAGCTCCAGCCATAATATCTATCGCATGAGTCTTCTTTTTCCTTCTCACATGATACATAATAGCAAACAACACAGCAACTATCGCTAAAACAAGCACCATTATTGCCACAGCCCTAAATACTCCTTTTGAATCAGTTTCATCCTCAGGAGCCTGCTCATCATCTTCAACCACATCATCATCTGTTGTGCTCTCTGTACCTCTGCCACTGCTGGTTCCAGAGGTACTTGTAGTACTTGTTCCCGTTGTACCATTACTACTAGATCCTCCAGTTGTACCTCCTCTTCCACTTGATCCTCCACCATCATCTCCTCCATCATCTCCACCATCATCTCCTCCATCATCTCCACCACCAAAGCTTGCATCTTGCACAGTATATGTTGTGAAATGTGAAACTCCTACTACCAATTCACCACTACCAGAATCATAACTTTCTTTTACGCATTCAACACACTCAGCACCATCCCTCAATATCAGATGATTAGCAAAATCAATCCCATAAAATGTTATGTTAGCACTAACATTTAATCCTGTCAAAACAACGCTATCCAAGGAGACAATCTTATCTCCAATTTCAATGTTAGAATCTAGGTCAAGTCTAATAGTATCAGTCGTATTAGTCTCACGCAAATCAATCTCTCTATCTCCAAAGTAAATCTTAACCTTATCTGTAATTCCCAACTCAAAACCATTTACTTTTTCCAGATCTTCACTTCCAAAAACTGGTTTTATATCGAACTCATCACTTATTGGCAATGGACAACCAAAACTAGTTACATTCCCATAAAATTCTTCTAGAGTATTAGAACAAAGATCTACACTGTCAGATACTCCATCTCCATCGCTGTCTGGCCCTGATGAACTACATCCACTCAAATCAATCTGACACTGTACACATATCAAATCTCCTTGTTCAAAACCTTTGCTTACACAAGTTTCTACACCAAAGTCTAAATTATCACATTGCTCGTTTCCATTCTTTATATCATCTCCACACCCTTCTTGTGTTACACAAGAATCAAAGCCAGTACATTGAGAGTTACATGTCTCTAACCCATCATATCCTCCTATCGTAGTTGTACAATCTCTTGTTTCACCAACCAAACAAGCAGCTCCTGCATCACCACAGCCAATCTGATCTTCAATACAAACACTTGGAACACCAGTACAAGTCCATCCACTTTCCACTAAACAAGTAGCACTACAACCATCGCCTCCAACACTATTAGAATCGTCACACACTTCCCCTCCATTAATCAAACTATCACCACAACTTTCTGTTGTTTGACATGAACCAAAGTCAGAACAATCTGGCAAACACTGTTCAACACCTGCATATCCTCCGACAACACAAGCTCTAGAATTTCCATCACAAATCTCTCCAAGTTCAAGAACGCCGTTACACTCTGCTCCAGAAGAAGAACAAGCATTTACTCCGCCTCCCGCATTATAAAGAGCTTGTATTTCACTCAAACTTAAAGCCTTGTTCCAAACACCAACCTCATCTACCAACCCATTATAATATCTACTAGCCGGCGAATCAACTCTCGTTCCAATAATCAGATTTCCTGTTGGGTTAAATCCATCTACTTGTGTTCCAGAAACGCGCTCCACACCATCAATATATACTCTTCTACTAGATCCATCAACAACAAAAGTATAATAGTGCCATCCTAGATCTGCCATTCCAGTTATATCTAAATCAGCCCCTACATTAACATCATCAGAATCGAAAAAGTTTGTTCTCAAATTTCCTCCGTCAGCAGGAGAGTTTTCAACCATGTATATATTCAAACTGTTTTGAGTTCCATAAGGTCCATGACTGTAGATATATTGATAACTATTCCCAACATTACTATCCTGATTAAACCAGAACCCAACACTAAATTCATTACTATAAGAAAAGTCGTTAAATGTAATATAATCATTATCTTCATCAAAACTAGCAGCTTGACCAACTTTCCCTGTAGCAAAACTAGCTCCTGTTACAACACCATCGTTTCCTAAAGCAGAATCATCTGCATTTCCATCAAGATTCCAGTATCCACTTAGATCTACACAAGAAGAAACCCCTTCATTCCTACATAACGCATCACAACCGCTCCCTTGAACACCATTTTGCGCTCCAAGATCACACTCCTCATTGCCATTCCTTATATCATCACCACAACTCTCATCACTAACACATGATCCAAAGCCAGTACATTGAGAGTTACATGCCTCTAACCCATCATACCCTCCTATTGTAGTTGTACAACCTCTTGTTTCACCAACATTACAAACATCATTTATTCCATCACAACTAGGTGCTTGCAAGGTACAAGCATCTGCTCCAACTCCACCATTATACAAGCTCTGCACTTCACTATCGCTTATTCCCTTATTATAAATCACAACTTCATCTATATCTCCAACAAATTCTTGTCTAGTAAAGTCAAGATTATGTGATAACCTACCGATAACAACTTGCGCATCATTAATGTCTGAAATAGGTCCAACAACCCCAGTTGTCGTTACTGGTAAACGCGCTCCATCTAAATAGGTATACAGTTCACTACCATCGTAAATTCCAACCAAATGATGCCACTGACCATCTAATAAATTAGCAGAATTAATATTATTCTTTTGCACAATACTTGAATCAAAAACACTCCAAAGTAATTCTCCCCCATTGTCTGGCCTATAAATTAATTGATATCCTCCAAGATTACTACTTGTAGTCCACTTTGAAACAATTGCCTCTTCATTTCCAGTTCCAACTTGTTTTCTAATCCAAACACTTAAACTCATTTCACTAAATTCTGTTAATGCATCATTATGTGAAATCCTAACGTCGTCCACCACATTTTCCGCAAAACTTAAACTATTTCCTAAAACTCCTGGAATTGAAGTAGGTCCTCCAAATATCTGCCCATCTCTCCTGTAAGCATAATCAAATGCTACGTCTCCAGTCTCATCTAATTTCCAATATCCTGCTATTCCTAAGCTAGCTGGATCACTGCAAGTAGAAATATCTGTAATTGTTTGGGCATTACTAGTCACAGAAATAGTTTGATGATTAGATACCCTTGCTTCAAATGTATAATCTCCGGGAACTTTTGGAGTCCAATACGAAATCGCTTGGCCACTCTCAAATTGAGAAAACCTTACTTCCCCATGTAATTGAGCATCCTTAATTAAAGTTCCAACAGAGTCATAAATATTAAATTGTATATCCAGACCTTCACATCCGGTTCCAGAAACACTAAGGCCTGCTTCTTGTCCTATTTGTCCTGCAGAACTCCATTGAGCATTACTTAAGGTACAGCCAGTTAAACTATTTCCACCAAGATCATAAAATAAAGGCACATAATACTCATTCTGCTCATCAGTCTTTGACAAACCATTATGAGGAGAGTATGTCTTAACATGCATTCTATCTCCAACAGAATCAACTTTTATTATTCTCAATTCTCCATTATTTCCACCCCAGTTAGCAGCTTGGACAGGAACTCCCCTTTCTGAATCAGTATAGTCAACACGCCACGCACTTGCTGAATGTCCAGAAAGAGCTGTTAGGATATTATCATTCTTAGCAATAAAATCATCAAAGATATATTTCATATTTTCATTATTGTTCTTTTTATAAATCACATTCCCATCAATCTGATACAACAAACCATGGGTGGCAACTATTGCTTTTCTATTAGGATAAGTTTGCAGTAAATCATTAGCCCAAACTATCTCATTAGGAACATCTTCGGAACCAGTCTGGGCCGGTCTAAACTCTAAGTTAATGACAATATAATCTATGCCATTAACGCTAAATAATGCATAGTTATTTGAATTATCTCCTAATTTTATTGACCCCCCGTATTCTGGCATATTTGCAAAACGCTGAGGTCCAAAATAAGTGTTATAATTATTCCAATTTTCTGGCGCTACATCAGGATGCCCATCATGATTTCCAGGCAATACTGTATAAGGGATATTATTTGCATCCAATATATCAAATGCTGCATCTGCCCTATCCCACTCTAACAAATCTGTATGATCGTCCACAATATCTCCGACATGAACAACAAATCTAATATCTTCAGAAATAAGATTATCCCTAATCCAATTTGCTTGACTTATCATTGCAGCTCCATCATCTCTAGCTGAAGCCTGCGTATCAGGCCAATGTATTATAGTCCAATTTTCTCCAGTTACTGGGGGTGGAGTTCCTCCATCTATATCTGCTGTAAATCCACTAAGTATTCCATCTGCTTCTCTGTTTGGTATGCACCAGTCTCCTCTTCCTGGGTTTAAAGGATAAGGCTCTACAACACTACAAGGAGCAATCGCATTTCCAACACTAATTCCATGAGCTGCATCACACTGCAAATTTGTAAGCCCTGGATCAGGACATCCCTTTAAATCAGAACCATCAAATGGGTTATTAGGAGTAATAAAACCAGGAGCACTCTGAGGCCAATAAATTCTAAAATCATCACCTTGCACTCCCTCAAAGTCATAAACATATATCTGATCATCCTGAATCAAATTAACATCCTTATACGTAATAGAAGTCTCCCCAATCCAGGACATGATAATACTATCCTTCACACTTCCAGGAGTATCATCAAACACAGTATTTCTAATTTCAATAGTCCTATTACCCAAATTAGGTCCACAGCAATTCCAGATCTCATTTATCAATATATTTCTATTATTTCTAAAGTAACTATTTCTAATAATAAATGGATCTCCAGCTCCCAATGCAGTTATTGGCAATGTCCTAATTCTAACAGGAACATTAGACCCAAGTTCATAGTTTTGCACATCTGCCCCATCAACCACAATATTCCTTCCTAAATAGTCTTCAAATTCTAGTCCACGACCGCTAGGATGATTCGGAGCCCCTCTTAACACAGCATCTTTAATCAAAATATTATTAACAGGATAATGCCAGAATCCTCTTCGATAAACATGCCATCCAACATAATCTTCAATCACACTTTGCTCAATATCTCTAGGACTGAAGTCGCTACTAGTTCCTATTTCCCATAAAACAACTCCTCCATCACTTGTATAAATTTCATTATTCAAAAACTGCAAAATGGGAACATCATGCCCATCTCTAGACTCATATTCTGCAGGATTCATCATATCAGCCCCTTGAAATAAAGGAAACTTTACAGTCCCAACACCAAAAGAAGCATATTCTATACCAAACGCATCTAGCTTTGGCGTAATGTCTGCAACAACATTATTTCTCAAATAGTTATTAGGCCCCCTCATCCAAAAACCGGCTCCTTGAGCTCCTATCATAGCTGGAAATTCTCTGTCAGCCCTTCCACCCTGTCCTGAAATTCTAGCTACAAAATTGCTATCAAATACATTATAGCTTTCACTCCCGTCCTCTGTAGCAATTCCAGCCCCTCCATAGTTATGAACAAAATTATCCTCAATCAATAAATAATGAGTGCCATGTATTGTCATACCCCACTTAAGGTTATGGACTTGTAAACCTCCATCTATAACACTTCCCCTAATTCTTCCCTGGTACTGGCCAAAGGGACTTGTCCCAGGCAATGGACCCATAAGATGATGTGTATGAAATGGATATCTAGCTATCTGATTTGTTCCTATATGTGTTGCCACCCCGTCAACATCAAAGGTCGTAGAATCTAATGGGTTTATATTGGTTCTGCCTAAGTCTTTAAACAATACATTATTAATGTCAACTTCTGCCCTCATCAAATTAGCTGTATGCCCTCTAGTTCCAGCAGAATTCTCGCTCCTAATGATAACATTTCTGTCTAAATTAGCTACATGTGGCAATAACTTAGTCCCATCTTGCAGCGTAGTAGGCGTAGTTCTATCTCCATCCCTAGCCCCAACATGATCAAAGGCAAGTGGTGAATCCAACGTTAAAGTCTTGCCATCTCCGCTAATGGAAGTTATAGTTTTATATTCCCATTGAGGTACATATGCACTACCTTCCTGCTGATCAGTTAAGGCTCTTGAATCTGGAATAAAAATCTGATCACCAACATCCCAACTACTTACACCTTGTTCCAAAACAATCTGATTCATTCCAACGCTCAACTCTTGAGCAACTCTAACATAACTCTGTCCTTTTGTAGAACCATACATAGTAATTTCTCCAAAATTAACAATTGATCCTGCCCACTGAGCTGGATCAAACCTTCCAATCTGATCATCTGTTAAATCCAAAGCCTTATCCATAATCACAATTTCCGCCTTAACACTCTCAGAAACAGGACTTCCAGATTCTCCCACTATCAAGCTACCTATATCATAAATAAGAATATTAACAGCTTCCAACCTTGTATCCACATTTGTAGCAAACCTCAAAACACCATCAATACCAATAGAGTCTGCCTCTGCGCTCTGATCAGAGATTAAAACTTCATGCCCTACATCTATTCTAACAATATCATTCGCTGTTGGAACACGACCCAAGTCCCAAGTTCCTGCACTATTCCAAGGCCCACTTCCTGTACTAACAATACTAGGATCCTTCCCAAAATTAGGAATTCTATCTGTATGTGTAACTATTACTTCCTCAGGAGGTGCTAAACTAACATCGAGTCCATCTAACTGAGAAGAATCTTCAACCCCATTAGATTTAAGCTCAAAACTATTCAAAAAGTAAGACTCTGGTATTTGTATTGTATGTTCAATATAATCTGCATCAAAATCAATCATCTTGTCAGAAGGAGACAAATTAACACCCTTTTCAGATTGCTTATCAATGCTATAAATAACTCCATCCACCTCCTTGACAACTTCTTCATAAATATCTAAACTCTTAACATTCTGATCTTGTATAAAAAGCGCATAAATGAAAATAGCAAATACAAAAATTCCTAAAACTAAATACACCTCCCTACTTCCCATCACACTTTCCTATGTTTAAACATATATAAAACTATTCTACTTTTCCATAACCAACCAAACGCCAATGTCCACCAAAATTTCTAGCAAGTCCAACATTATCTCCCTTAAATGCTACAACAGGAGCCTTAAGCTCAATTTCTGCAACACTTCCAGCACTCTTCTTCACAGTGCCACCCCTAATAGCTGTGCCAAGACTCACCATGACTGTCTCCCCAGCCCTTATATCTGAAACAGCTTCATTTCCATTATTCCCATACACTTTGTCAAATAACTTATAACTTACACTTACGCTTTGCGATAACTCTGGCAATTTTCCACTTGCTCCTACTACATTCCCTCCTAACACATCTCCTTTTCCTAGACTCATATCAAGTCCAGTTTCAATACTCATACTTCCTCCAGGCCCAAGTTCCTTCACTCTTTTACTTCCTTTAAACAGTCCATTAATTTTACACTTTAAAGTCTCATATCTATACTGATTAGCTTCCTTAACAAGCAGGCCAGGCTTAATCTCAATCTCATCCCCTTCTTTTAGCTTCCCTTGCTTTAAAGTTCCACCAAGAACAGTGCCACTTAACTTCTCAGGCACAGTGCCAGGCTTATTAATATCAAAACTTCTAGCAACTAAAAATACTGGATCTCCTTCCACATTACGCTTTTCAATCGGAAACTGAAGCAAAAGCTTCCAAACTTCTTCTATGTTAACTCCTTGCTGAGCACTAACAGGCACCACAGGCGCATTATCGAATCTGCCAGCTAAAAATTCCCTAATTTCCTTATAGTTTTTCTCAGCTCCTTCTTTATCAACAAGGTCAATCTTATTCTGAACAACTACAAGATTCGTAATGCCCTTAGCTTGGAGCGCCATTAAGTGCTCTCTTGTTTGTGGCTTAATTCCTTCGTTAGCTGCCACAACTAAAATAGCAGCATCAATCAATGCACTTCCACTTAACATTGTGGCCATTAACATTTCGTGCCCAGGAGCATCAATAAAACTAACATGTCTTTTTGCTATACCCTTGCCTTCAATGTTTATGCTTCCCTTGTCTTCAAACAAGACACAATCACTATATCCCAACTTTATCGTAATACCACGCTTAAGCTCTTCACTATGTGTATCAGTCCACTTGCCACTTAATCTTTGAAGCAGGGTAGTCTTACCATGATCTATGTGTCCAACTATGCCAACATTAATTGTTTCTATATCTTTATCTGTCATAAATATGCTAAAAAAGACTATCTTTTAAATCCTTTTATTAAAAATAAGAAAACTATCAGGCCGCGGGTGCAGCTACTTCAGCCGGCTTTTCCTCAACCTTCTCTTCAGCTTTTTCTTCTGCCGGTTTCTCTTCTACTTTGGGAACTTCTTCAACTTTCTCTTCAGCCTTAGGTTCTTCCTTTATCTCTTCTTCTTTCTTATTCTGCTCTGGAAATATAGAATCCAGGTTCTTACTTCCTTCCCTTACAACCTTAAGGTTAATCTGAATTATCTTATCACTAATCATCTTCCCAACAACTGTCTTCCTCAAACGAAGTCCGTCAGGCTGTGGAACTTTCTTCTTATCTCCCTTAGGACGCTTGTGCATTCCCCATCCCTTGGTTAATAAAACACGCTTTCTACCTATACCTTCAACTTCTTTATACATTGCAAATCCCGCAAAATCAGTTCCACCAGTAATTTCAAGCTCATATCCTGATAAATTAGCCTCGATTTCCTCTCCTTTAATCTTGTCGCCAATGTTCTTCCCAACTAAGACTTCGCTATCTAATTCAACTTTCCATGCCTTTCCTTTATGTCCAATAACTAACTTAAATGTCATAATTGGTTTAGAAAATATGCCTTTTTAAACTTATCACTCAGCAATCCACGTCTGAACAACAATCACTGCTATTGCAATAACTCCAATTATTCCCTTAACTGCAATAAACCCTTGGGTTTCTATTCTAACGTTAGGAAAACTGAAAATTCCTGCAAATATAGCAATCAAACCTATCACGCTAGTAATAATCTTAGTAAAATTCTTGGGATTCAACCCCTCATGCCTCAAACTTCTTAATTTAAGTGTAAAAGGATCTCCCTCCACTACAAGGCCTATACCAATAATAAACATCCAAAGTGCCTCCACATATAGGCCCAAGTCAAAGTTAAACAAACTCTCACTCACAATGCCCATAAATCCAATAATGCTCACAAGAGCAAGAGCAACAATAAACTTCTCAGATGCCTTAACTCTCTTATTCTCTTTTTTCATATTAATTTTTTTACATCAAGATTTTCAATTCTCTCAAAATGATTTAAATTCCTAGTCAATAGTTTTTCCCCATTAGCCATTACTATTGAGGCAATCATTATATCAGACAATTCTATAATTTTGCCTTGTGCCTTGAGATTATTAAAAATATCGGCAGCCTGCTCAGATGATTCATAATCAAAGTTTAATATATTAAAACTAGAAATAAATTCCAATACGCTTGACCTATCCATTTTTGAATTTTTAAGCCCTTTTAATATTTCGAAAGAGTTTATAGAAGTCATAGATAAATTGCCACTTAGGCTCAATTCCTTAATTTTGTTAATCGCTAACTTATCATTTCTCAAGAAATCTATCAGTATATCAGAGTCCACACACACCATTATTTAAATCTCCTAGAAGGCATTTTCCTATCCTCATAAATTTCTTTTTTTATTTTCTCTCCTTCTTTATTACTTATAGCTCCAGCAAACTTCATTAGGTTATCTTTGCCTTTTTCCTTTGTTATATCTATGATTATCTCTGAAAAGGATT
>CEPX01051278.1_pt1 | contig 10711 bp, 13 predicted proteins | sample 361361 | NCBI WGS metagenome assembly CEPX01 (sample SAMEA2619974, study PRJEB7988) | marine metagenome | biome: marine biome (ENVO:00000447); feature: mesopelagic zone (ENVO:00000213) & marine oxygen minimum zone (ENVO:01000065); material: "saline water (ENVO:00002010), including plankton...
AACAACTTCTTCTTTTTGTTTGTCAATTCTTAAAACTTTTGCTTTTTCTCCCTTGAAAGTTTGCCCTATCATCTCTACAATATCACCATCTTTTATTGAAATACTTGTAATTGTTGGTTCAATCATGTTTTTTATTTCTTCATAAGTTATTGTTTTTCCAATAATTCCTTTTATATAAGGTAAATTAAATACTGCTTCTTCTGCTGATTCTCGGTCTTCTGCTTCTAAAAGAATATAACCTCTCAACCCATGAGGTTTTGTAACTGAAAAAACATTGAGTTCCTTTTTCTCGATTCTTTCAGCTATCATTTCAATTGCTTTTTCTTCTTTATTTGTTGTTACTTTTATTATAAATATCATTGCGAGGACACCCAGGTTTCCTTCGCTTAACCTTCCTTCTCGACGCGGTTGAGCAACTTCTTAAATTGCCTCCGCTGGAAGTTGCGAAGAAACTTTTATTTATTTGTTCCACTACACCTTAAATATCTAAGGAATAGTAATATTACTTTAAAAAGTTAATTTATAAATTTTTGGTTATTAAACAATATAACCCATGGCAATTGAGATCATAAAACCAACAACGCCTACAACTAAAATTCCAATTGCAGAAATTTTTGCAATTGTTACAAATTCTTCTTTTGTCGGTTTTTTCAAAACATGCCAAACTCTTTTGCTCTTAAAAAAAAATGATTTCAAATCATTTAATGTTTGATTCATAAGTTAAATAAAAATAAAGAGTTTTTAAGTTTTATTCAAAAAATTCAATTCCTAACTCTTCTTCAATTTCTCTATGTTTTTTGCTTTCTATTGTTTCTCCATGACCTAAAATTTGAGAACTTTTAACTCCTGTAACAATTAAAAGAACCCTCATTGCATTTTCCATATCAGGAGAAATTTGTGCTCCCCAAATTAGTTTTGCATCAGGGCTTAACTTATCTCCAATTGTTGAAACAATTAATTTGCATTCATCTAAACTCATATCACTTCCACCAACAATATTTATTAAAGCTCCTGCAGCATCTGAAATATCAACATCTAAAAGAGGATTATCAACTGCTTTCTCAACTGCTTCAAGTGCTCTTTGCGATGTGTCTGATTCACCCATTCCTATCAAAGAAACACCTCCATCAGACATAACTGATTTTATATCTGCAAAATCAAGATTTACTAAACCAGAAGTGGTCACAAGTTCTGTAATTCCTTTAACCGCATTTGTAAGTATTTCATCTGCAATTTTAAATGCAGTGTGTAAAGGTAAATCTGGGGCAAGTTCAAGAAGTTTATCATTTGGAATAACAATCAAAGTATCGACAACAGCTTCTAATCTTTCCATCCCATTCATTGCATTTTCTATTCTTTTTCTTCCTTCAACAGTAAAAGGTAATGTCACAACACCGATTGTCAAAATTCCTTGTTTTTTTGCTATTGAGGCAATTACAGGCGCTGCTCCTGTTCCAGTTCCACCACCCATTCCACAAGTAATGAAAACCAAATCACTCCCTGCAATTTTTTTCCTTATTTCTGATTGAGATTCTTTTGCTGCTTCTTCACCAACTTTAGGGTTACTTCCAGCTCCAAGCCCTTGAGTCAATTCTTTTCCTATTAAGATTTTTTGATCTGCGTTTGCATAAAGTAAATCTTGAGCATCGGTATTAATTGCTATAATTTCTCCACCTTTAATTCCTATTTCTCTCATTCTGCTTAAAGAATTACCTCCACCTCCGCCAACACCAATTACTTTAATCCTTGCTGACTGCTTTTTCAAAAGCTCTTCAAGTTCTTTATCAATCTCTTTTATTTCAGAAGATAATTCATTGGCATGAGAAATTCCACTTTGTTCATAGATTTCCATAAAAAACATAAATCAGAACTGTTTATAAGAATTATTGTGTTTTTGATTGGTTATTCTTTATTGTCTTTCTCTTTATCTTCTTCCTTTTTCTTTTGAACTTCTTTTACTTCCAAATCCAAACCTAAAATATCTTTAAATTTATCTTTAAAAAGTTCAACAAATTTTACAAGTTCTTTTTCTACTTTTATAATGATTTTCTTCTCCTTTACTTCAAAATCTAAATCTCTCTTAAATAAAAATTCAATAAGTGCTTTTGTTTTTTCTTTTATATCTTCAACTTTTCTCAAAATTTTTATTTTATAAACAACGTCTTTTCCAGCAATTGGATTATTAAAATCAGCGATTACTCTTCCACCTGAAACAGAGAGAATTTTCGCAAGTCTTCCATCAAAATTAAACATTGTACCTTGAATTGGATTTAATTTCTGTTCTCTAAAAATTTTCATTGGCATTACTTGAATTAATTTTGGTTCTCTTTTCCCAAAAGCTTTTTCAGGAGATAATTCAACATTATATTCTCCAATTTCTTTTCCAATCAGGAAATCTTCTACTCCTTTAAGAAACATTCCTTCACCTAAACAAAAAATAAATGGCTTTGGTTTAAAATCCAAATTAGCATCTTCTAAATCTTTCTTTATATTTGAATCAAATATTTCTCCGTCTTTTACTTTTCCTGTAAATTCAACTTCAATAAAGTCTTTTTGTTTAAAAGTCATTTTAATATCTTATCAAAAACGTTTATAAATATATTTTTTTTCAATTAAACATGGTTTTAAAAATAATTAATGCAACTGAGATAAAAGTAGGTACAAGTATTATTGTTGATAGGGTTCCATGTACTGTTAAAAGTATAGATATAAGTAAAACAGGAAAACATGGGCATTCGAAAGCAAGAGTAGAAGCTGTGGGAATAATTACAGGACAAAAAAAAGTTTTTGTAGCTCCAGGACATGAAAGATTCGAAGTGCCTTTAGTTGAAAAAAGAAAGGCGCAAGTTCTTTCAATTGGAGAAAAAGTTAATGCAATGGATTTAGAAAGTTTTGAAAATTTTGATATTCCCCTTCCAGAAGAATTAAAAGGTGAAATTGAAGAAAATTCAACAGTTGAATATTGGGATGTTGAAGGTGAAAAAATGATTAAGAGGAAATTATAAAATGGCAAAAATACCTGAAGCACAAAATAGACTTTTCAAAAATGTTTTTGTATGTAAAAAATGTCAGATAAAAACAAAAGCAAGCCCTATAAAAATTCTTGAAGGAAAAGTTAAATGTAGAAAATGTAAAAAAAATTCATTTAGACCTTTGAAAAAGAAATAATTTTTTACATTAAACAATAAAGAGAGGTTATAAAAATAAAGAAATTTTAATAAAAAAATGAGTTTTTTAGTTTATGATATTGTGTTTTTAATTATATTCGCAACATTCTTATTTGTTTTTCTTCATTCAGGGAAAAAAAATTTGAAGAGAGAAGGTTTATTAATTTTATATAGGGCTGCGTGGGGGATAAAATTAATTAATTATGTTGGTAATAAATTCCCAAGAACTTTCAAGGTTTTAAGTTATGTTTCAATTGGAATGGGTTATATTTTGATGGTAACAATGTTCTATTTAATTTACACAATTATGAAAGTTTATCTTTTCCGTCCAGATATTGTTTCTCAAATCAAAGTCCCTCCAATAATGCCTTTAGTACCTTATATTGATAAATTGGTTCCAGGATTACCTTCATTTTATTTTACATATTTCATAATAATTCTCGCGATAATTGCAATTAGTCACGAATTCTTCCATGGAATTTTTGCAGCATATAATAAAATAAAAATAAATTCAACAGGTTTTGGATTTTTCCCATTCTTTCTTCCAGTTTTCTTAGCTGCGTTTGTAGAATTAGACGAGAAAAAAATGGCAAAGAAAAGTAAGTTTCCGCAATTGGCAATTCTTTCTGCAGGAACTTTTGCAAATATCTTAACTGCTATTTTATTTTTTGGAATTTTGTGTATATTTTTCTTTTTTGCATTTACCCCTTCAGGAATAATATTTAATGAATATGCTTATGCCTCTATAACTGTTAGCGCAATATCATCTGTAAATGGTATTCAATTAGAAAATGCTAGTTTTGAGGAATTTATTAGTTTGCTAAACAAGACTAATTTTAACGAGGTTGAAACAAGTGAAGAAAAATATGTTAGTGTAGGATTTTTTACAAATAGTAATGAGTATGTTAAATTATATTATGATGCTCCTGCTATAAACATTAAATTGGAAAGCACAATTCTAAAGATTAATGGAGAAGAAATAAGAAATGTAAATAATTTAAAAGAAGAAATGTTAAAATATTCTCCTGGAGAAAAAATTACATTAAATGTTTTAGGGAATGATGGAAATAATTATGATAAAGACATTATTCTTGGAGAAAATCCTGGAAATAAAAGTTTGCCATGGATAGGAGTTGGTTTTACAGAACAGGAAAGTAAAAGAGTTCTTGGAAAAATTTATTCAGCACTAAACTTTAAAGATCCTCATATTTACTATAAATCAAATCTTGGAATAAATTTATTTATTTATGATTTATTATGGTGGATTATTTTGATAAGTATAAGCGTTGCATTAATAAATATGCTTCCTGTTGGAATCTTTGACGGTGGTAGGTTCTTTTATTTAACAATTTGGGGAATAACAAAAAGTGAAAAAATAGCTAAAAATCTTTTTGCATTCTCAACATATTTCATATTATCTCTACTTCTTTTGCTTATGTTCTTCTGGGCAAAAATATCTTTTTTCTAAAATTTAATTTAAATTTTTAGAAAAATATTTAAACTTAATCTACTTAATAAAATAAATAAAAAGAGGTCGAAAAAAATGGCAAAGAAAAAAGCTAAAAAAGCAGCAAAGAAAAAGACAACAAAAAAGAAAGTAACTAAAAAGAAGAAGAAAAAATAATTCCACTTTTTAATTTTTATTTTTTATTATTAAATTATAAGTTAGTGATTCCTTCTTTTGTTAAAGCAACAAATCTAATTCCAACTGGTAAATTGATTAGTGCAGAAATTAAAGCCATATGTTCTTTTCCATTACCTGAAGCAACACTTAAAAAAACTTCAGTGCCTTTAATTTTCCCTTTAAGTTTTTTTGAAAATTCTTCTTTTAAATCTTTTATTTTTTTACTTAAATCAACCTTAATAAATTCAAATTCTTTTTCTAAGGTGAATTGTTTTGCAAAATCATCACCAAGAATTGTTATTTTTTCCCAATCATCATGTTTTATTAAACCAGCAACCTGTGCCCATGTTCCTTTTCCTGTTGATAATAGTGCAATTAATTCCATACAAAATGAAAAATATGTTAATTTATAAGAATTGTTGTTCAAAAGTTTTATAAACAAAGATTTTCTAAAGAAAATACCAATAAACTACATCATTAGAAAATATTTTCTAGGTTTCTAATGCATACTGTAGGAGGTAAAATGAATTTGAAAGAAGACTTAAAAAAAGCTTTAACTGAATTAAGAAAAGAAAAAGAAAGAAAATTTAATCAAACAGTTGACTTAATTATTAATCTGCAAAAATATGATTTGAAAAAAAATCCTTTAAATTTATTTATTTCTGTTCCTTACAAAATTAAAGAAAAAAAAATTTGTGCATTTTTAGAAGTAAAAAATAAAAATATAGAAACAATAACTAAAGATAATTTCAAAAAATATTCTGACAAAAAAGAGTTGAAAAAATTAGTGAAAAAATTTGATTTTTTTATTGCAGAAGCAAGTTTAATGCCAAAAGTTGCTACAACTTTTGGAAGAATTTTAGGGCCTGTTGGAAAAATGCCTTCTCCTCAATTAGGAATTCTCACAAATACAAATGAAAAAACAATAAATGAATTAAAAGAAAAAATCAACAATAGCATAAAAATAAGGACAAAAGAGTCCAGTATTAAATTAGCAATTGGAAAACAAAATATGAAGGACGAAGAAATTATTGAGAACATTACTTCTGTCTATAGTGCGGTCTTAAAAGCATTGTCAAGGGAAAATGACAATATAAAAAATATAGAAATAAAATTCACAATGACTAAACCTCAAAAAATAAAGATAAGATGAAAGCAGCACAAATTCCAAAAAAGAAAATAAATGTAGTTAAAGAATTATCTGATTTGATAAAAAACAAAAAAACAATTTTGATTGCTTCTATAAAAAATCTTCCAGCATCACAATTTCAAGAAATTGGGAAAAAGTTGAGAGGTAATGTAGTAATAAAAGTTCCTAAAAAAAATCTTATTTTTAGAGCAATAGATGAATCAAAAAATGAGAAAGTTGAACATATTAAAGAACAAATTAAAGAAAGTACGGCAATTTTATTTTCTGATCTTGATTCTTTTGATCTTGCTTCAGAATTAATTGAAAGTAAAAGTCCTGCAGGAGCAAAAGCAGGGCAAGAAGCTCCTGAAGATATTGAAGTTCAAGAAGGCCCAACCGATTTAATTCCAGGACCTGCAATTTCTGAGCTTGGAGCATTAGGAATTCAAATTCAAATAGATAAGGGGAAAATCCATATTAAAGAACCTAAAATAATTGTAAAAAAAGGAGAAAAAATCTCAACAAATGCAGCAGGTATTATGAATAAACTTGATATAAAACCATTTTCAGTTGGATTTATTCCTTTAGTAGCATTAGATATAGAAAAGGGAAAATTATACTTAGATATTAAAATTGATAAGGAAGAAACATTAAAAGACCTAAAAGAATCTTTCAATAAATCTTTAGCTTTTGCCGTTGAAATAAATTATTTTTCAGAAGATACTATTAAATTTTTAATTGGAAAAGCAGGAACTCATGAAAAAGTCTTAGAAAAATTAATTGGAGTTGAAAAAGAAGTTTCAGCACCTAACCAAGAGGGTCTTGAAGAAGGTATGCCCCCTGATACTCTAAAGAGTACAAGTGAGGACAAAGAAAAAGTAGAATCAAAAGAGGAGATTTCCTCTGAAGAGGATAAAGCACCGCTTCCCACAGGGATGACCTCTGAAGCTGGAGGCCTCAGTGTACACCAAGGAGGTGCGAGTACCTCTTCGAGGCCCCAAAGCATACCTAAGGAAGGTACGAGAACCTCTAACGAGGCTGAATTAAGGGGCAAAGATAATGCTCAAAAAGAAAATTCTGAGGAGGAAAATAAATAATGAAAATTATAAATTTTCAAAATATTAAATTCCAGGAGGATTTAACATAATGGAATATATACACGCAGCACTCTTGTTGCACAAACTTGGAAAAGAAGTTAATGAAGAAAGCATAAAAAGTGTTCTCTCAGCTGCAGGCATAGAAGTTGATGAATCAAAGATCAAATCACTTATTGCCAGTTTAAAGGGAGTTGACATTGACAAAGAATTAGAAAGTGCAAGTTTAGTTGCAGCAGCACCTGTAACTGCAGAAGGAGCGCCTAAAGAAGAGAAAAAAGAAAAACCTAAGGAAGAGAAAAAAGAAACAGCAGCAGAAGGACTTAGTGCACTCTTTGGATAAATTAATTTTTAATTTATTTAAAATCCGAAGAGTCTTTCTTAGTTGAAACTTAAAAAAAGTTTTATAACTAATTCTAATTTGATATTTGAAAGAAACCTTGGTTGCACAATAACTTTGCGATTTCCTGCGGAGGCCGAAGTTATTGGAAAGCGAGAAGTTTGCTAATCAATAACGACTTTTCAATGGCTGAGTTGATTAGAAATCGCTTTTCAGTGTTGAAAGGGAAAGTTACGCAAAGAAAACCGTAGGTTGTCTCGCCGCCTCAGTAGCTCAGCGGTAGAGCAATTGATTCGTAATCAATAGGTCGCAAGTTCAAATCTTGTCTGAGGCTTTTAGTTAGTCAAAAAATTGTACAGATTTGATAACAAATAATTTTTATAGGATTTATTATTCTTTTAATAATGTTTAGAAAAAAGAAACTTAATTATCTCTTAATCCCTGATTCATTAAAAGAAACAAAAAAAGAAAGAGAAAAAAGAGCTATAAAAGAATTGAAAAATAGGAAAGTAAAAAAAATATTAATTCTAAAAGGAAAGGATAGTGAAGAAGATATACTTTACCTTGGAAAAATATTAAAAAAAGGATATAGAGTTGGCTTTGACACTTTTCCTTTACATTATAAAGAATATAAAGAAATAATAAAAAAAGCAAAAAGAGATAAAAAATTTCCTAAAGGAATAAAAATTGAAAATGTAAAAACAAAACAATCTTTTAAACAGTATATTTATGGTTGTTTTGGTTTAGGTGAAGAAAAATTAAAGGAAAGAAAATTAGCTTATATGAAAAATAGGGAAGAAAAATTAATTCAATTTGTAAAAAATTTCTTAAAGAAAATTCTCAGCTGAGACTTTTGACAAATTATATAAAAAGATTCTATTTATCTAAATTTTAGGATTAATAAAATGTGGAGTTTATATCAAAATAAAAAATTTCTTGAACCTTTGGAGTTTTCTAATGGAAAATCTCAAGAAGATGTTGTTAAAGAAGTTTTAGAATCAATAGACAAGGGACATAAAATAATTTTTATTCATGGTGTGTGCGGAACAGGAAAAAGTGCGATAGCATTAAATGTTGCAAAAAATATTGGAAAAACATCAATAGTTGTTCCTGGAAAAAGTTTGCAAAAACAATACAAAGATGATTATGGGGAAAATTCAATTAATGAAAATAATAAATATCTTCTAAATAAAAATAATGAAAAATTAAAGATAAGTGTTATGACTGGAAGGAATAATCATGGATGTCTTTTTTTAAAAAATAATGAGATTATAATTCCTCAAATAAAAAAAGAAGTTAATTCAAAATTAAGTGATATTTTTGAGTTTAGTAAAAAAGAACTTGAAGAAAAAAACAAAAAAGATTTCTCTGCAGATAATTTGAAAATTCCTTGTAAAATAGAAATAAAGGAAAGAAATTTTAGAAGAATTAAAGAATATTTAAGAGAAAATAAAAATATTAACCTTAGAAATATTATTAAAATTAATGATGTTAAGAGAATTCCATTAGCAAGTATTTGCCCTTATTGGTCTCCTGTTTTACCTGACAAATATGAACTTAAAAATATAGAATTTTCAGAAAAAAGAACTTATGAAGGGTTAGAAGATACTAAATTTGTTATTTACAAAAGAAAACCAGGATGTAAATTCTATGAACAATTTGATTCTTACATTGATTCAGATGTAATTGTTTTTAATTCTTTAAAATACAAATTAGAATCTGCACTAAATAGAAAACCTAAAACAAAAGTTGAAATAATTGATGAATGTGATGAATTTCTTGATAGTTTTTCTAATCAGCGAACTATTCATCTTGATAGACTTCAAAATTCTTTAATACAATTAACAGGAATTAGTGAAGAAGTAAATGAGATGATTAAACAAATGATTTCATTAATAACTGAAATAAAATTTGATAATAAAACAAATGAAAATATTAAATCTAATAAAATAATTCCTTTAAAAGAAAATCCAATTTATGTCTTGTTTAAATTATTCTTAGATTCACCTAAATTTCTTGAAGAAATAGAAGAAGAAAGTTATTTGTTTGATATTGAAGAAACCGTTAAAATGTTTGAGGATTTTTTTGATGAAACTTATTTGACATTTAATGATCAAGACAATAATCTCTTAGTTAATGTTATTACAACAAATCTTGCAAAAAAATTCAAGGAAATGGTTGACAAAAATGAGGTTATTGTTTTAATGTCTGGAACTCTTCATTCGGAAAATGTTTTAAAAAATGTTTTTGGAATTGAGGCTTTTATAAAAATAGATGCGGAAATTCAACAGCAAGGAAATATTGAAGTTAAGAAAACCGGATTTGAAATTGATTGCAAATATCAAAATTTTTCAAATGGTAATCATACACGAGAACAATATTTGTTGGCATTAAGTAAAAGTATTGAGATTTCAAAAAAGCCAACTTTAGTTCATATTCATGCATTTAGTGATTTGCCAACAGAAGAAGAAATTAAAAGATTCAATATTAATAATTTAATCTCAAAAAGTGAGCTTAGAGAATTACAAAATAATGATAAGGAAGGTTTGGTTGTTGAAAATTTTAAGAAAGGAAAAATTGATGTTCTTTTTACAACAAAATGTGCAAGAGGTATTGATTTTCCAGGAAATGAATGTAATAGTATTGTTTTTACAAAATATCCAAATCCAAATATACAAGATGATTTTTGGAGAATATTAAAACAAACAAAACCGCAATATTATTGGGATTTTTATAAAGATAAAGCAAAAAGAGAATTACTGCAAAAAATTTACAGGGGATTGAGATCTAAAGAAGATCATATTTATCTTTTAAGTCCTGATGCAAGAGTTTTAGATTTCTTTGAACAATAAAAAAATCTTTGTTTATATCTAAATAATATTAGATTATAAAGTATCTTTATTTTTAACTATAAAATAAAGACCTAAACCTAAAATAAAATATCCTATAATATCCATAATATGTTTTAAAAGATTATCAAAAATAATTATTCCAAAGTGACTTGAAGTATGTAAAACTTGATTCATTGCTAAAATAATTAATCCCACTGTAATAAATCTAAAAGAAAATGAAATCTCTTTTTTTTCAAAAATATCCCAACACTTAAAACTTAAGTAAATTACTACCATCAACAAAATCATTAAAATAAACATTATAGAAATATGAATGTTAAAATCTCTCTCTGATGTTGCTTCGGAAACTTCTCTAATTTCCTCGTGTCCTTCAGACGCCATTGCAAATCCTGCAAATAATATAATCATTAGAACTAAAAAAATATTTTTCAATAATTTTGATTTCATTTTAACCTCTTTAATTTAAAATATTTTATTATTTTTAAATGTAATTATAAACGCCGCC
>CEPX01415019.1_pt1 | contig 10709 bp, 8 predicted proteins | sample 361361 | NCBI WGS metagenome assembly CEPX01 (sample SAMEA2619974, study PRJEB7988) | marine metagenome | biome: marine biome (ENVO:00000447); feature: mesopelagic zone (ENVO:00000213) & marine oxygen minimum zone (ENVO:01000065); material: "saline water (ENVO:00002010), including plankton...
GCTAAAAACTATCCCTTGCATGTGGTTGTTCGTAATATCGAGATGATTCATCATGCGGATTTGCAGTCCAAAGGAATTGGCTACGGCCCAATGAAGGAAGGTGACATCCTTCGTGAGTTAATTTTTAAACTGATGCATTGATACAATTGGACGGATTATTGCGTTCATACCTAAAATCAAAAACTTTATACATGAGAAGAATATTGATATTCTCTTTTGTTCTAGCGGCTATTAACCTCTCTGCACAGCAAGCTTTGAGTGATGAAGGTCTAGCTAGTCTATATACACAGGCTAAAGAATCCTATGATCAGGAGAGTTACCAGTCTGCAAGTAGATTGTTTCAATACTATTTAGATCAGCCAGGTCCACATCTAGTAGAGGCTCAATACTATTTGGCGATTTCCAAATTGAAGAGTAAGGATGAATCTGGGTTGAAAGAGATCAGACAATTTATCACCGAGGAGCCCCAACATCCACTAGCAGGTGGAGCCTATTTCATCATTGGGAATCACTTCTTTGCACAAAAGGATTATGAGACAGCAGCAGATTATTATGAACTGGTTCAAAGAAAACAGCTAGGTGTTAAGGATCAAGAAGAATTACTCTTCAAATGGGGATACGCTTATCTCGAATTGGAGGAAGAGGCAAATGCAAAAAGTAATTTCGATCAGGTCATAGATTACCGTGGCAAGTATTTGGAGTCGGCTTCATACTACTTAGGAGTGATCTATTTCAAGGAAAAGAACTATTCAGAAGCACTAGCGGTGTTGGAGTCTATCGATAATGGAAGTCCGGAGTATGGAGATCAGGTTTCTTTATTGATTGCAAGCTGTTATTTCGAAACAAGTTCTTACAGTCGGTTTTATGCCTATGCTGAGCCTAAGGTGGTAAAGGCAAAAGGCGAAAACAAGAAGGAATTCAATCGTTTACTAGGAGAAGCTTATTATGCTCAAAAGAAGTATGATAAGGCCACTTCGTATCTCAGACAGTATGTGGATTTGAATAAGCGAACTACTGCCGAGACTTACTACAAATTGGCTATGTGTTATTTCAAGACTGGTCAAAACAAGAATGCCATCGATTACTTCAAACTTTCAGGTTTAGATAAAGGTGAGTTAGGCCAATTAAGTAGTTTTTATCTAGGGCAGCTTTACATGAAGGAGTCTAACCTCAATTATGCCTACAGTGCGTTTAAGAAAGTAACTGAAGGCAATTCCAATCCTGAAATGATAGAGGAATCTTACATCACACTGGCCAAGATTAACTATCAACGCAATCAGTTTGCAGAGGCGGTGGCTGATTTCAATGTGTTTTTGGAAAAGTATCCTAATAGTCGATACAAACTAGAAGCGAACGAGCTACTGGCACAATCTTATTTGAAGAGCTCAAACTACGATCAGGCCTTGGTGCACCTGGAGTCTATTCCCAATAAATCAACACCACTCAAGAAGGCCTATCAAAAGGTAGCTTTTCAGAAAGGTCAGCAGTTATTCAATGATAGCAAGTTCAATCGCGCAACTACCTATTTCGATAAAGCAGCCATCTATGCTTTGGATAAAGAAATTACCGCTCAGGCTTACTACCTAAAAGGGGAGTGCTTGTCTGTGCTCAATCAATATGAATCGGCTAGAATAGCTTATAAGAAGTCAATGGATCAGCGAATAGATGACTGGACCAACAAATCCCGATATGGGTTGGGATACATCAGTTACAATGAAAAGGATTACAAAGCCGCAGAGAAATATTTCCAGGATTTTATCATGAATAGTTTTAAACGTGATGAACTAACCATTGATGCACGGTTGAGATTGGCAGACTGTTTTTATGTACAGAAAGAATATGATCGGGCGATTAAACAGTACTCGGAGGTCAATCAGCCAGAATATGCCTCTTATATCAGCTATCAAACTGGTCTGGTGTATCAACTAAAAGGTGAGACAACAAAAGCGGTAGAAGCATTTGATAAAACCATTCGCGATAATCGATCAGCATATGCTGACAATGCCTACTTGCAGAAGGGGAAACTCTACGTTTCATCTGGGGATTTTCAGAAAGCCGTTCAGGCTTATAAAGGATTGCTCAGTGCTTTTCCAGAAAGCAACCTGGTACCTTATGCAAAAACAGATATTGCGCTCTGTTATTTGAATTTGAATGATTTGACCAATGCGAAACTTTATTATACTGACGTACTTGATAATCACATGAGTCATGAGGTTGCCAATGATGCATTACTAGGATTGCAGGAAGTGATTAAAAAAGGAGAGAAGGTCAAGGATTTTGAAGCGTATATGGATCGTTTCCAGGCTGCCAATCCTGATGATGGTAGTTTAGAGGTGATCTCATTTGAAGATGCGAAAGCCAGTTATTACAACCAGGAATATGCTGAGGCTATCAGAAAGCTGAATCAATTCAATACCAAGTACCCGAACAGTGGTTTTGCAATTGATGCTTTGTATTTTCTATCAGATTCCTACTCCAGACAAGAAGATTGGAAGAATGCGGTCTTGTATTTTGGTAAACTCATTGATCAGGGAAGCTCTACCTATTTAATGAGGTCTTTGGATAAGCGAGGAAAGGCGTATTTGTCGATGAAGGATTACAAGGGAGCAATAAGTAATTACCATACGCTACGTAATAAGTCCACTAATAGAAAAGAGCTCTATCAAGCACAGGAAGGATTGATGACTGCTTATTTTCAGCGTAATGACTTGGATAGTGCTTTGTATTATGCAGATGAAATCCTCGCCGGAGATTGGAAGCCAGGGAATATCGAAACAGATACCTGGTTGATAAAAGGAAGGATCTATTATCGTCAGAAGAGTTACAGCCTGGCAATGGATGAGTTTATTAAGGTTGCCAATGAAGGGCAAAATGAAAATGGAGCTGAGGCCAAATACATGATTGGAAAGATTTATCATGATCAGCTCCAGTTTAAGCGTTCACTAGAAGTGTTGTTTGACCTTAATAAGAACTATGGCTCTTATCCATACTGGATTGGTAAATCCTTTTTGTTGATAGCAGATGATTACCTGCAAATGGGTGAGCTACTGCAAGCAGAGGCCACTACCAAATCCATTATAGAGAATGCCACCATTCCTGAAATCGTGCAAGAAGCCCATCAAAAGATGGAAGTAATTAAGAAGAAAACTGAAGAGGTGATAGTGCCAGAGGGGGAGGAGGACTCAATCAAATGATTACAAGATACACGTTATACTTACTAGGAGTTATTTGTTTTCTGTCAGGTTTTGGACAGCAAGATCAGCCACCATCTGGGGAAATAGAGGATGCTCAGATTATAATTGAGAAGGATAAGCCATTGACACTGCCAAAAGCAGCAAGGATTTATCAGAAATCTCCTTTGAAACCTGTCACGGATGATACAATAGCATTGAATTACAGCTTATCTGAACCTCAGATTTTATTACAGACCTTGCCGTTTGTGCCAAAGATCAAAGGGTATGAGTCAGGTGATTCGGAGATCAATCAGAATAATTACGTCAAGTTTGGGTTTGGTAATTACCTGTCACCTTTACTCCAGGCCTATGTTGGTAGGGAATTATCCGAAGGTAATTCTGTCGGGGCTTATGCTTTTCATGAGTCGTTCGCTACCGGACCGGTTAGGAAGGAGGAAAGTGCTTATGGTGATACACGCGTAGATGTGATAGCGAGATTGACAAATGAATCTTTGACCTTCGATCCGTTGATTGAATTTGAGCGAGAGTCTTTTTATTACTATGGTTATGCAGAGGGAGCAACAACTGAAGTTTCAGACAAGGTTGGTTTGAACCAGTTTCTATTGACTTCTCCTATTACCTTCACTCCATCTGATGAGGTATTGATACAATTCATACCAACTTTCCAGTCAGTGACTATGGGTACAGGAAATGGAGCTTTTAATCAAGACAATGGAGTGGATTTGAGTTTGAAAGGTTCTTACCAGATCAATGATGGCCTGACCGCTTATGGGGGTATAGAATTCGAAACATGGAAATACACGAGTGGATTTTCAAGTTCTAGAAATGTATTTAATCTTAATCCTGGTGTAATTTATAGTAATGAGGTCTTGTCTCTTAAGGCCGGAGCATTAATTGCCATAGGCAAAGATGATAGTACCTCAGGAGTGAACGTATACCCTGATGCAGCCATAGATTTCTCGATTACTGATCAACTTGGTTTGTTTGTAGAAGCAAGCGGAGGCTTAAATACTACTAATTTGGATGATTTGAGAAGGCAAAATCGCTACCTGGATGATTCTCTGTCTCTACTTAATGTAAACGATAAAATCAGAATCAAAGGGGGAGTCAATTATGCAATCCGACCAGATCTCATCATTGAGCCTTTTGTAGAATACTCCTTATCAACTTACCAGTCATTGTTCTATCACTCAGTAGCGGACTCAGCACGATTTGCCATTGGATACGACTCGGAGGGGATTGGTACCACCAATTTTGGAGCAACAGTTCGTTTGATTAATAAGAAATCCAATTTGGTAGGACAAATGATTATCTCATCGTACCAGACAAATGAGGTAGCTGAACCATGGTATTTGCCTACAACACAACTCAAAGTCAATTATACCCAGCAGTTAACAAAAAGTATTCAATTGACATCAGGTATCAATGTGTTGCAAGGTATCAAAGCACCATCGCCACTGGATGCTGAGGTAATAGATCTTCCGACTGTTTTTGACTGGTCGGCAAGTGGCAAATACAAGATAGATGACCAATGGTCTGCATTTGTTCAGATTAATAATCTTTTGGGCATCAACTACGAACGCTATTTGAATTATCCTGTAAGGGGATTTACGGGCAAAGTAGGAGTCATATGGCGGTTTTAACGAATTATTCTGATGCAGCCTAATAGGTTGAATACCTACAAAATGCTGTGTATGGGAGTAAAAAGTTTTCTCAGATTAAAATTAAGTTATATTTTAGCTGAATTAAGTTATAAATAGTGAACGCCGACCTTACTATCCTTTGACCATCGCCTAATTATCATGCGTTTTCAAGGTTTTTTGGGGTGTTTGAAAGGTTTTTGCTATCTTGTTTTTGACTAAATCAATTCTAATGGCTGACGACAAAAATCTAAACGAAGATCCAGAAGAGAATCACTTTGATGATGATGAGGATTTTGGTTTACCTGATCTAGAATACGACGAGCTTGATGACGATGGTGATGAGCCAATGGATGAAGAGCCTTTCGAAGATGAAATAGAAGAGGAAGTTGTTGAGGATGACGTTCCAACTATGGAGGATACTCCTGAGCCTGTTGGAGAAGATATACTTGATGAAGAAATTAGTGATGAAGATCTTGGAAGCTTTGATGATTCTGAAACCGAAGATTGGGAGAAAGAATTAGAAAAAGAACTGGAAGAAGAGCTTCAAGCTGAAGGAGATCCGGGTGGTTTCTATGAGGAGGAGTCTTTTGAAGATTTCGAATCTGATGAAATTGGAATGGAAAGTGACGACACAGAAGTTGCTACCTCTGTATTTGGGTCAGATGATGATTCAGATGATTTTGATACAGGTATCGAATATGCAGAGCCTGCAAGTGCAGGTGGTGCAACACCACCACCGAGTGGAGGAGGGTCTACCTATCAGGAGCCTCCGAGTGGTAACAAAGGTAAATTTGTTCGTACCGTTGTAATTGGTACCCTTGCTATTGCGGTAGTTGCTTTTGTTTTCCTTCTGATCTACAACAGTGGTTCGGATGAGCCTAAAGAGAAGAAGGTTGCCAAAAAAGAAACTCCTGTGAAGAAAGCCCCTGCTCAAAAAGCAGAAGAGCCGAAGAAAGAGGAACCTAAAAAGGAAGAACCTAAGAAAGAGGAGCCTAAGCCTGTTGCTAAAAAGCCAGAACCAAAACCTGAGCCTGTTCAAAAGCCAGCTGGAGAGATTACTTCTTTGACTGAGAAAACCGGTAGGACATATGTGATTATTGGTAGTTTCTTTGATGAGGACTTGGCTATGGATTATGCGAAAGAGCTTTCGGCGGATAGCAAGAGCCCGATCATCATTCCTCCTTTTGCAGAGCATAGATTCTACAGAGTAGCAATTGCTGAGTTTAACTCCTTCGCAGATGCTAAAGTTGGAATCGAATCATTCAAAAGTGAATACGGAGCTGATATTTGGCCTCTAAGATATTAATCAAACCTAAGTAACAATCTATCGTTTAATCTCGCGTTTAGTCTGCGAGATTAAACGATTTTTTGTTTATACATACTTGAACGAATGTTATTACTACAAATAGAACCTGCAGAAGGACTTGAGTCAATCTCGGTATTAGAGTTGTTGTTGAATGGTGGCTACATGATGATTCCCATATTACTTTTGTGGGTCGGAGCCATTTACATCTTTGTGGAACGGATTTTGGTGATAAGTAACTCATCCAAAACACCTGATGGGTTCAAAGATCAGATCAGAAATATGGTATTGGACGGGAATGTGGATGGCGCACGTATGCTTTGCGCCCAGACCGATACTCCAGTGGCAAGAATGATTGAAAAGGGAATTTCCAGGATTGGTAGTCCTTTGAAAAATATCGAAGCTAGTATTGAGAATACAGGGAAAATTGAGGTTTACCGATTGGAAAAGAACCTCAGCATGCTCGCTACCATAAGTGGTGCAGCTCCAATGATCGGTTTCTTGGGTACTGTTACGGGTATGATTCAAGCGTTTATTGCTATTGCTCAAGAAGAAGGTGCAGTAAGCCCAAAATTGTTGTCAAGTGGTATTTATGAAGCGATGATCACCACGGCAGCAGGTTTGTTTGTAGGTATTCTGGCATATTTGGGTTATAACTACCTGGTATCCAGAGTTCAGAAATTGGTTCACAAGATGGAATATAGTTCCATAGATTTCGTTGATCTATTACAAGAGCCACAGAAATGAACTTAAACTCAAAACATAAAATAGAAGCGGCATTCAGCATGTCATCAATGACAGATGTGATCTTTCTGTTATTGATCTTCTTTATGTTGACTTCATCGTTTATTACTCCTTCAGGACTTCCTGTAAATCTTCCTTCTAGTAAAAGTTCAGAGATTGTGATGCAAAAAGTTAGTGTAACAATCACCGATGACTTGCAGTATTACGTTGATGATAAAAAAGTATCATTGAATCAATTGGAAGGTGTGTTAAGAAGTGCTCTGGCAGGAAAGCAGGGAGTAGTTGTACTTCATTGTGATAAGTCGGTTCCGGTAGAAAAGGTGGTAAATGTTGCAGGAATAGCGACGGCATTGGAAGCAAGAGTGTCAATTGCTACAAAGCCTAATTAATATGGCTGAGGAGAAAGAAAAAAAATATCGTCGAATAAGCTGGATTGCGTCCATTAGTGTGCAGTTGGTATTGTTACTACTGTTCTATTTTTTGATTGCATGGCGAGAGCCAGATCCACCCATACCATCTTATGGAATCGAATTGGCTTTTGGGCTGGAGAATGTAGGTTCAGGTCCTAAACCAGTAACTACTCCAGAACCAGCTGAGGAGATCACACCGGAGGAGGAGGCTTCTGAAGAGTCTGCGGAGGAAACATTGGAAGAAAATAGTGTAGAAGAGCCCCTAGAAACTGAGTCACTTGAAGAACCAATAGAAGAAATAGAGGAGGTTCAGGAAACGCCTGTTACTGAGCAGCCTAGTCCTACTGTGGTAGAGGAAGTGAAGAAGCCTGTGCAACAACCGAAGAAGGAAGTGGTCAAAGAAGAGGTTAAGAAAACAACTCCCAAGCCTGAAGTAGAACAACCAGAGAAAAGTGAAGTTCAAAAAGAAGCCTTGATGCCTAAAGCTGAACAGGGCGAAACGAACAATAGCAGTGGTGAAACTGCTAATGACGGACGTCAAGGCAAAGAGGAAGGAACTATTGATGGACGAGCTCTAATGGGAGACCAGGGATCATCCAATGGAGCAAGCTTACAGATGGCTGGATGGGTTTGGGATTTTAAACCAGATCCTAAGGACAATTCTTCGGAAGAAGGTAAAATAGTTTATCGAATCAAGGTTGATGGAGATGGTTATATCGTTGGTATTGAACTGATCTCATCCACAGTTTCTCCAAGTGTTGAGCGCTATTACAGACAGTCAATTGAACGTTTGTCCTTTTCTAAAACCAATGATTACAAACCGGCACCAATGTCTACCGGTACCATTACCTTTATTATCAAGTCAAAGTAATGAATTACGAGCAGGTATTGACTTACCTCTATGATCGACTACCCATGTACCAAAGGGTTGGTAAAGAGGCCTTTAAAAAGGATTTGACGAACACTATTGCTCTTCTGGAAGTACTGGATAACCCACATCAACAATTCAAGAGCATCCATATTGCAGGAACGAACGGTAAGGGCTCTTCTGCACATGCCCTGGCTTCCATTCTGCAAAGTGCTGGATACAAAACAGGTTTATATACCTCACCACATTTAAAGTCTTTTACCGAAAGAGTACGATTGAATGGAACGGAGATTCCTGAGCTGTATGTGGCGGAGTTTGTGACTAAGAATCAAGAGCATATTGAGCGAATCAATCCTTCTTTCTTCGAAGTAACGGTTGCTTTGGCTTTTAAATACTTTGCTGATGAGCAGGTGGACATTGCGGTCATTGAGACAGGCCTTGGTGGTCGTTTAGATAGTACCAATGTGATCACACCCATTCTTTCATTGATAACAATGATCGGGTTTGATCATGCAGACATGTTGGGCAACACTCTGGAGAAAATCGCTGCAGAAAAAGCCGGAATCATAAAACAAGGTGTTCCGGTGGTTATTGGGGCTAAACAACCAGATATTGCTCATGTTTTCGAGGAAATGGCCGGTGAAATGGGAAGTCCAATCCATTTTGCCAATACTTACTGTGAGCCAGTGAGAGAAAGCTTGGTAGATCAGGTATTCGATCTTAAGAATGAGTCTGGATTGGTGTTGCACCAACTTGATACGGACATTACGGCTGGTTATTTCTTAAAAAATGTTCCAGGTATTTATCAAAGTGTCCAAATTCTAAACGATTCTGGTTTTACCATTACTGATGAAGCTTTTCGCCTTGGACTTAGTCAAATAAAACAGAAGACTGGCTTAAAAGGGAGATGGCAAGTATTGAAAGATTCTCCATTAACCATTGCTGATGTTAGCCATAATGAACCAGGTTTAGCTATTCTGATTGATCAAATCAATCAACACGGTGAAGGTCAATTGCACCTAATCATTGGAATGGTCAAAGACAAGGAAGTTAACAAAGTGCTCCAAATGCTTCCTCAATCATCTCAATTCTATTTTACACAATCATCAGTTCCCAGGTCCATGCAAGCTCTGGAGTTGCAAACTAAAGCATTAGAAGCCGGTATTTCCGGTGAAGCCTATACAGATGTCAATGAAGCTTTATCTGCCGCGACAAAGAATGCTCAAACTAATGATCTCATTTTAGTTTGTGGTAGTACTTTTGTGGTTGCAGAAATTGAAGGATTGTGAGAAAGAAACTATTTCGATTCGCAGAGAATGCGAATAGAGAAAATATCATTGAGCCAGGTAAGTCACTTTTCGAAAAAATTAAAGGCAACTGGCACCAACTATATTTCAAAAACGAGCGTCCTATAACCGTTGAGTTGGGTTGTGGCGATGGAGAATACAGTGTTGGCCTGGCAGAGGTTGACTCTGAAAGGAACTATATAGGCGTTGATATCAAAGGAGATCGGTTGTATCAGGGAAGTACCTATGCTGTGGAGAATGATATGCACAATGTGGCTTTCCTTAGAACTAAAATTCATCAGTTAGATAATTTCTTTGGAGAAGGAGAAGTAGATGAGTTTTGGTTGACTTTTCCAGATCCTCGTCCTAGAGATAGAGACATTAGAAGGAGGCTGACCAATCCTCGATTTTTGGAAAAGTATAAATCCCTTTGTAAACCCAATGGGTGGTTTAAGTTTAAAACGGATAGTACTTCTTTGTTTGAATACACTCTGGAAGTGTTGGAGAATGAGTTTAAGGTGAATGATCTAATTGTAACCAAAGACTTGTACAAGGATGAAGAATTGTTGAAAGATCATCATGGCATAAAAACCAAGTATGAGAAAATTTGGACCGCTAAAGGTGAAAATATTAAATATTTAAAATTTAGGTTTTAACAAATATGAGTAGAGTAAGATTCAGTGCATTGACGTTAGTGGTAGCTTCATTGTCGGTCTTGACATCATGTCTAGGGGATGATGATTTTGTAGATCCGATCGAACAGTTTAAGAAGGAGACAGATGCTATTGACAACTATTTGGACTCTCAAGGCTTGACTGCACAAATAGATACTGGTGGATATGAACTTCGTTATATCATTCATGATAAGGGGGCTGGTGATGCCGTGGACGCGACCGATGTAAGTATTGTTTCAGTTAAGGCGAGGACGCTTTATGGTGCAACCTTTTTTTTGGATGAAGACAGTATTTCAATCGGTGTTAATCGCTGGTTAGCGGCTTACCAGATTCTTTTGCCATACCTCAATGAAGGGGGGAGTATGACTATGTATATTCCTTCTTATTATGGTTACGGGCAGAATTCTGCTTTTGATGGATCAGTACCTCCGAATAGCACTCTAGTGGTTGAAGTAGAGGTGAAGCAATCAATGGAGCAATTTGATTTTGAGCAACTACGCATTGATCAATACCTTGAGGATAATGAACTGACAGCTGAAATAGACACGGTCTATGGTTTACGTTACATCATAACAGAAGAAGGTGAT
>CEPX01186142.1_pt1 | contig 10697 bp, 6 predicted proteins | sample 361361 | NCBI WGS metagenome assembly CEPX01 (sample SAMEA2619974, study PRJEB7988) | marine metagenome | biome: marine biome (ENVO:00000447); feature: mesopelagic zone (ENVO:00000213) & marine oxygen minimum zone (ENVO:01000065); material: "saline water (ENVO:00002010), including plankton...
ATCTATTTCGCAAAAGACCTGCAGGTAGGCTTATTTGAAAAACTGGTGTGGGATACAGGAATGGATCCTGCTCTTGATCCGTTTTAAAATCATAGCAATATAAATTATACATGGCATTACGCTGCGGCATAGTCGGGCTGCCCAATGTGGGCAAGTCTACCATTTTTAACGCACTAACAGCTTCATCTGTCCCGGCGGATAATTACCCGTTTTGTACCATTGATCCCCATGTGGGTATTGTAGAGCTTCCAGATCCCCGATTGAAAAAACTAGCGCCCATATTCAACCCCGAAAAGGTCACTCCCGCCACTGTGGAATTCACCGATATTGCCGGCCTGGTTCGAGGCGCAAGTAAGGGGGAAGGATTAGGAAATCAATTCCTAGGGCAAATACGCCAAGTGACGGCCATTATCCACGTTGTACGGTGTTTTGATGATGAAGACGTAACACATGTTGAAGGTGGTGTAGACCCGGTGCGGGATGCAGAACTTATTGAAACAGAGCTGTTACTGGCAGACCTGGAAACGTTGGGAAAAAGAGTATTGAAAACTGAAAAAGCGGCCAAGTCAGGTGGGGGAAAAGAAAAAAAAAGAACTAGATGTGATCCAGCAGTTGTTGAACCACTGCAACGAAGGACATCGGGCCAGGACATTCCAGGCTAATGAAGAAGAAACAGCCATTATTTGTTCTCTCCACTTACTGACTAGAAAACCCATTTTATATGTGGCCAATGTGGATGAAACAGAGATCACCCATGAGCAACGCGGTCACTTGGAAGAACAATTAGTTTATTTTGCTGAAAAAGAAGGAAACCTGGCGATTCGCCTGTGCGGTAAGCTGGAGCAGGAGATTGCTGTTTTGCCCGATGATGAAAAAGCCATGTTTTTAGAAGAATATAATCTTCCTGAGCCTGGTTTGAATAAATTGATCCATGCCGGTTTTAACCTTTTGGAGCTGGAGACTTATTTTACGGGCAGTTCCAAAGAAGTGCACGCCTGGACCATTAAACAAGGTGCAACCGCACCTGAAGCCGCGGGGGAAATCCATTCCGATTTTCAAAAAGGATTTATCAAAGCTGAAGTCATTAAATATGATGACCTTATTCGCTTGGGTTCAGAGAAAAGTGTTAAGGATGCTGGCTTGGCCCAGCTCCAAGGCAAAGACTATATTGTTCAGGATGGCGACTGCATTTACTTCCATTTTAATGTACAGAAAAAATGATAGGATGATTGACTGCATGTATGATTGTACAATTAATAATTTGATCTTCTCTTTTCTTCAACCAATCATTCATTCATTCATTCAACGGTTTTAATGTCGTGTGGTTTTTTATGATTCTCTCCTACATTATGGTTAGCATTTCAAGTGCTGGCCTGGTTCTGATCGGATTGAACCATTATTTCCATTTTTGGGCACAAAACCATATCACGCTTGATTTACTCATTAGTATCATTTTTATCGCCGCTGAGACTTTAGTAATGTTCTTTTTTGTAGGAACCGGGGTCAACATCAGAGAGTATCTTGAATCACACCCAGAACTGGGGAAAGACCTTTACCAACAAATGTATGCCATTAAACGAAAACTTTATCCACCCACCATGATGGTTACCATACTATTTATGGCTATGGTTATTTTGGATGGGGCCTTCTTTATAGGAAAAGTATCTGAATGGTGGTTTCACGGACTATACCTTCTTACAGTCTATTATTTTTATAAAGCAACTACCGTTCAGCATGCTTCATTCAAAGAAAGTACTGAAATTGTTCTGGCCATGACCCAACCCGAACGGTCCGATTCATAAAGAATTTAAACTTAACTTGGGTTTAATTTCGCCACGATAATGAAATTCACAATCTCTCTACTTATCCCCCTTGTCCTGTTTTTTGGCTGTGTCCAACAAGACCCGGGATGGGAGGAAGGACAGGTATATAAAGTTGAAACCCTGAATTCGCCAATCGGGAGTAATACGCCTGGATTCACAGAACTGGACCCATCAGAGACGGGAGTCACAGCCGCCAATGAGATCGGGGAGAAGGAAGTGCTGGAGAACCAGCATCTTATGGACGGCTCGGGTGTGGCTCTGGGCGATGTAAATGGGAACGGACTGGTAGATATTTATATCCCCCGAATTCGTGAATCAAATGTGCTTTATATCAACAAGGGAAATTGGACATTTGAAGATGTTACTACTTCAGCCGGAGTGGCCTGCGAAGGCCGTTATTCCAGCGGCTCTACCTTTGCAGATGTGGATGGGGATAGCGACCTGGATCTCATCGTCACTGCCCTGGGGGGTCCCAATAGTTTATTCATCAATGATGGCACAGGCAAATTCAACGAAAGAAAACTGGATTCATTTTTAGATAGGCCCGGGAGCACATCCTCCGCTTTGGCCGATGTAGATAATGATGGCGACCTTGACCTCTATATCACCAATTATAAACGCTTGGCTATTCGTGATTCCCTGCCACCGCCCGTAATCAGTTTTGACAATACATTGATGGAGATCACCAACAACCGCTGGATCGTCATGCCGCCATTTAATAAAGAATATGAGACAAAAGTGGTAAACAATATACTGTTGCGGTTTGAAATGGCGGAAGTGGACCAATTCTACCTCAATGACGGGAAGGGCAATTTCAACCTCATTGATATCACCCAGAGTCACTTCACCGATGAAAATGGCGAACCTATCCAAGATCATCTCCGGGATTGGGGGTTAATGGCCCAATTCAGGGATATCAATAACGACACCCATCCTGATATTTATATCTGTAACGATTTTGAAAGCCCTGACCGTGCCTGGATCAACAACGGTGACGGCACATTTCGGGCCCTTCCGAAGTTGGCCATTCGCCATACAAGTAACTCATCCATGGCAGTGGACTTCTCTGATTTGAATAATGACGGCACCCAGGATTTCTTTGTTACGGACATGATGAGCCAATCCCACATCCTGCAAAAGACCCAAATGGGCACCATGGCGCCGACACCCCTATCCATTGGCGAAATTGATAACCGCCCCCAGTATATGCATAATACGCTATTTCTAAATCGCGGCGATCATACCTTCAGCGAAATTTCTCAGTTCAGTAATACCCATGCATCGGAGTGGTCCTGGGCCAGCATGTTCATGGATGTGGACCTGGACGGCCACGAAGATATTCTCATCACTACGGGCCACATGTATGATGTACAGGATTCCGATTCCAATGAGCGACAAAAGGCTGCCTTGCCCCAAGTAGCATCCTTCGACGAATATAAACGGATGCTGTTTGATTATCCCACCTTAGAGTTGAAAAATATTGCCTTTCGAAATCGGGGCAATCTCAAGTTTGAAACAGTCCCAGATGGCTGGGGCTTAGGCTTGAACAAAGACATTTCACACGGGATGGCCTCTGCTGACCTAGATAATGACGGTGACTTGGATATTGTTATCAACCGTCTGAATCAAACGGTCGGCCTTTTCCGGAATAATTCTGACGCGCCACGCATTGCCATACGCCTCAAAGGAGGGGCCGGTAATTCCGCCGCCATCGGCGCCAAGATATTGTTGAAAGGCGGACCTGTTTATCAAAGCAGGGAAGTCATATCTGGCGGACGTTATCTTTCCGGGAATGATCCTCTCCAGGTCTTTGCTACCGGGGATGGCTTCTTGACCGCCGAAATCTACTGGCGGGACGGGACTATGACGATCGTGGATTCGTTGACGGCCAACAACCTGTACACCATCCGCCAGATCAATACCATCCGCGCGCCAAAAAAGGATAATGAAGTAAAACCGATCTTCACCGATGCTAGCGACTTGCTGGATCATACCCATCATGAAGATCCCTTCGATGATTTTTCAAACCAGAGTTTGCTGCCGAACCGCTTTAGTCAACTTGGGCCCGGCGTTATTTGGATGGACGCCGACAAAGATGGAGATGAAGATATTTTCATTGCTGGCGGACGGGGAGGCTCCATTGATCATTTTGAAAATATAGACGGCCAATCCTTCACACCTTTATCAGTAAAAAAGGGGTTAAACCAGGATATAACCACAATCCTGAGTTTCGTTGACGGAGAAGGAAACCGTGGAATTATAACGGCCATGGGCAATTTTGAATCTGCAGAGGCAACGGTAAGCTTTATTTCTACCTATTCCAAAAAAGCACAGGATGAATTTGAAAGTTTAAAGCATATGGTAGGGCCCATATCCCAGGCTGATGTGGACGGGGATGGAGACTTGGATGTATTTGTCGGTGGCCGTGTGATCCCAAATGAATACCCAAAACCTGCTTCTTCCATTCTATATAAAAATGAGCATGGAAAGCTCATCTCCGACTCAAAGAATGCTTCTCTGTTCAACGACATCGGCCTTGTCTCCGGTTCCGTCTTCAGCGATATAGATAATGACAGTGACCCTGATCTCATCCTCGCTATAGAGTGGGGGCCTGTAACTGTACTTCAAAATAACGGCGGACAGTTTAAAGATGTAACCGCCAATATCGGACTATCTAATTATAAAGGATGGTGGAACGGCGTAGCCACGGGCGATTTTAACGAGGATGGTCTTTTGGATATTGTGGCCACAAACTGGGGTGTGAATACCAAGTATCATTTTTCAACGGACCATCCCCGAAAAGTTTATTTTGACGATTTTGACAATAACAATGTGCTGGATATTGTGGAAGCTCACTACGATGACGAGTTACAGGATCTCGTTCCGGAAAGGGGATTTTCCTGCATAACCAATGCTATGCCCTTTGTCCGAGAAGAAAAAGAAACCTTCCTCAATTATGCCCAATCTAGTTTGGGGGATATTTTTGGCAATTCATTAAATAGCGCTCCCCATCTTGAAGCAAACACACTGGAGAGCATGGTCTTCATCAATAATGGAAATGGGTTCGATCCGGTGGTATTGCCCTTCGAAGCCCAGATTACCACAGCCATGCACGCCGGCGTTGCGGATATCAATGGGGACGGTCATGAAGATATTTTCTTGAGCCAGAATTTCTTTGCCGTTCAAAAAGAGACAGATCGGAATGATTCAGGTCGCGGGCTTGTAATTCTGGGTAATGGAAGAGGTGAATTTCAAGCCTTGCCTGGCCACAAGAGCGGCATTTTAGTTTACGGCGAACAGCGTGGCGCCGCTTTTGCGGATTTTGACCGAGATGGCCGGTTGGACCTACTGGTCTCTCAAAATGGAGCAAAAACAAAATTGTTCAGGAATGTGAATAGTAAGCCCGGCATTCGTATCCGCCTCAACGGGCCTAAACAGAATCCCTTTTCATTTGGAGCAAAAGTTCGCTTTCAATACACGGACGGGTCCTTGGGGCCCGTTCGTGAGATTCAATCGGGTTCAGGATATTGGTCTCAAAATTCTCCCGTTCAAGTTTTGGGAAAGAAAGGGAATGAAACCCATATAAAAATACAATGGCCCAATGGGTCTTTCACCACCGAGCCATTGCAGGGAAATTCTGTAACGCTGAATTATAGCGGAGACTAATCCACCATTTTCCAGAAGGCGATACCGCCCGCCTGTTTGCCGATCTCGGCAATATCCACTTTTTCTAATTTCTTAAGGTCAAACACTTCCACTGCCCCGGGCTGTTTCCCAATGCCTTCTACGGAGACAAAGGCGAAGCGACTGTCCGGTGAAATGACCACCCCGTGTGTAACCTTACGGGTGTTCTTGAACTTGGCGATCTCTTTGCCTGTTTCAAGGTTCCACACACCTGTTTTGGCGGCCCCCTTGTAAGTCACTACCAAGAGTTTTCCATCGCGGCTTACTTCACAATTGTAAGGCGCTTTATCCGTTTTAAAGGTGCGGACCACTTCCCATTTATCCACATCAATTTCCACCACATTGTCCGTGCCGTTGTTCACCACATAAACCAGCTTATCATTGGGGTGGGGATAAACCCAAGTAGGTTTTTCGGGGGGCATTTTATGCTTCATCTTGTCCATGGCCCCTTTTTTCATTTTGTCGTGGTCCATTTTATTCATTTTCATCTTTTTGGGAGCGGTGGACATGGTGCGGCGGAGTTGCATAGTCATGGCATCAATCTCGTATAATTCACCGGACATCATGGCCACGGAATAATGACGCAGCCCGTTATTCAAAAGCCGGGAGCCGTGGGGCATGATACCAGTTTCCACCCGTTCGATCTCAATCATTTCATCAGGGTCAACAATGGAAACAGTGCTGGCTTCACTATGACCGCCATGGAGGTTAAAATTCACAATGTAAAGCAATCCTGTGGCCTTGGATATTCCCATGGTGGCCGGAAATAAACCTAACTCAACACGGTTCACCATTTCATCCGATCCTGTTTTATATTTATACAAGTGACCGAATGGCAATCCATGGGCCATGGACAAATACCAATAATCTCCATCTGGAGATACAGTAATGCCATGAGGCCCCTCTATCTCTACCGGCCAAACACCAACCGGGATTCGTTTTTCAACATAAGCTTTTTTGCCATCAAAACGAATGAGGGCAACTTCATCTTCAGATTCAGCTGTACAGTACACATAGTAATCTCTAGCGTTTAAAGTAACTACACTGAATAAAAGTAAAATATGAAATATTATTTTCATTGTTTCTCCTACCTTGTTCCCATTGTTTGGTCATCTTCTAATTTCACGGCCCAAAGACCATTATTCATGTCTGAAAAATAAATCAATCCTTTGTAGGGCATTGTACCCCATACATTGGGACGGTTGGACATAAAGCCATCCGGATCGCTTGAGAGAAAAAATGCAATTTCACGGCCTTGAGCATAAATATCTCCCAGCAATTCACCGGAGATATCTACGATTCTCAAACCACCCTGATAATAGGAGGCAAGTAAAGTATCCCCATGGACCCAATGGTTATGTGATCCTGCTTCCGGCACTTGGTAAACAGCAGACTCTTTGGGATTATCTGTATCAGAAAAATCAAGAAAATGGAAGCCCCCGGCCATGCCAAATTGATTTCCCCATTCGTCTCCTGTAACAATGTAAAACTTATCTGTGGATTGGCTGATAAAGGGGAAGGCGGCATGGTTATGTCCGTTGCGATCTGCCATGCTTCCAAGCTTAACCGGGTTACCGGGGCTACCCTGTCCTGCTTTGGCCAGGAATGGATTAAACTGAATTTTCGAGCGATTCTTTTCACTAAATTTTACACCGCCTACATCTACCACATGTACGCCATCGGCCCAGTTGGATGAATAGGCGAGACCGTCAATAACCCAAACATCATGAACGCCATGACCCGGGGTGCTTAATTCGTATCTCCCCACACGAAATGGGTTGCTTGGGTCCTCAATATTGATAATATCATATTTACGTCCGTTATTCACGGCATAAACGTGGTTATCAAAAACAAAAACATTATGGACGCCACCGGTCATATCATCATTGAACTCGGCGGTAATTTTAACATCAAAAGGGTTACGCACATCCAGAACTACAAACCCGTTTTTCCTGTTGGATGCACCTTCACGGGTTATCACGCAAACGGTCCCATCTTCAGATACTTTTACATCATTTACTGTTCTGGCATCTACCGTGATTGTATCAATAATAATCATATTTGATGGATCAGTTACATCCCAAAAATAGGCTTCCCCATTAGCACTCCAGGTGCCCGTTACGGCAAAATCTTTTCCCTTATACTGTCCGATTCCAGGCCATACCCAAAGATCAGAAGTATTTACATCTGAGATAGTACCGTGTCCGACAACCTGTACCCGTTTTTGAACATTGCGTGGTATAACTTTGATGATTTTTCTAGCAGAATAGCCGCTGGAATGGGCTGTAATTGCATAAAGGCCTGGCGTTTCAGCCACAAATTTACCTTCTGCTGTCAGCATACCGGAGGCAGGCAAGCCAATCCCATATTCCGCTTTCCCCGAATAGGAAAAACGCACGGGAACACCATCCACTTCTTTACCAGAACGGCTCAAAGTTTTGGCTGTAAAATTGAGAACATCACCCGTGCGGATATTATCCGATTCTGCAGATAGGGTAACTTTGCGGACCGGATTTTTTACTACACGTACATCTACTGATTCAACAATATCATCGGCAGCGGCTGTAATAGTAATTTTACCGGATTTGTTTGCATTCAGGTTTCCATGCATATCGAAATCTGCTATATCCGAATTGCTTGATGTAAGCGTCACTTCGGTGTTATTCCTCACCAAGTCAGCCTGATCATAGGCTGTCGTACTGTAATTAACAGCTGTACCAACATAGACCTTGGATTGGGGGTCATCAAATACAATTTTTTCTAAAGGCGGGTAGGGCACTTGAATTACCATTTTATCAACAATTCGATCCTCCCGTTTTTGGGAGATGCTGCGTACACTAAGGGAAAGTTTCCCGGGCTTATAAGCTTTTACTGTAACCTTTGCGATACCGGTAGAATCACTGATCCTCGGTTTCGATTCCAGAGCACGGCGTGGTCGGCCGTAAGCATAGAATGGATTATTTGCCAATTCACCATCCTGGTTAAGTAATTTAATAGTGACTTCACCTGTTTCACCTATATGGAGAAAAAGTGAATCGGGTTCAAATTCAAAATGCAGTGAATCCTTTTTCACTTCCTCTTTTTCCTGGGCTGCGATTATACAAAAACCGAAAAGGAATATTGATAGTAATTTTTTCATGGTTTTCCTCATTTCAATTATGGTGTGCTGGCATCTTTTTTCTCGTCATCTTCAATCTGGATACAGTACAACCCGCTATTCATATCTGCAATAAAGATATAATCTTTGTAAGGCTGGGCACCCCAAACCATGGGTGCGTTGGGAATCTTTCCTTCTTTATGGGCTGACTGGAAAACGCCGATTTCGCGGCCTTGCTTATATAAATCACCGAGCAATTCTCCTGAAATATCCAGAATTCTCAATCCGCCCTGGTAATTCCCGGCTATAAGTATATCCCCATCCACCCACAAGTTGTGGCTACCGGCCTCGGGTACCTGATAAAGTGCATCCTCTTTTGGATTGGCTGGATCATTAAAATTTAAGAAGTGAAAACCGCCACGAGGATTGGAGGGCCTGCCTCTGGTCGCCTGCACCCCCCAAGGAAAGTTTTCATCCCCTGCGATAATATAGAAATTTCCAGTTGATTCGCTCAAAAATGGAAATGCTGCATGATTACGTCCTGTTGGATCTCCCATTTCAGCCAGCTTTATCGGATTTGAGGGGCTTCCTTGTCCGGCCTTCATGAGCAGGGGGTTGTATTGAAGTGCAGAACGGTTTTTTTCATTGAATTTCAAACCGCCAATATCAACTGCAACTACACCGTCTCCCCAGTTGGATGAATAGGCAACCCCATTTTCAATCCAAACATCATGGATGCTGTGACCCGGTGTATCCAATTCAAAAACACCAACGCGGAAAGGATTTTTAGGGTCTTTAATATTGATAATGTCATACTTGCGGCCATTATTCACCGCATATACATGGTTATCGTTGATAAACACATTATGAACACCGCCAGTCATGTCATCGTTGAACTCAGCGGAGATTGTTACATTATAAGGGTCTGATACATCCAGAATGACAAAACCATTCTTTCGATCGGAAGCGCCTTCCCGGGTAATGACTCCCACACGTCCGTCTTCAGATATTTTTACATCATTTACAGTCCGCGCATCCACTGTAATTGTATCAATAATAATGAGGGTGTCCGGATTGGTCACATCCCAAAAATAGGCCTCCCCATTGGATCCCCAAGTGCCCGTTACAGCAAAGTCTTTTCCTTCGTGTTTACCGATTCCCGACCACACCCATAGGTCACTGGTAAGCACTTCTGAAATTAAACCGTGACCTACTTTTTTAATTTTCTTTTTCACATTCCGGGGCACAGCTTTGATCAATTGCTGGTCAGAAAATCCACCAGATGAAGCGGTGATTGTGTATAATCCAGCTGTTTCAGCTACAAAGCGGCCATCTTCCGTAATCATACCTGAGGCAGGCAATCCAAATTCACCATAATCTGCCTGACCTGAATAAGTGAAATCAATAGGTGCGTCTTCAACTTCACGGCCGGAACGGTTTAACGCCTGCGCATCAAAATGAAGAACATCCCCCGTACGAATTTCTGTTTTATCCGTGGTAAGCGTAAGGCTACGAACCGGATTTTTCATCACCCTTATATTCATAGATTCGGTTATATTCCCTGCTGAGGCTGTAATGGTGACTCTTCCTACTCTCCTTGTTTCCAGATTCCCGAACAGGTCAAAATCAGCTACACTGGTATTGCTCGACTCCATTGTGACTTCTGTATCACTTCTGTCCAGTCCCGCTTCGTCTGAAACCTTAACGCTAAAATGGGTGAAAGTACCTACATATAATCGTGTCCTTGACTTTTCAAACGTCACTTTTGAAATAGGCGGAAAGGGAACATTGATCTTGATTTTATCACGGATCCGATCATCTCGTTTTACGGTGATGCTCTGCACACTAAGTGTCAATTCTCCTGGTTTATATACCTTTACAGTAACCGTTGCCACACCGGTGGAATCACTGATTCTTGGTGAAACAGTCAATGTTTTACGTGGACTTCCAAAAACGTAAAATGGGCTCTCAGCCAAGTCACCATTTTCTTTTAAAAGTTTAATTGTAATCTGCATTGATTCGCCCACGTGCATATCTAGAGAGTCGTACTCAAATTCGAAATGGTATTTTTCCAATGTTTCTCCACTTTGGGG
>CEPX01196954.1_pt1 | contig 10696 bp, 9 predicted proteins | sample 361361 | NCBI WGS metagenome assembly CEPX01 (sample SAMEA2619974, study PRJEB7988) | marine metagenome | biome: marine biome (ENVO:00000447); feature: mesopelagic zone (ENVO:00000213) & marine oxygen minimum zone (ENVO:01000065); material: "saline water (ENVO:00002010), including plankton...
GATTGCTACTCTTCGTGACAATGGCTTTTCAGGAGGCATTCTTTTCAATTTGTCTTCCTCCAACAACCAATATTCGATATCAAAAGCCTCTTGGCGAGGCAGTGAGGTGTACTCAGAAATCGCTTCCGCTCCACGCATCACATTGATGGCATTGATGTAAAATTCAGAAGCAACTCTGGCAGTCTGTTTGTTCTTAGCAAAAGTGAACATACCGACACCTGGGTAAAGAATTACTACCGGATTCGGGTCACGCATTGCTGGACTATTATCCCTTTTGCATGTTTCATAGTACTCAGCATACTCTTTTCTGTATTGTTCAAATGCAGGGATTATCTGTTCCTTGATAGCAAGAGGATCAGTAAGATCAGCATCTGGTGCCAACGACAATACCAACGGCTGTATTTTGGTTCTAAGAAAGTGATCAGGACAAGATGTTCCCAATGGAGCTAACTTCTCAAGATCATTGCTATTGACGAACTGAAGAACTCGCTCATCATCAGTGAAATGACCGATCATCTTACTGTAACTTGAGCAAAGTCCTCTTAACACTGGAGCCAGTAATGACGCTTGCTCTTTTCTGGCTTCAGGTGCTATACTTTCCATTTTAGCTCCACCGAAAACAGGAGCATCTTTACCTTCTCTTTCTTCAATGTATCTGGAAGCTGCCTCAATGACTTCTAAACTATTTACATAACATTCATAGCTGGTATCACCCCAGGTAAATACTCCGTGGCTTCCCAGCACAATTCCTCTAATTCCCGGATTTTCATTCAAGCATTTTTCCAGTTGTAACCCAAGGTCAAAACCAGGTCTCTGCCAGGGTACCCAACCCATTGAATCCCCCCAAATTTCTTTAGTGATCTCCTCACTGTCTTTTGCTGCTGCTACAGCGATTAAGGCATCTGGATGCAAATGATCAATGTGCTTGAATGGAAGCAACCCATGTAGCGGTGTATCTATGGATGGTGCCCTACTGTCCAGATCGTACAAACAGTGGTAGTAAAGAGGCACAATTTCATCTTCAAATTCTATCCCTTTATATGCCTTTTTTAGGTCTCGTAATTTATCTACATAAAGCCCTGCAATTCCGTCTCTTTTTAAAGTGCCAATATCTCCTCCAGAACCTTTCACCCACATGACTTCTACCTCTTCGGAGGTAAGTGGATCTTTCTCTATTGTTTTACAAGATGTATTACCACCACCATAGTTGGTAACCCGTAGATCAGCACCCAAAATATTTGACCTATATAAGAATAGTGCTACCTGGTCATCACCAAGACTCTCAGCTTTGGCATGATCCCACAAGTAGTCAACATATTTAAAATCTTCTTTTTTCACCTCTTTAGAAATCGAAAAACTCATATCGTTTATTGATTTTGATATTTAATTATTTTCATCAAAACGAATTTATATTTATCATTTTCTAATATTTTGCACTAAGTGACATACCATTTGCACTTTTTGATATGAAAGATTTTGCTAAGTATCTAAACTCTGGGCCCGCTGATCGACAGTGGGGCATCTATCTGACTGTTGCAGGAAAGTATCAATCTCACCAATACACTGCATACCCTTCAACAGATCACCCATCTGGTTATTATTTTGACTGGGAAAATGGAAGAATATTAGATGAGTTTCAATTGAATTTCATCACTGAGGGAAAAGGCATTCTTGAAACAAACGGTATAGAATACCAGCTAAAGCCCGGATCACTAATGCTTATCCAACCAGGCATGAAACATCGATACAAGCCAACACCGGAGCAAGGTTGGACTGAAATGTATGTGGGTTTTAATGGAAAACTTGCTCAGCATTTTATCCAGCAAACGTTTGATGAACCATTACAAAATCCAGTGATACACCTTGGACATCAGGTGGATATTTTAGACTCTTTTCAAAAGATATTCGATCTGGCCATCGACCAAAAACCAGCATACCATCAGGTAGCATCAGGCCTGATATTAAAAACGCTGGGTCAAATCAACGCTCATCTCAAATCGGAAGTAGTAAAAGGTGAAGAAATTGAATCTCTGATTAATGATGCAAAGGCCTACATGTGGGAAAAAGTAAATGACCAGGTAGATTTTTACGAGTTTTCAAAACAGAAGCATGTCAGTTATTCCTACTTCAGGAAAGTATTTAAACTATACACTGATATTGCTCCGCATCAATTTTACCTGGATCTTAAAATCATGAGGGCGAAAGAGCTGATCTTATCCACTGACAAACCAATTAAAGAAATAACCTATGACTTGGGGTTTGAATCCATTCATTACTTCAGTCGCCTATTCAAAAAGAAAACGGGTTTCTCACCAATTGAGATCAGGAAAGTGGAGTAACCAATCAAACAAATTTGATTTCCACCACATGTTTGCAGCGTTAATGAGTTAATTACCCGGCAAAAACGAAGCGAACTTGTCAGGGTTATCTGTGTGATTCCACAAGGACTCGAATCGAAGCGTCGAACCGCTGGAACCTACTACTTAGAAGCCGTTCGCGGTTGCGACAGTTACTCTATTCAGTTGAGCTATGTAACCATCAACTTGAATTCTAACCAATACTCTTAGGTTCTCGAGTTATACTATCTTAAAAACAAAAACCCTGACAAATTATCTTTATCAGGGTTTAAGTGATTCCACCAGGACTCGAACCTGGAACCTACTGCTTAGAAGGCAGTTGCTCTATCCAGTTGAGCTATGGAACCATCAACTAGAATTCTAGCATTCCTTTCAGTTTATCCTATTCAGAAAACTATGCGGAGAGAGGGGGATTATTCATACCCGCAAACCCTGCGCTTTACCTTTCATGAACCTTCGGTTTCGAACCCAGGTTCTCATCCCCCAAGTTATTCACCGAAAAATCATAAGCGGAGAGAGGGGGATTCGAACCCCCGGTACGGTTTCCCGCACGCATGTTTAGCAAACATGTGGTTTCAGCCACTCACCCATCTCTCCGGGTAATTTTCTGAATTAAAGGACTCATTTTCTGAGTTCTTCAATCGAGAACCCGAAACATGTGGTTTCTCCCGATAGCTATCGGGAACTCACCCATCTCTCCGGGTTTCTTTCTGAATCTGTGAAGTCCTCATTTGGACTCCCTCACACATGCTATCTGTGTGAGCTCCTCTGAAAAGGAGTGCAAATATAGCAAGCCTTTTTAAAAATCATAAAACTCCACAATTAAAATTATCCACATACCACTTATCCTTAAAATTCGTTAAAAGGATCGACTACTCATTGGGTAGTAAGAACGGTATATGTATTTTTGGGCCGCTTATGAGCTGGGCATATTCTTTAGACACATTCGAACTTTCAATCATTGCGATTTTCGCAGTACTGTACATCCTCTACGTTGTGCGCCTTTCGCGTATCAAAGCACGACTGAATGTACCAATCAGCAAGTGGTTGATCAAATTTGTTATTCGTACGCTTTACTTCGTAATGATTCTGGGTGCTTTACTAGGCCCGTCTTTCGGAGATACTACTCGTGAGATCAAATCTGTAGGAAAAGACATCTTCGTGTGCGTGGATCTGAGTGAATCCATGAATGCCTTTGATGTACAACCTTCCAGACTTGAAAAATTGAAGTTTGAATTGAAAAACGTGGTGGAAGCTTTTAACTCTGACAGAATTGGCCTCATCATGTTTTCCAATGAAGCATTTATGCAGTGTCCCCTCACCTATGACAACAATGCATTGAACCTGTTCATCCAGGCATTAAACACGAATTTGGTACCAAGCAGCGGAACTGACTTTGGACCTCCGCTGAAAATGGCTCTGAAAAAGTTGACTGATGAAGAAGCATCTGTTACCCAACAAAAATCGAAAATCATCATCCTGATTAGTGATGGAGAAGACTTTGGAGAAGAGACTGATCAGATAGCGGAAGAAATAGAAAGCTCCGGAATTAAGCTATTTACTTTAGGCATTGGAACCGAGAAAGGAAGTAAGATCATGACCGGTCGTGGTTTTAAAAGAAACAACCAGGGTGAAGAAGTTATTAGTAAAATCAATACTAAATCACTAAGGAAACTAGCGGCAGATACAGGAGGAAAATTCTTCGAAATCAATGAACGACAGAACGATGTTGAGCGTTTAATTAACTCAATTAACGATATTGAAGGGGAGTTGAGAGATGCAAAGCAATTGGATGCCAAAGCCAACAAATATTTCTATTTCTTAATAGCAGCTCTGGCATTGATGTTGATTGATGCATTGATCACAGTAAAAGTAATTAAGTTATGAAGTACTTATTCATTCTATTGTTACTTATAAACACGACAGATCCGACAGAGATCTCAAGATACAATCGACTTAAAAACAAGGCAGAAGTTGCTTTTGAGCATGGTCAGTATGACGTAGCTGCACAAAATTACAGCATGTTGTATGACTCTTTGAGTGCGGATGACCCGGCAATCGCCTTGAATTTAGCACATAGCTACTATGCCTTAGGAGATACTTCCAATGCAATGCTTAAATACCAGGCTGCCGCTTCAAACAACAACAATAAGATCAAGTCTATTGCTTATCAACAATTAGGAGTGATGGCTGACAAGCCTGAAACTCTAAATGAATCACTTCAATACCTCAAATCCGCTTTAAAAGCAGACCCAACCAACGAAGAGGCACGATTCAACTATGAGTTGGTGAAGAAAAAACTGGAGAAACAAAAAGAACAGCAGCAAGATCAGCAAAACCAGGACCAGCAAGATCAGGACAAGAAAAACGAAGATCAAGAAAAGGATCAGAACCAAGAAGATCAGCAAAAAGGCGATCAAGAAAAGCAAGACGAGCAGAACAAGGAAAATCAGGAGCAGCAAGATCAGGAGCAACAAGATCAGGAGCAACAGGACAAACAAGATGGTGAGCAGAAGGAAGGAGATCAGGAAGAAAAGCAACAGCAAGAGCAAGAGGGTGAAGAAAAACCTGATGAAAGTAAAGACAACCAGGAAATGAGCACAAAGGAAAAACTGGAGCAAATGAACATCAGTGAGGAGAAAGCCAAAATGATCCTCGAAGCGATGAAGAACAATGAAATCCAGTACATCCAACAGCAACGTCGCAAGCCAACCAAGGCAACAGATTCAAGCAAACCTGATTGGTGATAATGTCTAAGTTCAAGGTTATACGTTTTATGTTCTTGGTTTTCCACTGTACTTAAATCGATCTCCTTAACTTTGAACATCAAACACTAAACATTATACCTTAACAAACCCAAAAAGAAGAAATGGAAGAAGTATTCATCGTTTCCGCAGTGCGCACCCCAATAGGCAGCTTCGGAGGAAGTCTATCTGGATTTACTGCTGTAGAACTTGGAAGTATTGCTATTAAAGGAGCTTTAGAAAAAGCTGGTGTAGCAGCATCAGAAGTCAATGAAGTTTTGATGGGTAACGTGGTTTCAGCTGGTCTTGGCCAGGCACCGGCACGTCAGGCAGCCATCGCTGCAGGAATTGGTCACAACGTACCTTGCACCACGGTTAATAAAGTTTGTTCTTCAGGCATGAAAACGGTCATGTTTGGCGCCCAGTCGATCATGCTTGGCATCAATGATGTAGTCGTGGCAGGCGGTATGGAGAGCATGTCCAATATCCCATTCTACGTACCAAAAGCACGATTTGGTTACAAGTATGGCCATGGCCAAATGCTTGATGGGTTAATGCACGATGGACTTTGGGAGGTTTATAATCAATTCCCAATGGGTAGCTGTGCAGATAACACTGCTAAAGAGATGAATATCTCCAGAGAAGCTCAGGACGAATATGCAATCAATTCATACAAAAGAACAGCAGCTTCTGCTGAGGGAGGAAAGTTCAAAGAAGAGATCATCCCTGTAGCGATCCCACAAAGAAAAGGTGATCCAATCATGATGGACACTGATGAAGAATTTAAGAATGTTTCTTTTGATAAAATCCCTGGATTGAGACCTGTTTTCAACAAAGACGGTACTGTAACTGCTGCCAACGCTTCCACCATCAATGACGGGGCCTCTGCTCTGATCCTTGTTAGTAAAAAGAAAATGGAAGAGCTTGGCTTGAAGCCAGTAGCTAAGATCAGAGGTTTTGGAGATGCTGCTCAGGAACCAATTTGGTTTACTACTGCTCCTTCAGAAGCCATTCCTAGAGCGTTGAAACACGCTGGAGTTGATGCTTCTGAAGTGGACTACTACGAAGTAAATGAAGCCTTCTCAGTTGTAGCACTTGCCAACATTGAAAAACTTGGATTAGATGCAAGTAAGGTGAATGTAAACGGTGGTGCAGTAGCCATGGGTCATCCTCTGGGAGCTTCCGGAGCTAGAATCATCACCACGCTCAATTCTGTACTCCACCAAAACAATGCAAAAATTGGTGTTGCTGGAATCTGTAATGGTGGTGGCGGAGCTTCGGCGATTGTCATCGAAAAAGTTTAATTCTTTTACACATTATGATTAAACCATAGCTCTTTCAAATGGTCTAAGACCAAACAAAAAATGAAAGAGCTATGAAATTTTATTATTTAACTGCAGCATTATTTTGCCTTAGTTTAACAGCAACCAGTGAAGATCAAACAACAGATTGGAAAGACCTCTCTCCTTCCGAGCGAGCTACCAAGCTAACTGATTGGATGGATGATAAGCTAAACCTGACAGACACTCAGGAAACAGAAATATATGCGGTAAATCTGAAGTATGCCCAGAAGACCGAATCGCTTAAAAACAGCAACCTTTCTCGACGTGAGAAATTCCAAACGTTAAAGGGCTATGACCAAGCAAAAGACATGGATCTTCAGGAATACTTATATGATGATCAATTCAAGACCTATGAGGCTAAAAAAAGGGATTTGATGCGAAAAATCAAAAAGAACAAATTGGGATAGAATCCTAGGCATAAATCAAAAGAGGCTGTCTCAAAAGTAACTAATAAGTCATCCTGAACTTGTTCCGCATGGAATGTCAGGATCTTTAACGTTCCGCTTACCCACTATTAGATTCTGAAATGAATGCGAACGGCTAGTTTCAGAATGACCATAGTGAAGTCTTTTGAGACAGCCTCTTCTTTCATTTGATTATTCGATTTACTTATACAAATGTGGCTGGAAATGTTTATTGTAATCCCAGGTACCACATTGTGACCATTTAGCCCCCGTAACCACCACCCAATCAAAATTCGAAGCATGTTCTTTCAGAAGCTTCTCATATTCTTTGACGAACTCTTTCTTGGCCACCTTCGGATCCACCCGATAAACAAAGTAATCAAGGTGACCATCTTCATCAAAGCAAAACTCATGAAAGACATAAAACTTCTTCTTGAACTTCATCGAAAGACTCTTATCAAAATCATACCAAAACCGCAGCCACATTTTTTGCTGAAGTGAATCCAATATAGACTCTTCTATGAGCTTTAAATCGGCATCTACTCGATTTGGATATTCCTTAAGAAGCTCCTCTTCGCTTATTCCATTTTGCTCAATTTCTTTGAAACTCCCAATTTGGGTTGGTTGCTGTTGTCCGTATCCTTGATACAAAAACAGCAAACTAATTATACATAACACACTTTTTGACATAATCTAAAAATATCACATAAAACGCTTAAAGACTGATATTTCAAGAAAAAATGTCTACAAATCGTTTACAAAACATCTCAAATTGAATATTATCGACATTTTCACGTTCTAATTCGTATCTTTAAAGAAGGTGTGAAATTTTAAATTATGTTGTTATGCGAATTATGCTATTATCCGGGCTAATCGGCCTATGTTCTTTTGCCTACGGGCAAACCCTTATCCGAACTTACTACGATGAGTTTCCCTCGATCAAAAAAGAGGAATATCATATTCTCAATGGCGATTCAAGCCAGGTAGATGGCGAATACAAAATGTTTAGTCCTTCTGGAAAAGTCATTACTACTGGTACTTTTGAAAAAGGACTTAAACAAGGAACGTTTACTAATTATTACGAAGACGGATCCATTCAACGAGAAACCATTTATCAAAACGATCTTCGTGAGGGATTGACACAGGTTTTTGATGCTCAGGGAAATAAAATTCAGGAAGCAACCTTCATTAACGACACGCTCGAAGGTGAGCTCAAATTATATGATACTTCTGGAGTCTTGAAAGCTGTAACCACTTTCAAAAAAGGAAAACCCGAAGGAAAGGTTCAGGAATTCTTTGAGACTGGTGCTGTAAAGGAAGAGACATTGTATGCAGGAGGTAAACCAAATGGTTTAACCAGACAGTTCTATGCCAACGGAAATATTGAGTTAGAAGCTGAATACACCAATGGACTCCTTAATGGCTTTTACAAGACCTTCTACCCTTCCGGTCAATTGGAAATGGAAGTCTTCAACAATCGTGGTAAGCGAGCGGGCACAGTCAAATATTATCATGAAAATGGTCAGTTGAAATCAACAGGTAAATATGAAGATGGTTCCTTGCAGGGCTCATTCCTAGCCTACTATGATGATGGCAGTGTTCACAAAGAACTGAAATACACTGACGGCTATAGAGTCGGAAAAAATGTAGAATATCACCTCAATGGTAAGCTCAAATACGAAGGAGTATTCACTAATAAAGGAATGAATGCTAAAATCACCGAATACAACGATAAGGAAAAAGTGATTTTGAAGAAGGAATTACTCAATGAACTTCCTCATGGACAGTGGCTATCCTATGACGATAAAGGCAAACTGATTACAGACATCATGTATCAAAATGGAAAAAGACATGGGATAAGTAAAGTCTACGAAAAGGGAGACTTAATTAGCGAAATCAATTATGCTTTTGACAACAAACAAGGTGAAGCTAAGACGTACTACACCAATAGGCAATTGGAATCTATTTCTAATTATAAACTAGATCGTCTACAAGGTCCATTCACGAAATACCACAAAAATGGAGAGAAAGAGTATGAGGGTGAATATGCTCGAAATAAGCGTATCGGTGAGTGGCTCTATTATGATAAAAAGGGTAATCTAACTCAAAAAGACACCTATAAAGCAGGTGAATTGATAAAATCCGAAAACATGGAGTTGAATTGATCGCTTGTAGTGCTTGCACATTGGGCATTTGATGTAATTTAGTGATCTAATTTTTTCAATCTAGATCACTATCTTTGCCCACCATGTCCAAAGGCATCAAATACACAGACTTTAACTTACCAAAGCAAACCAACAAGTATGTTGGAAAAGTGAGGGACGTATACTCATTTGGCGACAAACTTTTAATGATTGCAACGGATCGAATCTCCGCATTCGATGTGGTACTTCCAGAGCCTATACCATTTAAAGGGCAGGTACTGAATCAGATTGCTGCCATTATGTTGGATAAGACAAAGGATATTGTTCCTAACTGGGTGATTTCCGTGCCGGACCCCAATGTAACTTTGGGTAAGAAATGTGAGCCATTCCCAGTAGAAATGGTTATTCGTGGCTATTTGACAGGACATGCCTGGAGAGAATATAGAGATGGAAAACGAAGCCTATGTGGAGTTCCTTTGCCTGAAGGTTTGAAGGAGCACGACAAACTTCCAAATCCAATCATCACTCCCACTACCAAAGCTCATGAAGGTCACGATGAGGATATTTCAAGGGAGGAAATCCTGAAACAAGGATTAGTCACTGAGGAAGATTACATCAAATTAGAAGAGTATACCTTCAAACTTTTTGAAAGAGGCACTCAGTTAGCTGCTGAACAAGGACTCATTCTGGTAGATACCAAGTATGAGTTTGGTAAACACAATGGTGTTGTTACTTTGATTGATGAGGTGCATACCCCTGACTCTTCCAGATACTTTTATGCAGAGGGTTATGAAGCCCGCCAGGATTCTGGTGAGCAGCAAAAACAACTCTCCAAAGAGTTTGTTAGACAATGGTTGATCGCCAATGGATTCCAGGGAAAGGATGGTCAGCAAATTCCAGAAATGACCAGCGAATTTGTGGCATCAGTGTCAGATAGATACATAGAGCTTTTTGAACAAATCACTGGAATGATGTTCATCAAAGACTCCGCTGAAAACATACTCGAACGAATTAAGAAGAACGTAGAAAAGACGATAGAAAAGATATGAAATTTTCAATAGACAGACAGGATCAATATACTATCCTTAAGATAGATGAGGAGAAGTTAGACTCAACAGTTGCCCCAGAGGTAAAATCTGAGTTTGTAACACTACAAGCAGAAGGCGTTGAAAACGTAATCTTAAACATGGAAGTAGTGAAATACTCTGATTCATCAGGGTTAAGCGCTATTTTGGTGGGTAATCGTCTCTTCAAAGAAAACGGATCGTTCATTCTATGCAATGTCAACGAACATGTAATGAAACTAATCAAGATAAGTATGCTTGATAAAGTTTTGGACATCCTACCAACTGTTGAAGAAGCTGTGGATTCAGCAATGCTCAGCGAGATTGAAAAAGGATTAAGAGAAGAAGGTGGAGAAGAGTAATCGTCTATTTTGGCAATAGAACTACAAATACTCGGATCCAATTCTGCAGCCTTTGCCCACAATCGCCACCATACCTCTCAGCTTTTAAGAGTACAGGACAAATACTTCCTGATCGATTGTGGGGAAGGTACGCAGTTATTGATCAAAAAATACAAAATCAAGCTCTCCAGGATCAACGAGATCCTGATCTCTCACTTGCACGGAGACCACTATTATGGGCTCATGGGTTTGATCTCTACATTGCATCTATATGGCCGTCAGGCGGATTTGCACATCTA
>CEPX01132415.1_pt1 | contig 10682 bp, 17 predicted proteins | sample 361361 | NCBI WGS metagenome assembly CEPX01 (sample SAMEA2619974, study PRJEB7988) | marine metagenome | biome: marine biome (ENVO:00000447); feature: mesopelagic zone (ENVO:00000213) & marine oxygen minimum zone (ENVO:01000065); material: "saline water (ENVO:00002010), including plankton...
GGAGCCGATGAGACCGATGAGGAACGGATCAATGGTCATTGACTGTTAGGATAGCGAGGAAAGCGAGGAAAGCGAAGAGGACGAGGATCCTCGCTTTCTTCGCACTCCTCGTCTTCCTCGTTTTCTTTTTTATGCAATCACCTCACAGCCATCCTCTAATATGAGGAGTGTGTGTTCGAAGTGCGCAGAGAGTGAACCGTCCTTGGTAGTAATCGTCCAGTTATCGTCTGCCTCTTTGATGCCATCTTTGCCCGTGCAGACAATAGGTTCTACAGCAATGATTGTATTTGCAGGAAGCTTTGGCCCGGTTCCCTTTTCTCCGTAGTTTGGAACATCCGGGAATTGGTGCAGTGTTTTTCCAAGACCATGGCCGGTAAGTGCGGAGACAATCGAGAGCCCTGCCCCCTCCACAGTACCCTGCACGGTAGCAGAGATATCCCCCACTTTGGTTCCGGCTTTGATGACCCCTACAGCATCTTTGAGTGCTTGTTCTGTAACTGTCAGTAAATGTTTTGCATCCTTGCTGATATTCCCCACACCGTACGTGCGACATGCATCGGTAAAGAGATCGTTATACAGCACTCCACAATCTGTAGAGATAATGTCTCCCTCTTCGAGTACGCGGTCTCCGGGCAGTCCATGCACGCACTGTTCGTTGACCGAAGTACACAGTGTTGCAGGATATCCGTGATATCCCATAAACGCAGGAGTTGCGCCATCGTGTTTGCGGATGAATTCTTCTGCTGCGCGGTCTAACTCTTTTGTAGTAATTCCCGGAGCAACAAGGCTGCCCATCAGCTCCAAGCACTCCGCAAGAATCTTCCCCGCATGGCGCAGAGACGTAATTTCTTTCGGTGTAAAGATTTGGAAGGAGGACATAGGTATATGGTATTGCGTATAGTGTATAGCGTATAGAAAAAAAGAGAGTATACGAAATACCCTATACCAAATACCAGATACACGCTGAATTAAGCAATAACTGCCTCTTTAATCCTTGTGTAGATTTCCTCCACACTCCCCTTTCCATCTATTTCTATTACCTTCCCTGCAGATTCATAGATTTCGATCACTGGCATCGTCTTTTCGACAAATAGATCCATACGCCTAAGGACTTTCTCCTGATCGGCATCGTCTGCGCGACCTTCTTTCTCCGCACGTCCTTTGATTCTTTCTAAGGCATCATCTTTGTCGAGCAAGATATGAACACAGCGAAACTCCCGTCCAGAGTCTGTAAGGATCTGATCGAACGCTTTCATTTGATCTTCATCGCGAGGGATGCCATCAAACAATATTTTCTGATCTGCTGGGATACTTGCAACTGCTTCGTTTACCACTTTCATAATGATCTCAAACGGAACAAGCTCTCCATTATCAATGTAGTTTTTGATCAAGTCTCCAAGTTCGGTCCCCGATGCTTTAATCTTGCGCAACTCTCCACCCGCTTCAAAAATGTAATACCCCAATTCCTCCGCAAGCGTCTTTGCTTGTGTCCCTTTACCGCTGCCTTGAATTCCAAAGAAGACTAAGTCCATAGATATTATGTATTATGCAATTGTCTATCCAATTTTTCACCTTCTGCAAGAAGACCAACTGTATGCAAATCCAAACCGATAACACCTTGTCGTCCTCCACCAAGAATCTGAGCAATGGTTTCCATTTGATCTGCTCCATTCTTTGTACCTTCTTCTAACCTTTTCTCAATTCCAGCTCCTGTCAAACCATCAATGTGGTTTAAAACTTGATTCATAATGTATGGGGAAATATGTAACAGGTTCTATCTTATACTAATTTCTCATAATCGTGCGCCAAGAGCTGTGCGTTAATCTGACGAATCAGTTCCATCACAACACCTACCACAATAATCAAACCTGATCCTGAGATGATCAGATCTTGAGAACTAAGTGTTGAGTACTTGGTAAAGATGAGTGGAACAATGGCAACGAGTCCAAGGAAAGACCCACCCCACAAGTTCATGCGGCTGGATACCTTTGCAAGTAGCTCAGCTGTTTGCTTTCCCGGGCGTACACCTGGCACAAATCCTCCACGCTTCTGGATGTTATCTGCTACTTCATCCGGCTTAAATGTTACCGAGACGAAGAAGTACGTAAACCCAAGTACCAGTAAGAAGTAGATAGCTATATACAATATACTCGGTTGATTAGGATTGATGTTGACGTTAATAAAGTTTGCAATACCCTGCAGAACCGGACGCGTAGCCGTTGCAAGGAACTGTGCAATGATTGCAGGCAAAGTAATAAGAGAGATCGCGAAGATGATCGGGATCATTCCAGCTTGGTTAAGTCTGATCGGGATATTTCCCTGCACTCCACGTCCCGCACCTTGGTTCGCGTAGGTAATCGGGATCAAGCGATGAGCATCTGTAAACAGTACCACCGCAACAAGCATTGCAAGAGAGACAATAGCAAACAGGAAGAACGCAGCTTGCTTACCTTGTCCTGCAAGGAACATAGAAGAAAGCGTTGTTGGCATACCGGATACGATTCCGATGAAGATAATCAGAGAGATACCGTTTCCGATTCCCTTCTCTGTAATCAGTTCACCAAGCCACATAAGGAACAAAGCACCTGTTGTTACGTAGAGCATAGGAAGCAGTACACCTGGGAACGTAAGATCCACAAGATTGATACCACCTTGCCCAAGCAAGATCAGGAACCCGTAACTCTGTACAAATGCCAGTGGCACTGTAAGCCAACGAGTGTACTTATTTATCACCTGCTGTCCTTGTTGTCCTTCTTTACTCAGCGCTTCGAGTTTTGGGAAGATCACCGTGCACAGTTGCATAATGATAGATGCATTAATGTAAGGAGAAAGTCCAAGCAATACGATAGAGAAGTTATCAATAGCTCCACCGGTCAGTGCTGCAAACACTCCCACTACTCCTCCTCCAGATCTCTGGTTGAGAAATTCACTAAGAGCAAATGGATCTGTTCCGGGGACAGCAATGTGTGCAACGATACGATAAATCAGCAAAAGACCAATAGTCACAAGAATCCTCTTACGGAGTTCTTCTGAGTGCCAGAGTTGCTTGAGATACGTAAACATTATTATGTCAGTACTGTCACTTTACCTCCTGCCTTTTCGATAGCTGCAACTGCAGTTTTACTGGCAGCGTGAACAGTAAGATCAAACTTCTTTTTCACTTCACCGCGAGCGAGTAGTTTTACACGCTTTCCGGTAGAAACAAGCTTGTTTTCTTTTAGGGATTCTGTGTCGTACTTACCGGCAGAAAGCTTCTCCTCGAGATCGGCGATGTTTACCACTTCGTATGCAATACGGTTAGGATTTTTAAATCCACCGAGCTTTGGCTGACGCTGCAAAAGCGGCGTCTGACCTCCTTCAAAAATACGGTTACGACTGCTACCAGAGCGTGAGCCCTGACCCTTTGTACCGCGTCCGGCCGTGGTTCCACGACCTGCGCTGTTACCACGCCCTGCCCTTTTTGAGGACTTGCGTGAACCCGGTGCTGCCTTCAAAGAATGCAACATAGCCGCGTTATGGTACTGGGTCGATTTGATCCCGTAAAGGCATTTCTCAGGCGTTTTCGGACTCCCAGCCAACCTAAGCTCTTCTCTCTACCGAATAAGCTAAATTTGTGGTAGAATAGTAGGATTCATGCGTAAATTTTTATCTTCCATCTTCGTCTGTGTCCTAGCTCTCTCGCCGCTACTTTGTCCGGTGGGAAAGGCTCAAGAACCTGTCACGTACGTACGTCGGGCAGAGGCTGTAATGATTCTTCTAAAGAATGCCGGAATCGAAGTGGATAAATCCGCACAAACATTCGGTGACTATCCTGATATGCTTGATGGCCAGTGGTACGTTCCCTACATGCTCGAAGGTATTGCTTTAGGGCTGCTACAAGCTGATTCGTCTACAGGACTTGCCCATCCTCACCGCAGTGTCTCGCGTGCGGAATTTTTGATGATGATGACCAAAGTATTCGATCTCACAACCAACATCCCCTATCAGTATACCGATATTCCACTGAATGCCTGGTTCAGCTCTTACGCAGGGCTTTCTTGGCGATACAAGTTATTGGATGATGCAAACAATCCAACTCTCTTGCAACCGGAACTTAAAATCTCTCACAAAGCAGCAGCCAAAGCAATCTATGCACTGTTGCAGGCGGAGCCTTCTTTGCAACCGAACCCTGGGATGTTTTCTGTAAAGCAACAGGAATCTGCTCCGAAAGATCAGCGTTCTTCTTTCTTTGAAAATATTACAATCTCTGTGGCAAAAACAACGACTAAAGTCGTAAAGGGATACACCGACATCTCTACACCAAAATCTGTCAAAACTGCCATGCTCAGTCTCATTCGTTCCCGTGGAAGCCTCGCAGAACAAACGCGCAACGACCTGATTCATGCGATAAACGAAGAGCGTGCAAGGTACAAACTCACTCCTCTGCGCAGCAACTACTACCTAGAGCTTTCTGCACAGAGGCATGCAAAAGATATGGCAGACCGAGGATACTTTAGTCACTATACACCGGAGGGCTTAAGTTATGTTGATCGCATTCGCGGTGGTGGTTACCTCGATATCAATCCTAACTCTTGTAGCTGTGCACAGAAATTTGATCTTGGTGGAGGGGCATCAATTGATACTCAGGGACCGGACTTTGTCGTAACCGGACTACAGGAATGTAGTTGTGAACCTATATTCTCTCTTGGTGAAAACCTCGCAAAGGGACAGATGTCTGTAAAGCAAGTCGTGCAAGACTGGATGGATTCTCCTAACCACCGAAGAAACATGTTGCGACCGGAATTCGAAGAAATTGGAATCGGACTCTTTGAAGATTTGTGGGTGCAGAACTTTGGGCGGCTCAAATTTTAAGCTCTGCTAAAGTCTTCCCAAACTCCTCCGCCGCACCGGGTCCGTTTCCGGTGACAATATTTCCATCGATAGTTACTGCTTCCCCGGTATATTCCGCACCATACGTTTCGAGTACTTCTGATTGCTTCCCATCGCCGTTCCAGACTGTCGCCCGTTTACCATCTAATACCTGCGCTTTTGCGAGAATCGTTGGAGCGATACAGATGGCACCGAGTGGCATGTTTGCCCTATAGGCATCATTAGCGATTTTCAGCGCATCTGCATTAGAAGCCAAAGCACCTGCTCCTGGTCCTCCAATGAATGCTATTCGATCGTAGTCTGAAACCTGAACATCCTTGAGTGCGACTGTTGCCTCCTGTGATCCTCCAAGGCTTCCACTGCAAGATCCTACCTCTTTGGAAGCAATGATGATGATGTTTCCTGCATCCTCAAGACCATCACGTGTTCCCTGATATTCTTTGTCTTGGTAACCTTCTTGGGCGATGATGATAAGAGCTTTGGGCATAGGAGAATTGTAACATGTTTCTTCTTGTTACTTTTCAGATGAAAAGTTGGCTACGCTATCTTCTTGTTCCTTTTTTCTTGCCTCGTCTGCCACTGTAGTGTGGCAAAGATTTTTGGTTACTTTGTATCTACAAAGTAACAAATATAACACTCACATTATTTCTTCTTCAAACTCCCTTCACGATCAATATCCTTCTTACTTACCTCTTCAACCTTCATCTGCTCTAGCTCAGGAGTTTCCTGTAATCCAAGTTCTTTATTAGACTTCCCTTCTTTCTCCTTGGCTTTAGCGAGACTATCTTCTGCAGTGGCAATGCGTGTACCGGCAATCCTCATTAATGCTTTCATCGTGCATTGAGCATTAACAAGCTTGTTGTTGGTACCGTAACGCTTACTCAGAACATTGCGGATTCCTGCATGCTCCAGAACGACACGAAGTGCACCTCCTGCGATGATACCTGTACCTTCACGTGCAGGAATAAGTCTGATGCGTGCTGCTTTAAACTTGTGATCAATTTCGTGTGGGATACTTCCATCTTCTACCGGAATCTTAATCATATTACGTTTGGCGACAGCTGTAGCTTTTTGTACGGCAGCCTGTACCTCGTTTGCCTTACCAGTTCCAAGCCCCACACGACCTTTCTTGTCTCCCACGACAACAACTGCGCGAAAGCGCAGACGACGTCCACCGGCAACCACACGAGTCACACGATCGACAGACAGTGTAGTCTCTTCGAATTCTGAGGGTTCTCGCTTGCGGCGATCACCTTTCTTCTTGCGGTCGGGTCTGGAAGTTTTAGGGTTCATAATTAGAATGTAAGTCCGGCTTTGCGTGCAGCTTCGGCAACTGCCTTCACGCGTCCGTGGTATTGGTAAGAATTACGGTCGAATACTACTGTAGTGATCTTTGCATCTTTTGCCTTAGCAGCGATAGCCTCTCCAAGCTTTGCAGCACCCTCAATATTGGGCTTTGCTTTTAGTTGCTTCGTTGTAGCTGTTGCAAGAGTCTTTCCGGTTTCGTCATCAATAAGCTGTGCAGAAATCTGCAAAAGAGAACGGAATACAGACAGTCGTGGGCGCTTAAGCGTACCAGAGACTTTTGCGCGTACTCTGCGCTTTCTTGCTTGCCTGTCGTAAACTTTCTTAGGAGTTTTCATGGGGGTGCTTAAGCAGCAGCGGTAGCAGCAGTCTTACCTGCCTTGCGAATAATCACCTCATCGATGTACTTCACGCCCTTGCCTTTATACGGCTCCGGTGGACGGAAAGACCGAATGTCAGCCGCAACTTGGCCAACCTTCTCTTTATCAATTCCTCGAATAATGAGGATCTGTTTGTTCTTTTCGTCTTGGGTAATTTCGATTCCTTCAGGAGCACTGTAGTTGATCGGGTGACTGTGGCCGAGGTTGAGCGTTACGCTCTTTCCCTTGGCCTGTGCCTTGTATCCTACTCCGATAATTTCGAGCTGCTTCTCGTAGCCTTCGGACACACCAATAACCATGTTATTGATGAGCTGACGCGTCAGTCCGTGACGTGCACGAGAGTCATCAGTGTCGTCTTTACGATCTACAATTACCAGGTCACCTTCTACCTTTACGGAGACCTCTGGAAGATGCTCGTAACTCAGCTCCCCTTTTGCTCCCTTTACCACGATCTTAGCGCCGTTAACCTCGACGGTTACGCCACCTGGGATTGCCACTGGTTTTTTACCAATTCGAGACATGATTAGCTGATAGTACAGAGAACTTCTCCACCGATCTTCTTCTGGCGAGCTTGGCCGTCTGTCAGAAGACCTTGGCTTGTTGTCAGAATCGCGATACCAAAACCACGGAGTACAGGTTTAAGGTCTGCAACTCCTGCGTAGGTGCGACGTCCGGGCTTAGAGGCACGCGTGAGAGTGAGTGTAGATTTTTCTGGGTTAAACGTAACTTCGAGCTCCAGCTTTGGTGCGTCACCCAATACCTTTACTTCGGAGATCCATCCTTCTTTCTTGAGTAGTTCAAGAAGCTGCAGTTTGAGTCTGCTGTGAGGAGCGGTACAACTTGGTTTGCCCGCCTTTTGCGCGTTACGCATGCGAGTAAGCAAATCGCCGATAGGGTCTGTTACGTATGTCATAATTACCAAGAAGATTTAGTTATACCGGGAATATCACCATTGGAGGCAGCTTCGCGGAAACAAATACGGCAAACGCCGAAGAAACGCATGTATCCGTGGCGACGACCACAAAGCGTGCAGCGATTGTAGATTCGTGTTGGAAACTTTGGACGCCGTCCTGCCGCTTTGTCGCGGAGGAACTTATCAAGTTTCTTCTTCTGCTTGTGCTTTATAGAGGTTCGAGCCATTAGGATTCTGTAGGGGTATCAGATTCAGGAGTTTCGGCAGTATCAGTGTTTTCGGCTTCGGATTCAACCTTCTCCTCGACTTTCTCTTCTTCGACCTCTTCGCTTTCTTTCTTCACTTCAGGCTTAGGGGCTTCCGGCTTCTTTACTTTTTTCTCCTCTGCCTTCTCTTTTCTAAACGGCATACCCATCTCTTTTAGCAGTGCCATACCCTCTTTATCACTCTTCGCTGTTGTAGAAATGACAATCTGCAAACCAAAGATCTGCTTTGCATCAGGAGCGGCAATTTCTGGGAAAATTGAGTGATCACGAATACCAATGGAATAGTTTCCCTGTCCATCAAGCTTACTTGGAAGTCCACGGAAGTCGCGAATACGCGGGATAGCGTAACTCAAAAGCCCATCAAGGAACTCCTCCATTCTCTTTCCACGGAGTGTCACACGACAACCAACAACATTTCCTTCACGCGTTTTGAAGTTGGAAATAGCAATACGTGCCTTCGTAAACACCGGCTTCTGGCCTGTAATTTTCATGAGACTCTCTTCGATGTATGCGTGCATCTCTTTGCTATCCATCTTAGACTTATTAATCCCAACATTCACAGTTACCTTCTCTACTTGTGGTAGTGCAAGGGCATTTTTGACACCAAGCTGCTTCCCTACCTTCGTAGCGATTGGTCCACGGAGCCTGTCATGGAGAGTTGCGTAAGCCATATTTATGATCCTCTTTGGGAACTACGTGACGATGAACGTTCTACTTGATCTGGAACGGAGTGGTCTTCACTCATGTGCGATCCGGCATCCACCTCAGCGCCTGCTGCACCAGCAGCTTCTTCTCCGAATCCCATCTTCTTCCAGAATGGAGACTTTTTACCCGCCGTAGACTTCGCAGGAGCGGAGGCGGGCTTTTCTTTCTTTGCGGATGCCTTCTTTGCCTCTGTCTTCTCGGAAGCTTTCTCTACAGCTTTATCTGTGGCCTTGTCCAAAGCCTTTGCATCCTTCTTCTTTGCAATACTTGTTTTCTTTACCTCTTCACCACTCTTGCGTGCGATGCGTGTCTTTTTACCTTTCTCGATCTTGTAACCGACGCGACTACGCTTTTTAGATTTAGGATCAACAATCATCACGTTACTAGCATTGATAGCTGCTTCGTACTTTATAATCTCACCAGGGCGATTTGGCCCTGATTTCATGTGACGCGTACGCATATTAACGTCTGCAACAACCACACGGTTCTTTGCATGCAACACACGGAGTACCTGTCCGGTTTTTCCCTTATCCTTGCCATTGATGACTACGACAGAGTCGCCAGCGCGGATTTTCATAGTACGTCTGGGGCAAGGGAAACAATCTTCTGGAAACCTTTTCCTCGAAGTTCACGGGCTACAGGACCAAAGACACGTGTGCCTTTAGGTTGCCCATCTTTGGAAACGATTACACAGGCATTATCATCAAAACGAATACCGCTACCATCCTTCCTTCGTGTGAGCTTCTTCGTACGGACAACTACCGCACGCTCCACAGCTTTCTTCTTTACCGTTCCACGAGGGGCTGCCACTTTTACCGCAACCACAACTGTGTCTCCTACTCCTGCGTAGCGACGTTTGCTTCCACCAAGAACCTTGATGCACTGTACGCTCTTAGCGCCAGTATTATCAGCCACGTTCATAACAGTTTCGGATTGAATCATGATTCAGTAGTTAGGGGTTAGTAGTTGGGGATTCGGGATTATCATTTTCTTCAGTAGTTACTTTCTCTTCTTTTGCCGCATCTTTCCCTAGCTCCTGACTACTATCCCCCAGCCCCTCCTCATTCTTAGATTTTTTAGTTTCCTCAGACTTTTTCTTAGCCTTTGCCTCCGCATCCGCACCGGTCTTCTCTCGGTGAATCACCTTCTCAATATCTTTATCTTCTTTGATATCAGAAACTCTTGGTGCTGCTTTAATGATTTCAATTACTTTAAAGTGCTTGTTTTTTGACATCGGCTTACACTCTTCGATCAATACTTTATCCCCTTCATAAAGATCCATTCCATTGGAGTCACAGAGGAACTTTTTACTCTTCCTGTAGCGCTTCTTGTACACAGGGTGAAAGACAAGACGATGTACCGCTACGGAGACCGTGCTTGTCATTTTTGCCGATGTAATGACTCCTTTCTTAGTTCTCATTTTTTTCGCTGGAGGAAGATACAGAGGAATACACAGTTTTCATACGGGCTAACTGCTTTTTTTCGCGGATATACTTTGCGCTATCTTTTTCTTTACCAAGCTTTACGCCAAGGCGCAGTTTTACCACGGTATTCTCTTGGGCAATGATCTCCTTTAGAAGATCCTTAGGACTCATTTTATGAAGCTCTTTGGTGGTGGTAAGCGCAGACATTAGTGGGAAATTTTGGTAACGATCTTCGTTTTTAGTGGAAGTTTATGGCTTGCTAGCCTGAGCGCCTCACGAGCTGCATCCTCTGGGAGTCCATCCATTTCGAAAATTACTGTTCCAGCCTTTAAGACACATCCCCAGTATTCGAGGTTACCTTTACCGGATCCCATCGGTACTTCTGCAGCTTTCTTTGTTACGGGGTTGTGTGGGAACACGCGGATCCACATCTTTCCTCCACGAGCAACTGACCGTGTCATTGCTCTACGAGCAGCCTCTATCTGACGTGCAGTGAGTTCACCTGTAACCGTACACTTTAGTCCGATAGAACCAAATGCCAGCTGGGTACCCTTTGTCGCCTTACCCTTCCACTGTCCGCGGCGGCGCTGTACCTTCCTGTACTTTATTTTTTTCGGTTCTAACATAATCAGAGTAATTTGAAGGGATTTGAGCTCATAACAGGCAGTTGGCAATTTAGCAATTTGGCAGTTAGCCAACTGCTAACTGCTAACTGCCAATTGCCATTAATAACACGTATAAATTCCATTATTGATTGAGAGAGGTAAGAGCAGCCGACTGTGCCTGCTTAATCTTTTTAAATACCATTCCTTTATAGATC
>CEPX01197746.1_pt1 | contig 10681 bp, 12 predicted proteins | sample 361361 | NCBI WGS metagenome assembly CEPX01 (sample SAMEA2619974, study PRJEB7988) | marine metagenome | biome: marine biome (ENVO:00000447); feature: mesopelagic zone (ENVO:00000213) & marine oxygen minimum zone (ENVO:01000065); material: "saline water (ENVO:00002010), including plankton...
TTCCTGGAACACAACCCGTCAGCCATGTGGCTGGTGGTCGGGACTGTTCAGATACCCGGTCTGCTGTCTCCTAACGCGGTTTACAGCTTGCAGGTAACTACGAGCTAGTTATTGCATGTAATCGAGTAAGAGGGGGAGTCGAGAGATCGGCTCCCTCCGTAAAGGTTCCTTCATGGCATACACAACAGCGACGATAGTAAGGCGTAAGCTGCCGCATATGAGCACGACGAATCCCGCTGACGCGGCGATTACGAATATTATAAGTGATATCGAGACGAATCTGATAGACGGCGAACTGAGCGCCGTGTTTTCTACGATACCGTTTACGACTGCTCCGGCGTTGGTGCTTGAAATGGCGACGCTACTTTCTGCGGGTGCTGTAGGTATCGCGTATGTCAGCGGTGATAACATGGCCGCACAGGCGATGGAGTATCACAAACAGGGCATGGCGATACTTAAGAAGATACTTAAAGACCCAGGCATACTCGGCGAGGTGTTGAAAGCAGTATCGCAGGGCGACCGCGACCGAGCTCGCGTGCGAGGCGCACCGAAGCCGAAAAACGTAAAAGCGCCAGCGTTTAATATGCAGCCTCCGGTTAATTGGGGCGACGATATCAGTAGTGATGATGAGTATTACGAGAGTTAGATGGCAGGTGAACGCTCCATAGACTTTGACTTCCGCGACGTGAACCGGCTTATCGATGATATCCGCGAGCGCGGTAAGGACGTGCGTATTGCGATGCAGTTCGCATCTGTCGTGGCGATGAGTTCGATAGTGCGTAACTTCAAGGAGCAAGGCAGGCCGAAGCCGTGGAAGCCGCTATCTGAAAGCACGAAAGAGATGCGTCGTAAGGGTAGTAAAAGCAGGCACGGCGATAAAATCCTCATGGATTTCGGGCGGTTGTGGCAGAGTTTCACACCGCAGAGTGCGTATTCTGATGTGCAAATAAGTTTAAACCAGATGCGAGTCGGTACAAAAGTTAAATATGCGAAGTATCATCAAGAAGGAACGCCGCCATATACGATTTACCCAAAGAATAAAAAGGCGCTTTTCTGGCTTGCTGCGCCGCACCCTGTCGCTGTTGTAGACCATCCAGGCTTGAAAGCTCGCCCTTTCGCCATGTGGCAGACGCAGGATATCGATATAATCCAGAATGGATTGCTCGATTACGTGCTTGAAGGCACGAGGCCGAAGTAATGGCAGAGAAACTCGCTACCATAATGCGTGCGATGGAAACGATAATATCCGCTGGCGGCACATCGGCGGCGAATATTGGCCTCGGCGCAATGGACCAAGCGAGTGCCGTTCCGTCGGTGACGATAACGCCGGTATCCGAATCGCCGGGGATAATGACGACGGGTTCGTTCGAACCAAATTACCGGGTGCGCTGGACGGTCGGCGCGTCGGGTTTTGAGACGCAGGAGATGATAGAAAAGGTGATGGACTTGACGAAGGAACTATGGGATTTGTGGGAAGCAAACCAGACTTTCAGCGACGAGGTATATTCATCCGAGGTTGAATCGGTGCGGTATTTCCCGACGCCGTTACTGACTGGTACAGAGTGGTACTGGTCGGAAATGATAATCGCAGTTAATGTTGAGTTGGCGAGGACATAAGGAGTAGTTCTATGGGAACTCATTATCCGAAAGATACAGTATTCGCTTTTGCGCTGCAGGGATCTAAAGGTTCGGCGAATACCACGCCGGGGTATTACATCCCGCTTATCGAGGGCAATATCGAGACAACCGAGATATACCTCAAAGACCAGGTTGCAGACGCCAGGCGCGAATCGTTTCGCGGTGCTCAGATAGCAGGGTATGACGTGGCATGGTCAGTCAAGTTCTATCTGCGTCCATGTAATGTTCGGTTGGCGGAGCATGCACTTCTGGCGTATCTTCTAGGCGCGGAAGCCGCTGTCACCGGCGGACCGGCTGCACCATTTACGCATACCTTTACACCGGTTGCTGCAGGAACTTCGCTTAAATGGCTGACCCTGTTTCTCGATAGGGGCGTTGAAGCCTCGCCGTGTGAGATGTGGGTCGACGCGAAACCGAATTCCGTTACTATCGAAGCGAATCAACGCGAACAGGTAGTCTGCACGATTGAGGGTTTCGCTATCTCGAAGGGTGCAGACCAGAGCGCGCTATCGGCGACGTATAACGCAAATTCGCCATACGTATTTAAAAATATGAAGTTCTATACCGAGGCATACTCCGACGGGACCGAGGCGACGGCTGCTGATACAAAGGTCCGGCGTGCTGTTTTGACCATAACAAACAACCACAGCGTCGAGGCGGAGCAGGCTGACCAGGCGGGTACGATATCGGGAATCACTGAGGGTGATATCATGGCTACCTTGGAGTTCGACAAGCCGTTCGACTCCGCGACGGATTACGATGCTTATACCGGTGACACAGCGCAGACGTTAAAGATGGAGTTCGAATCAGTAGACGTGGATGATGAAATTTACTTCGCTATTCCGAAGATGGCGTATACCACGGCGGCGATACCGGGCGCAGGTCTCGATAGGTTGACCGGCGTATATACGATTACAGCGGAAGCGGAATATGACAAGTCGAATGATTTAATTACAGCGGTTGCGCATGATTCGGAAAGCGGAAAGTATATATCGTAACGCATAGCGTTAAAAAGGAGAAGGGAAAATGTTTAAACTCTATACCGACCCGGAGAAGCGCCAGGAACGGGTGCTTGAATTGCATTATGACAAGGCCAGTCAAGGCCAGGTCAATGGCAATTACGACCCTAAGAAGCACGGCGTTTTAAAGTTCTGGTTGAAGCGATTGACCGGATGGGAAAAGGCCGAGGTCGGCCAGTCGGCCATGACTGTTTCGCTCGATGCGGAGAAGTTGGAACGCGGCGAGAAACCACAGCCGCAGTTTGATAGTGGTGAATTCTCGTTTCAAAAGGTTCGCTGGTCGGTAAAGCGACACGAGGGTTTCGAGCTCGACGATAAAGACGTTGAGAAAATCAGCCAGGAGTTTTATCGGTCGCTTGACGAGTGGATACTTTCAGCATTGCAGGACGCTATAACCGATCTGTCATACCCGCCTGAGACGAAAAAAAAAGATTTAGCACCGTCGCCCGCGAATGGCTCGAAGCGTCAAAGCGGGGGTTAGGAACCTCATGTGATGGATGCCTCGACGCACCAGAGCGTTGTAAATTCTGCGGATTTCAACATGCCGAAGCATGGATGTGGGATATCATCGTGCTCTACCTCCGCTGTAAGCGATGGGGATGCTTGCCGTATCCTGGCGCTTTGGTTGACCAGCCCGCTGACGTTATGGAGTATTTTGATATTATCGATATTGAGAAAGACGAGATGGATCGTATAGACCAGGCGCAGCAGAAAGCTAACGCACGCCAGCGAGGGTTTAAGTAATGGCTATTGACCGCACAGCTTCCGTTACAATGCGGTTTATCAATAAGCTCGGCACAGGCACGAAGTCGGCGAAAGCCGATATTAAGTCTGTGGAGACACAGGGCAAGAAGTCTGCTGACAAAGTCGAAGACGAATTCGACCACGCTTCAAAAGATATTCAGCGTAATTTCTCCGATATGAAGGCGGTTGGCGTAGCCGCTTTCGCGGCAGTTACCATTGCCGTTGCCGCTGCGACTGCTGCCATGAAAAAGGCGATGGAGGCCGCTGCAAACCAGGAGGAAGCAGAACGCCAGCTCGCCGATGCGATGAAGATAGCAAACGACTTTACCGAGGAGGGGTATCAGAATCTGCTTGATTTCGCCTCGGCACGCCAGGCTGTAACTCGATATGGCGACGAAGATACACTTTCAGTGATGGCGAATCTTCGCGCGTATGGGATGAATAGTGATGAACTGAAAACCGCGTTGACCTTGACTCAAGACCTTGCTACAGCGAAGAAGATGGACCTCCGCGCGGCGTCGGAACTTATTGGCAAGGCGTTCGTCGGAGAGACGGGAACGCTGTCGCGATATGGTATCGTTCTTGATGACAACCTGGAGAAAACTGAAAAGTGGGCGGCGGTGCAAGAAAAAGTTGCGGCCAGTTTCGGCGGTGCTGCCGAGTTGGCTGTTGATAGCTTTACGGGGCAGATAGAGCAGATACGGAATTACGTAGGTGATTTGTGGGAGGACCTCGGCGTTGATTTGATTGCGAAGTTCAGGCCGCATCTCGATACGTTCTCCGGAATACTCCGCGATGCTGCGCAGGCGGGATTGACGTGGAAAGAGATACTTGACGCCGCTCGACCGGAACTGGTCGCGCTTGGTGTCGATATCGGCAAGGAGGTAGCGAAAGGGCTTGTTCTAGGCGTTAAGGAAGGTCTGCTTATTGCCGATGCGATGATAGAAGAAGGGATGAAAGAAGCGGGTGAGACGTTAAAAGAGAATCGTGCGAGCTTTATAGTGAATTGGATGTTCGGCGCGGACGAAGGCGCACGAATAGCGGAGAATTGGCGAGAGACGATAGAGGCAGGACTCGCAGCGGAGCCGATACGACCGGAGGCGCTTTTAGACGATGCCGCAATGAAAATGCCCGACATGGATCTACCTCAAGACATGGCGGAATCGTTTCGTGTTAGCTTCACGGAATCGCTCGGTGCGTTGGAGCCTGGCGAATACCTCCCGCCTGAGAAGTGGGGGCAGCCGTTTAAGGACACACTGGCCGATGCGCAGGTTGCTCGGTTTAATTATTCTGAGCAGTTGCGCCAGATGGGTATGAGCGATGCTGAATTACAGCGCGAGAATGTCCAACGCTGGCTTGAAGATGAGACGATGAAATATGGCGCATCCGACGAACTGACCGCACTCCATCAAGCGAAACTAACCGAGATAGAGCAGCAAGGAATCGCTGACCGCGAAGGCTCAATGATGCAACATGCTATTGTAGCAGGTAGCATCTTCGGCGGTATGGCGAATCTTGCGAAGGCGGCGGGTGAGGAAGGTACGGAAGCGGCGAAGGGTTTTGCAGTAGCCGAAGCGACGATGCATACATACGCGGCGGCGGTTGCGGCATATAAATCAACGGCGGCGATACCTGTTGTCGGTCCCGCACTTGCTCCTATAGCAGCAGCGGCAGCGATAGCGTCAGGGCTTGCAAACGTAGCGCAGATAATGAAAATGCAGCATGGCGGCGAGGTCCACGGACCTGGCGGTATCGACAACGTCCCGGCGATGCTTACACGCGGGGAATATGTGATGCCGGTTGAGCAGTCGCAAACATATCGCCCGATGCTCGACGCTATGCGGGCGAACAGGATGCAGCAAGGCGGCGAGGTATCGCCGATTCCGTTTGCTGCAACTGGCGGCGGTGGTGTCAATCTTACGATGAGTTATAGCGGCGTAGTGTTTACTGAGGATGAAGCGATGTTGCGAGAACATGCACGGCAGTTGTCATCATACTTTAAAGACGCTGATAAGGAATTTTTGGAGACTTAGTCGTGGCAACTCCTGGATGGAATTTATCTGACGGTGCAGGCGGATATCAGTGGAACGCGCCTAAGACCTTCGGCGATACGGCATACTTCTGGACGCAGTATCACGACGCGCCGCATCGGGTAATTTCAGAAATCAACCACGAACGCGATGGGCTTCTGCTCGGCAGGTATAACCATACGAACGGCGACAGACGGCGGTGGCCGGTAGAGTATCGTAATCTTGCGTTGACGGATATTGACGATACTAACGCCGGGCATGCAACGAATCCGACGATATGGGACATGTTCGGCGCGAAGATATTTTTTTACTACCCCGATTCGTCTGTTGCTAACGGCGGCGCTCGATACAAAGTGCGCTGGATATCACCGGACGTTTATCAACCCACGTATCAACGCGGGGGGTTGTATATCGTTAAGTTTATCGTGGAAGAATTGGAGGATTTAACATGACCATAAAGCGAATTTTATGTGTTCTAACTATCGGCTTCATGTCGTCCGGCTGCGCCTATATCCATTCTGATTGTAACGCGATTCGGCTATCTTCCGAAGTAGCGATGCAATCGTTGGAGCTCGGCGATGAGGAACGCGCTGTAGCGTTGGAGGCTATCGACGTAATCGAAGTCGCTATTGACGGCGAGATGGCAGCAGGCGGCGACTCGACGGATGTTGTGCTGGAGAGTTTTAAATGCATGGTCGAGGGTGCGCGTATAGGGTTGAGTGATTGAGGTATCTCTACAACAAAACAACTTATGAAATAGTGGGCAAGTTCCCTGATGGGACCGCTATTGCTAAGAACGATACATATTTCATCAAAGATACTGAAGAAGATAAGGCAATAGGGGAATACTGGATAGACGGGAGCGGCGATTTTCAACCGATATATATCCTGACCGTTGAGGAAGTTGGCTCGACGATTCAGATAACATCTGATGAATATGAGGGAGAAATGACAATCGCAATATTCTACCAGGATGACGACGAGGAAGATGAAGTGTTTAAGTTTAAAAAGAAAAAGGTTGTCAACCCATCAAAGGACGTTCGGTCTCTTTCTATTTCCGCTCCAACTTGTAAGTCGGTAGTGGTGGAATTTATAGGCACAGTGATTACCTGATGGCAACGATAAACGTACCAGCTGACCATCCGAATATACAAACAGCGTTGGATAATGCCTCGAATGACGATACGATTATCGTTGCTGACGGGGAATATTCTGGAGCGGACAACTGCACATTGGATTTTAACGATCTTCGTATTACACTTGAATCGGCCAATGGTCCGAAAAAGATACTTGTCGATTGCTCAACTGAAAGCTTTGTCCGTTTCCCCGGTACGCAGGCGTCGTCATGTGTGGTAGATGGATTTACGGTGCATTCCCGGTATGGTTCCGGATGGATAGCTCGATGCGATGCGACTACAGGCCTAACAGTTCAAAATTGCTATGCTCGAATGTGTACCACAGGCGGGCGCGGTGCATTTTATATTACAACCGGATCGTGCAATACGATCAATAATCTCATTACTGACGGCTGCACGGTAGGAAATAACAACGGACTTTTGGGGCAGATAAACGGTGCGGGTACGCTTACATCAAAACATGATACCGTCATCGGCTGTGGTCCCGGTGACGGGATTGAACTACTTGACGCAGGAGCAACCTTTGTCGCAACGAATACGGTTATATGGGTCCCGGATTACGACCCGATTATCAACAGTGTCGGTGCTACGGAGACGATTACGTATTGCAACTTCTCCGGTGGAGCTCATGCCGGAACGGGTAATATCAGTTCTCAGCCGTGGACTTATCTTGAATTACACGAAGACGACCCCGGCATTGATGCGGGAACGGATGCATCGGTCACGACGGATATTTACGGCACAACCCGCCCGTCCGGCGACGATTACGATATGGGGGCGCTGGAATACATATGAATATCTGCATGGGATACTTTTGTGGATGCCTATAGACGCAGCGAACTAGACGACGGATTTACCGCTCCGGCGCTCGATGTAGTGGTTGAGGTTGTGACAGAGTGGGACCCTGATGCGGCGGATTATACGCGTGTAAGGTTTTGGAATAACGACGCGAGCGCGGATGCGTCGGAAGACGATACGCGCGGCATCCTGTCGATAGGCGTTGTTACGCATAAGGTGCAGCGCAAGTTCGGCGTCGTTTACCTCGGCACGGTTAGAATCAGGATGACGAACACGTCGCTTACTTGGCTCAAATCCAAAGCAGGCGGCACAAGAGATAATCTCGACCTTTACGATAAGTGGTTACGTATCTATATCGGCAAGGATTTCACCGGTACGCTGGATGATGGTGAAACCATGTTCCCGTATTTCCACGGCAAGATAAAAGGTATCACCGTCTCGACCGATGGCACAGTGACGCTGGAATGCATGGACGCCGTCAAGGAGATGCTCGATACAGAGGTCGCGTTCAACGAGACGGGTGCAGCTGGTAGCGATATCCACAAAGCACCATATGCTGTATATGTATCGCGGAATTCAACCGAGTGGACGAATTCCGGTGAGAACGTGTATTATGATTCGTATCCCGGCGATGATAAACTAGGCGCACAGGCAGCGCCGTGGGACAGCATCCTTCAGTATAGCGTTATCGGGTCGCTTGACTACGAGACCGTCGGTGATACTTTTGTAACTGCTGTCGAGAATGTCCAGGATGCCACGCCGGAATATAGTCATTCCGACAGGCCGGTGAAATCCGTTTCAACTGGCGGATATAACAGTTACGCGGTCCCGAAAGCCTGGTATATCGAGTATGGTCCGACGATAGCAACCAGCGCGGTTGGTACGTTTAAGACTTATCGCGCTGATGATGATACAGATGATTTCGACGCTAACTATCGGTTTACTGACGGATGGGGTGATGTTGGTACTGTTGAATCCGGCAGATGGTTGTATTTCAAGCAGGATGTCGGCGAAAGTGGCGAATCTGTAGAGTTCAGAATTGGCAGTGGTATCACTTCAGCTGATGCCGTAGGTGTTTCGAGCCGGTTTTGGTCATCGCTGTTTACGCTTACTCAACACGGTTTTCAAATTGATTCTACCGGTGAGACGGAACTCGTCGATCCGCCAAACGGCCAAGAGCTCCAGGACTGGAACCGCTTTACTGTAGGCGATAAGTGGCGTCTATGGGAATGGGGCTCGTGGTATTACCCGTTCAGCAACGAATCCGGCGTTGAATCTTCGTATATCTCAACTGATATCGGCGATGTCTTTCCGCTGCAGGTCCTCTGGCGTATGCTGGAGCACCATATCAATCTCGGCGACGGTCTGCGCCGTCCGAAACTCACATGGGATAAAGATGGCTCCGAGGAAACTGGCGGTAATAACTATCGCTATGCGCTCGATTCGACGTCATTCTCCGACGCTGTCGCGGCTATCAAAGCCTGGGCGGGCTCGTCATGGACGACGGTGCGCCAGAAGATGGTGACTGTAGGCTCGTGGGATATTGGCACGAAGTGGGTCGAGATAGTGCAGGACTGCCTCAAGGCCGCGCTTTGCGGTGCGTATGTAGGCGGCGATGGGTCACTGCGAGCGGTAAGCCTCGGCGAGATATGCGATACTTCCGGCGTGGCGGTAGGTGATTACCTGGTCGGTGACCCGACGAGTTCCGCAGGGAATCTGCTATCCGCGAAGCAGGACGAATCCGTTGACGAGCTTGTGAATTATCTTACTATCAACCATAAAACGATGCTGTGGGGAGAGTCACGCGAGGGTGATAACATATACGAGGATACGACTTCGCAGGGGCTTTATGGCGAACGCCAGGAGACATTGTCGTCTAAGTGGCGTATGCCGGACGGCCTGGCGGACGACTATCTCAAAGTATGGTTTTTCAACCGATACGCGGTGCTTCGAAACAGGCTGAACGCTGTATGCACTCTATCCGGTGCGCTCAACATCAGCGTCGGCGATGGTGTGGTTTTATCGGGTGAAAGCCTGCTGGACGATTACATACAAGGCGACCAGGGGTTGAGGTGTTACGAGTTTCAACTCGATCCGATGCGTAATAAAATCATGATTAAAGCGTATCAAGACGATACGGGGCTGGCGTTGTAATCAAGACACCTTACTCCTTCAGGTGTGGTAGATATATCTTTTCCTTTCTCTCCCCTGCGGGTTGATCACCGTGGGGGTTTATAATTCTGCGAGTAAATCGGTCCACTGCTTACACACATCACTCCATGGATGTTCCAACGCCCATTGATACGCAGCGTCCGTGCGAGCGACGACATGCTTACCCTGATAGACTTCGAGCAACTTGGCAACGAAATCGTCGATATCCGGCGTTGGCCGGAGTCCGACGTTATCGGTTTGGGTCCACAGCTTTTTCGGGTTGACATCTGCCAGCCAGCCGCGTTCCTGGTCTGCGCCGACGAGCTCCGTCAGTGATGTATGGTTCGGCACGACGACAGGAAGTTTCATACAGAACGCCTCCGTCATCGGCAGACACCAGCCCTCCCCGACGGTAGCGAGCGCGAATACATCGGATGCGCCATATATCTGCGGCATGATATCCTGAGGCGTGCCGATAGAAAGTTGATAATCCTTCGGGAATATCACGTCAGCCTGCTGGGGGTTTATAAACGGCGTTGGTTCGGTGAAGTATTTTTGTTGCAGGTCGATATACGACCACGATAGACCGAGGTCTTTACATATCGCGCGGAGTGTGCAAGTGCCACCCTCACGGTCTTTGAGTTCCGAGGACATGTGCAGATACAGTTTCGTATTCGGAACTTCCTGTTTCAACAGGGCGAATGCTTTGATTAAATCGACATGATTTTTTCGTAACGAGTTCCACGCAACACAGCAAATAAGGAACGTCTCGTCGTCATAGATATCAAACCATCGATGGCGGCTGGCGGCTTTTTGCTCCTCCGTAAACGGTCGATAGGTATCTGTATCGCATCCGTGACCGATGACACGGAGGCGGTCTTTCAGTTGCGGCGCGTGGTTTGCTACCACGTCATATCCGAATTGTGTTTGCGTTACCGGGATATCGGCATATTCAACCATCGGCATGTATGCATCGTGCATCGAGCCGAAATCTATCGGAAACCAGAACACGGTTTTCCAGGTGCGTTGGCGCTTCTGTTTTATATCGTCGAAAGCTTTCGGCAGGTCGCTCGCATGCCACGGATCCTGATAGCCGAAGAAGATATTAAATTTATGGTTTGCCATCGAAGTCGCAGCGACACCCCATGACTCGTGCACCTTCCCT
>CEPX01024422.1_pt1 | contig 10680 bp, 10 predicted proteins | sample 361361 | NCBI WGS metagenome assembly CEPX01 (sample SAMEA2619974, study PRJEB7988) | marine metagenome | biome: marine biome (ENVO:00000447); feature: mesopelagic zone (ENVO:00000213) & marine oxygen minimum zone (ENVO:01000065); material: "saline water (ENVO:00002010), including plankton...
TTACAGAATGAACATGGACAGCCCCAAGCTCACCATCGGGCATGATGACCCTGACTCACGGGATGAGGGTGACGTGCTCTCTGGCTTCATCCAGACCAACCCTGAGCAACAGGGAATCCCTGAGGCCTTTGGCGTGGCCTATGTCAGGAGCGACAAAGCCAAGCAGGGGATCAAGAGTGGGGCACTGGACGTGGTGAGTGTTGAGGCTGACGTGGTGCTCTTGGTGGGCCAGCAGAATCAGGTTGAGGTGGAGACAGTCACCAAGGTGGATGCCGTGGCCCTGGGCAACTCTGAAGTGATGGCCCCAGGCTTTCAGCGTGCATCCGTGGAAGCAGTGATCACGGAGTTTCAAGACACAATCAAGGGGAGAGTCACAATGAGCAAGCCTATTGAAGAGATGTCACGGAATGAGCTGCTTGAGAATGAGACCGTATCTGCGTTGATCCAGACGCAGAACAAGGCCATGTATGAAGACCTGAGGAAAGAACGGGAGAGAGCAGATAAAGCTGAGACACGGGTCACTCAGCTTGAAGGAGAGCTTACTGCAGCAAGCGGGAAGCTCAAGGCAGCGGGGGCTGCTGTGAACAAGGAGCGGATTGACACAATGGTGAAGGCTGAGCTGAAGGATGCCAAACTACCTGAGGCACAAAAGGTGGCCCTTCAGACCAAGCTCAGGGACACAATCAGCGTGGATGACCCTGACGTTAGTGAGGAAGACCTGGGAGCTACGGTCAAGGGAGCTGTGGCCTCTGAGGTGGCTTTCCTGTCAGCCCTCAACAAAGAGATGAAGATTGACGTTGAGGGGAAGGGGTCAGATGAAACGGATGAGGGCAAGGGGGAAGATGAAGAAGAGGGGAAGGGTGATCAAGACACAGGAGATGACGCTTTCCTCACGGACAACCCCATTGCTGAAGAGAAAGCTACGTAGACCAACTGTCAACCGTTAAGCCAGGAGACTAACAATGGCTGATGCAGATGCAACCGTGAGATGTGATGCCAGTGGTATCTATGACATCACTTTCACTCACGCTGCTGATGTTGCAGCCGGGGCCTGGGACTTCCTCAACAACATGGTGCTGTATTTCCCTGTTGCGATTGACTTCAGTGAGGATGCTGAGGGAGTGGGCTATTACAGGATGGCCAAATGTAATATGCCCAAGGCCACGGGTGTCACCATCACTGCAGGTGACCTGCTGTTTTACAGCACGGTCACGGACAACGTGAGCAATGTCACACGTGCCACCACGGACGTGCCTGCTGGCAATGCTCTTGAGGATGCAGGCACGGCTGCAACTGACGTGCTTGCCCACTTTGAGGGTGACAGGCTCTCACGGCTCACAGGTCAGGTTGCCTATGGTGGCGTGATCAAGAGCCTCAGCACTTAACTCAGGGATGACCTGAAAGGGGAGACAGCCATGTTGGGTATCAATTGGCGGAATTTCCGCAAGGGCAGCCCTGAGCACCTGAAGCGGGTGGTTGCCAAGATGCAGGAGTTTATGGAAGCTCCTGCAAAGGCCCAGGAGAAGATACGGGCCAAGGTGAAGGAGCTGACCACATCGGCAGACACGGCTGATTGGGCCTCTGCCGTCAACGCAATTGAGGCCTTCCAGATTGACGTGGGAGCAATTGACCTGGGGTGGGCTGCAGCGTTTGATGAGGTGGACCTGAGGGCAGGAAGTAAGTCCAGCATTGACCTGCTTGACGTGTCCAGTGGCCTGACCTTCGCTAAGGTCCGTGAGGGATCACGGGCTTTGATTTACGGGGTGTCAGGAGCCAAGACAACCATCAGTGCAGACCTGTATGGTGGGGGTGTTGGCTTCCTCAGGACGTGGTGGGATGATGAAGAGTGGTACAAGGTGGAAGAGATGGCACGTGACTTCCGGTACAAGTTTGAGAATCAGCGTGCCACCATCATGTATAACCTCATACAGAACACCTCAGCGGAAGATGTCGCTTTTGACACGAACGATCAGACAACCTGGGGCAATGCTGCCTCTGATCTGATTGTGGATCTGGATGCCACAGTTGCGGGTGTGGCCACGGACTCCACCACCTTCCTGCTCTATCACCACCCAAGCCTCAAGCAGCGGGTGGCCACTGCACTGAATACGGTGACCGCTTATACGAGCAAGCAGACTCTCATCTACAACGTGCAGCCGATCAGCAGCCCCAAGGTGGCCAATACCAAATTCTGGATGGTGGCACCTGGGGGCAAGAATAAGTATCTCAGGCGGATGGACCTGACCCTCTTGTCTGATGAGGACATTACCATGTTTGCAGAGGACGTGGTGGGTTGGGGCCGATACGGTGGATACATCAATACGGCTCAGGTCAGAGAGATTGCCCTGAGCTGACCTTCCTGGCTCTTTGTGATCTTGAATGAGGGCAAAGCCCAATGGCCGTATATATTGAAGACTCAGACCTCACAGACAGGCTCCCATCACTCACGGGCAGTGATCTGGCCACGTCAGCCGTCAGGTTGACTGACTGTATCACTCCTGCCAGTGCATGGGTGGACAGCGTGTTTCCCTATGATGGAGCTTTCACGGCTGCTCCCTCTTCACCTGGGCTGATCAAGGCAGGCTGCTTGGAATACGCTTTGTATCTGGCCCACTCAATCCTGGGAGCTTCTGCAAAAGCTGAGGCTGCTGAGCTACGGGCCAAGTCTCTTCTGAGGATTGGTGATGATGGGGTGGCCAAAGCTTACATCCAGGGGGTGCACACTGAGAGGAAGCGTGTGAGGGTGTTTGACCTCACAAGGTCTGTGGATGATGAGGACCGTGACACTGAGGCTGCTGAGCAAGCCTTGTATCCCTGAGGCTCCTGATGGCTAAGACTTCTCTGACCCTCAACATTGATGACCGTGCTTTACGGGCCAAGCTCCAAGCGGTGAAGGTAAGAGCATCCGATTGGAGAAGGGCAGCTCTGCTCATCCATCGGGAGATGATGGTCAGGACTGACTCAATGTTTGGAAGGCTCAGGAAGGGTGGGAGACACCGTGGCGTGAGGTGGAAGGGATGGGCACCCCAATATACAAGGAAGACCGATGGGGTAACGGTGCCTGCTTGGGGTGGCGTGAAGAAGCTCAGGGGTAAGGGCAAGGTGCTTGGAAGGCTCAGGCCTTCTGGCACACGGGTCTCAGCAAGCTCAGCGTTAATGCAGGACACAGGGACTTTACGGTCACGGGCTTTGCTCTCAAGAAGGATCACCAAGAGCAAGATTGTGATGGGCAACAATCTCAGATATGGAGAGAAGCAGCAGAGCTTGAGGGAGCACATTTTCTTTGAGCTTCCAAAAGACCTCTCCATGATGCAGAGAATCATTGTGAGGCACATACTCAATGGCTGACGCATACACAGGTGCTTTCACCCACATAGAAGAGCAGACCAAAGACCTGCTTGCTGCTGATGCAAACTTGGCCACTGCCTCTGGCACACGGGTGGCTTGTGCCACCTTTGAAGATGAGCCAAGGGAGACTGAGCGGCACTATATGGAGCATGAGCTGCCAGCTGTCACCTGCTTCTGTGACATGCTTTCTGCTGATGAAGACGTGTCCACGGGTGGGTTGGTGGCCGTGCAATTCGGGCTGACGGTGTTTGTGATTACGGAAGCTGCTGAGCAGGGCCAGAGGATGACTCTTTGCAAAGATATTGGTGCCCGTGTCATCACAGTCTTGGGCAGTCAATATGGTGCAGACCAATTGAGTGGGCTTGACGTGCTTGTCCCTGATGCAGAGGCAGGCTCAGTCTTCACCACGGTGCTGGATGCCACGTTTGATGAGAGTGGTGGTGGTGAGTCTGAGCTGCCATACAGGGCAATCGGTGAGCTGCTCTTTGGTGTGCGTATTGACATTTTACGGTAAGGAGCATTGACATGGCTGCTTCAGGTGGAAGAAGCAGGAAAGTGATGGTCAGTGCTGCAGCCAAGCAAGCTGCCCTGGGAACCTATGCAGCTGTTGACTCTCTCCTGAGAGTTACCAGTGAGCCTGGGAGCCTTGAATATGAGATTGACACGGATGCTGAGCTGATAGGTGGCACGGAAGAAATGCAAGACCAAGAGGTATCGGTCAGGCATTATGAGATGCAGGTGGGGCAGAGCAGAACAAAGCCCCACACTCTGGCCTTCCTTGCTGCCTCAGCTCTTGGGTCTGTGTCAAGCGCAACTGTGGCAGTGGGTGATTGGCAGCACGCAATCACCCCAAAGAGTGCACGGGATTTTGACGCTTTCACCGTGGAAGAGCTGCTCAAGTCTGGCCTGCAGAAGAAGTATGGTGACTGTTTTGTGGACTCCCTTGAGCTGAGCCTGGAAAGGCGCAACTTTTGGGACATCTCAGCCACCATCCTTGGAAGCGGGAAGCAGGACACAGGCAGTGCTTCTGAAAGTGAAGTGTCAGGTGAGGTATCCCTGCACACGCGATTTACCAAGGCTTGGCTGACGGCTGGCACGTATGACAACGCTGCTCCTGATCAGGACATGGCCACGGACAGTCTCACAGGATCACCTGACGTTATTTCCACGGAGATTGAGAGTCTCAGGTGGAGTTACAACAACAACACAGATCAGGACTTCCTGTGGCACTTCAACTCTGGCCTGACCTGGGGAAGAGTGGAGCGGGGTGATCGGACTCAAACGCTCAGTATGACTCTCCTGATGGAGAGAACGGATGCACTGGACAGGGTGCTTGGCCAGACTGATCTGGCACTTGAGATCAGAGCCAAGAGTGGCACCACCATCACCACATCTTACAACTATGGGGCTGGAATCATCTGGCCGAAACTGAGATATACTTCAGTCAGTCCCAGGGGTGTGGCAGGTGGCAGGATGGCCTATGAGATTGAGGCCAATGTCCTTGAGCACGCAACATACGGGAGCGTGCTTATGTGGGTCTGGAATGCTCAGACAAAATACTTGGCTTGAGCCTCTCAGCTCAGCCAGGGGGTGGTGGGTAGTGTGTTTCCCGGCAAGCTGCCCACCACCTTCACAGAAAGGACACAGACACAATGGAAGCTCCCTATATCTCAGCAGCCATCCTGGCCTGCAATGATGAGGACCACATTGCACGGACACTGGACAGCCTGAAGGGTGTGGCTGATGAGATTGTGGTTGTGCTCGACACAAAAAGCACTGACAGGACAGAAGAGCTGATCAGGAATTTTGCAAGCTCCTGCAATCTCACACTAAAGCCAGAGGATGAGTTGTCAGAGGATGAGTTGTGGGATTTGGTACACTGCTCTGAGGGTGGTGAGCTGTTTTTATCCAAGGGTTTCATATTGCATAAGCGTGATTGGACTCACTCATTTTCAGAGGCACGCAATGCTTCTCTGGACGCTTGCAGGGGCACCTGGGTGATTGTGCTGGACGCAGATGAAGACATCTGCCCTGAAGACAAGGAGAAGGTCTTACCTGAGCTGAGAGCTGCTGAAGAGAAGGGCCTCAATCTTCTGCAATCACCTCTCTTTGTCAACCCCACGTATGAGACACCCACCCAGCACTCTCCTGAGTTTGATGGCTTCTGCTCCATCCACTTCAGGGCACGGGTCTTCAGGAGAGAGGCAGGCATCCGATACATCAACAGGGTGCATGAGCAGCCAGTGATGCCTGAGGGCCAGGAGCCAAAGGAAGACCTGCTTGATGTGCGCTTCCTGCACAGGGGAGATCAGACGGCATCCAAGTCTGACTATTACCGTGCACTGCTCACGCTTGACCATGTGGATGACCCCTCTGACGTGATCCCTGCCATCTATCTGGCAGACATCAACCTCAAGGACAGGAAGCAGGAGCGTGCACGGCAGCTCCTTGAGTCAATCGACATCAAGCCCCTGGCAGAGGGCAGGCAGGCTCCTGTGGCTTCCAAGTATTATGCCACATTCGGAAAGGTCCATCAGCTCCATTGGGCCAAGCGCAAGGCTGAGGCTGAAGCCCACGGGCAGGATGAGGGCAGGGAGCTGAGTGACACTGAGGTGGAGCTGCTGGACGGGATTGCCAAGGACTCCATCATCTGCTTTGCTTACGGGTGGAAGCTCAGCCCCATGTATTTTGCGGCAGGCATCCAGGCTGCTGTGATGATGGTGATAAGCCAGGGGGATCACGGTGTCAAAACCGGGGCAGAGATCTTCAGTGGCATCGTGGAAGCTGACCCTGAGAATGTGGTGGCCTCTGAGCTGCTGGCCTTCTGCACGGAATACATCAAGTGCACCAAGGGTGAGGAAGAGGCTGATGTGGTGGTGGCAATGTATCAGCAGCTCATCAGCAAGCTTGGTGTCTATCTCCAAGAGCTGAATGCCTTGGAGCAGAGAAGCAAGCTGCAAGCAAATGGACTGCAACCCAACATTGAGCCTGTGGCTTTAGAGCAGCTCAAGATGGTGAGGTGACACAATGGCCAAGGCACGGGCACAGAAGCCACCTGAAGAGGAAGAGGCCCCCCAGGACGCTCCTGGGGCCTCTGAGGAAGAGCTGGAAGAGATGCCAGCTCTCAGACCCCTGGAAGTTGATGAGGGGAGCCTGAAGCAGCAGAGCAGGAGCGGAAGATATGAGGTGGTGATCCTGACATCTGAAGGGCCTTGGCCTCTCAGAGACCTGAGGCCTTCCGTTATCAGGGCACACGTCAACGCTGCAGAGGGCAGGCAGGAAGCGGGGCAGCAGTTTGCCCTGAAGCTGTGGAGATTTGTGGAGCAACAGTTTCCAAGCGTCATCCAGCCTGATGATGACCTTGAGGCACGGCTGGAAGAGCTGCAGATGTTTGCCACGGGCACGGGAGCCACTCTGATTGACCATCACACAGACTTGCCCCCTGTGGACCCTTATAGGGCTTGGGAGCTGCTCTTTGGTGAAGCCTGCCAAATCATACCACCCCCACAGGTCAACATCTTAGAAGCCAAGAGAGAAGGCCAGGAGCAGACCCCTGCAGAGCTGGCCGATCAACGTGAGGAAGCCAAGTGACACGGAAGCCCAAGAAGACACAATCAAGGAGAGTCACAATGGAAGGTATCGACCTGACCCAGGAGAATCAGATCACGGTGACCCACGGGCAGACTGACGTGGTGGTGCACTATCCCTCTTTCAAGGAGCTGGCAAGCGGAATCCAGAAGCTCCTGAAAGACAGGCTGAAGGTGAGCACCAAGGGTGTGGATGACGTGAGCACCCAGGCACGGCTGGCCTTCTTCCAAGAGCACGCCACGGGGATTGAGGGCCTGAGCTTCAGGCGTGGAGATGATGAAGTAAAGCCCCTGTGTGAGCAGGCAAACTGGAAGGAGCTGACCCCACCCAATGTGGCAGCAGCCTCAGCCTCTCCCTTTGATGAGCTTGGCACGGCTGAGATGATGGCCTCTGAGATCATTGGTGATCCCACGGTCATCAGTATGGACACGCTGCTTGGTGAGGTGGCCTTCACCTTCCCCCCTTACACTGATGAGGCATTCCAGAAGGGCCTCAAAAGGTTTGTGGCTGCTGATCGGGTGAGGCAGAGGGGCAGGCGATTTGAGCTGACGGGCCATCAAGTCAACCTCAATTTCTTCAAGACGTGGTGCCAGGGTGGAGAGGGTGTGATCCTGGCAGACGGGCAGGCCAGCCTGGGTGACATCCCCCTCAATTGGGCTGTCTCTGTTTGCAGGCCCTTCATCAGCCAGGAGACTCTGACCCAGGAAGAAACGGGAAACTGATACGAGACTGTTACAAGAGCTTTGACCTGCAGGAGATGCTCAGTGACAGTCTCATCCCTGACTGTCCACATGATTGCCCGTGTGAGACTCCTGAATTTCAGGAGATGTCAGAAAGTGAGAAGAGGGTTGCAGAGGCAGAGTGTGATGAGTGTTGGTGGCACGGTGAGGAAGCCAAGGAGCTGACGGACAGATCACACCTGTATGACTTGGCATCAGAGTGGTTGAGGAAGAAGGAGATTGGACTTGAGACACCCAGGGACTTGCTCACCATCAGAGAAGAGCAAGCCATATACGTGGTGTGGTGCCAGCAGGAAGGCCACAAGGCCAGGAGTATAAAGGATGCCAGCAAACACGGGAAAGGTGGACATCACAGCCAAGCTCCATGATGGGGTCAGCCGTGGAGTGGACAAGATTGATGGACGCTTCAAGAACCTCAACAAAACCATCGGGGTCTTGAAGGCTGCTGGCTTTGCCATCCTGGCAACACAGGCCCTCTCCTATGCCTCTGCTGCTGCACGTGCAGCTCAGGAGACTGCTGCCCTGGGTGCCAAGCTCACCAACACGGCCAAGGTCTTTGATGTGCTCACAAAGAAGGCAGGCATTGAAGCTCCTGCAGCAATGGCCAAGCTGAGAGAGGCCACCAACAACACCATCTCTGATCTTGAGATCATGCAGCGGGTGGGTGCTGGCCTGGATGCTGGCTTGACCTTTGAGCAAGCCCTTACCACCATGCGGTATCTGAGGGCATACTCCACAGCCTTTGGTAAGGACTTCAGGCAGCTTGTTTCAACCATCTTCACGGGCCTGCAGCGTGGGAGCACTCAGCTCCTTGATGATGCAGGCATCATTGTGTCTGCATCAGGGGAGATGTTTAAGGGCCTCACCGATCTTGAGAAGAAGGCCAAGCTTGTGGCCATCTCCATTGATCAGATGAATGAGAAGCTCCCCAATCTCTCAGTGGCCCAGGGTGGAGCTGCTGTGAGTGCAGGCCAGCTCTCTGCAGCCTGGGAGAATTTCAATGCTGTCCTGGGCACCAAGCTGGCTCCCACCATTGACACCATCAACACCACTCTGACAGGCTTGCTCAACTCAGTGGCCACTCTCTTTGACGTGGTGGAAGAGAAAGGCAAGAAAGCCCTGAGGGGTGAGGATGGGCTGCTGCAGCTTGCCACCACTGCTGCGGATGCCACGGGTGTCCTGGCTGAAGGGACAAGTGAGTTTTCTGGCCTGCTGGACGCGGTGCCCTCAAAGTTGGTCAACGTAAATGATGCTCTCACTGATATGGTGGTGGCTATAAAGGGGCTGAGAGAGGTTGGCCCCAGGCCAGGGGAGCCACTCATCATCAATGACAGTGAGGTTGCTGACGTTGAGGGGTTGAGTGAGGCAGTCAGGAAGCTCAACCTGTCTGCCAGGACGGTGCCCCTGGACAGCTTCAAAGATCGGGTGAAATTCATCAAGGCGATTGAGAGGGCTGAGGCTGAAGCTTCCAAGTCACGCCTTGAGCTGATGCTGCATGAGGTTGACGTGTGGGAGAGGCACATGCTCTGGCAGGCTGAGCTGCAGCAGGTCACGGAAGATGAGAAGACAAGGATTGTCAGAGCTGCCCAGGCTCAGAGAGAAAAGATATTGGTTGATGAGACCGTCAGGAAGATGGTGATTGTCTTCACGGCTGATGCTTCCCAGGTGAAGGACGCTTCAGATGTTGGAGCGTATGCCCTGGGCAGGTTCGTGCAGACACTCAAGCAGGTCAGCCCTGCTGCAGGTGCAGCCATCAACGTGATGCAGGGGATGATGATGTCAGGCCTGCAAGGTGGCGCGGCAGGTATCTTTGGTGCAGTGAGTGGTGGCTTTAGTCTGATCGGCATGGGCATCTCTCACTTCCAGAAGAAGGCTGCTGAAGCTGATAGAGCTTTCCGTGAGACTGCAAGAGCTGCCCAGGCTGCAGCCAGTGCATCAGGAGAGTTTGCACGGTCACTGGCAGGCTTCTCACGGCTCGACCTTGAGCGTCAATTTATGGCAGGTATCAGAAACCTCAGGCAAGAGCTGATGAGAACGGGTGGGGGCATGATCAACTTCTCTGAAGAGCTGCATGAGTTTTACGGTCATGAGGGCACGGCCACAGCCAGGACCATCCAGCTTGGCAATGAGCTGAATAGACTTGAGGAAGCTCTTGACCGTTTTGGTGGCACGGCCAGCACCACGGCTCAGGTGATGGAGAAATACAGGCACAACGTCAGGATGGGGATTGATGACCCCCAGGCCAAGCTGGACATGCTTGACAAGACGCTGAGGCAGGTGGGCATCTACATTGACCGATGGGGTGAGCTTGGTGGCCATCTTGAAAACCTGTCCCTGAGGGAGCTGTGGGATTTGGAAGAGACCATATATGACCTGCAGCAGGACATTGCTGATGCTGAGATTGAAAGCAGGAGAGAGACCACCAAGGCCATCATAGACAACCTGAGGCAGCAGCAGAAGGAGATTGAGCGTGCCCTGGATGATTCACTTGCCTCACAGAAGCAGGCTGCTCTGAGGGCTGTGAGGCTCTCCTTTGACCTTCAGGAAATGGGGATCAGGGCAGGATACATCTCACGCTTCCAGGGTGCACGCAATGACCCCCTGGAAATAGCACGGCTCCTGGCTGAAGCTGAGCGTGAGATTGCCAGCCTGCAGATTGCTGAGTCTGCTGAAGCCAATGTGCTGCTTGAGCAGCTCAACGCTGCTTTTGACGCAGCCAGGGAAGCAGCCAGGGAGCAGACAGAATCACTCATTGAAGCTGTGACCAATGCCACGGAAAATCAAACCCTGGAATTTGTGCAAGCTCTTGGAACTGAGATCACATCCTTGGGCATCTCCAATGATGGCGTGATCAGGATTGCTCATGCAATGACGCAGACTGCTTTCTCTGCAGACATTGACAGGCTTGCCACTCACGTTGATGGACTTGAGTTTGACGTGGACCTCTCACAGCTCATCTTGACCGTGGGGTCTGGCAACTCATCAATGGCTGCTGTGCAGAGCA
>CEPX01196797.1_pt1 | contig 10666 bp, 9 predicted proteins | sample 361361 | NCBI WGS metagenome assembly CEPX01 (sample SAMEA2619974, study PRJEB7988) | marine metagenome | biome: marine biome (ENVO:00000447); feature: mesopelagic zone (ENVO:00000213) & marine oxygen minimum zone (ENVO:01000065); material: "saline water (ENVO:00002010), including plankton...
ATACTTCGATATTAAACCAAAAAAAAGAATAGATGGTCGACGTGTTGTGAATAATAAAAGAATTTACAAAGAACTTACGAAAGATCATAATTACTATTCGATAAATTGGAATTTTCCAAAATTATCTAATGATTATGGAAAATATTGGTTACAATCATATTTTGATTGTGAAGCATGGGTAATAAATCGAATAGCAAGGGATCGGCATATTGGAGTAGATTCAATCAATAAGGAAGGGTTACTAAGTATTCAGGATTGCTTAAGAAAAATAGGAATTTCTTCAAAATTTAAAAATAGAGGTAAAAGAACTCCAGAGCAAAATGAAATTTATAGGTTATTAATATATGGCAAAAATAACCTAATCAAATTTCAAAAAAATATTAATTTTCTTCATCCAAAAAAGAATAGAAAGCTTCAAGAGGCAATTGATTCTTATGTAGATAGAAATTGGAAAATAGGAAATGATGAATGTGAAAATCAAGATGAAAAAATTAGGAAAATCCTGAAAGGGAAAAAAGGATTTAAGAAAAAAGGAACATATAGCATTTGTTCTGTAAAAAAATATAATTTAATTCATCTACAAAAATTTCTCAAAATTCATTTAAATATAAGTTCATCGATTTATGGTCCCAAATTCAATAAACAATGTTGCAAATACTATGAATTTAATATTCTAAATCAAAAACAATCTAAAAATTTAAAAAACTTCATATATCCACAATAACCTGCACCATAACTTTTCCTTTCACTTTCTTAATCTCCATTTCATGGTATGTTATTGCTTTAACCTCACTTGTAACATCATACTTTTCCTTATACATATCACCAATAACTGTTGCTTTTAAAGCTTTATCATTTGAAATTGAAATTTCCTTAACAGAATGCAATAAAAACCCTCCATTAAGTAAAACAAGCAACTGCTCTAAAAAATCATATAGTAAACTCTTAATATCTTCTCCTTTAGCAGAAACTTTTTTCTCAACCTTCTGATCAATACTAGCAGGATCTACCATAACAGCATACATAGCTTCTGCTGAATGACTAAAAGCTTCTTCTAAATCTTTCCCATACGCCCTAAATTGAGCATCTGCTGTGTGATCTATAAACTCATATTTCATAATAAGAGAATATTTACCCCTTTTATAAACATAATCTTTTTATACCATGAATACCCAAAGCATCAAATGATAAAAATAGAGATAAATATCTCAAATAAAACAATTTATTTTACTTTAACTATAATTGGATTAATTCTAATAAGTGCTTTAGCATACGCTAATTCATTACAATCACATCCTACAATAGAAATAGATTGGAATAATCCTATTCCTGATGATGTTACGATAAATGGATTACTCACAGTTACTGGAGGTTTATCTTTACCAGGTGGAATTTCTATCCAATCAAGTGGAAGTAATGTATGCCTTGCAGATGGAACAAATTGCCCAACCACTAAAGATACTAATATTGATTGGTCTAATACTGTATCAAATATAAATAACCTTCAAATTGGAGATTCTACTTTGAAAAGAATTAAAGCATCAGTACAACATGAAGTGCAATATGGTATAGGCAGTGGCAGAACTAAAGACACAGTAGTCTGCCCTTCTGGGTATAAATTAATTTTTTGGGGAGTAGAAGCTCATGCAGCCTCTGTAACACACCAATACAGTTATTGTATTTGTGAGGGAGATGTAAATACAGGAGCATTATCTGCAATATATTTGAATGATAGACCTACAGGACAAGATAGTCCAAATTATGGGTGTAGATGTTCTGGCTTATGCCTTAAAAAATAATCAATCATAAGGAACAACTTCTACGTCTTCTGCTTGTGGCTCTTCTGGTTCTAAATCATCTGGTTTTTGTCTCGCATCCTGACTTTCTCCAAAAACCTCATTTGCAATATTATCTTTTGCTGTTTGTTTATCAGATGCATCTCCAAACATAGAAAATAACCCTCCAGATGATCCATCATCACTTGAAGAACTAGAATCTTCACTTTGCTCCTCACTTGTATCAGAAAACATATCACTTTGCCTTTCAGGTTTATTAGTATAAACAGTTTCCCCATCACCTACTAAGTGATTAAGCAACTTCACAACTTTTCGTATTTCATCATGAGAATCATTTGAAGTATCAATAGTTATCTTCATACCCTATTATTAACAGAACTGATATAAAAACTTTACTCAAATAAGGTCTGATAATTCAAATAAATGTTATTCTCAACCTCTTCAATAGTCATACCTTTAATCTCTGCTATTTTCTTATATGCCTCAATAACAAAACTAGGCTCATTACTCTTTCCCTTAAAAGGACTTAAAAAAGGAGAATCTGTCTCACAAAACATATGATTGATATCAATTATCTTTACTAATTCCTGGATTTGATCACTTCGAACAACATTTGTAGGAATAGTAACAAACCAATTTTTCCCCTTAATTTTCTCAACTAATTTTTTCTTTCCATGAAAACAATGCAAAACCACTTTTTGAGCCTTTTCCTCTTCTAAAATCTCTATAACTCTTTTCTCAGCCTTACGTGAATGAATAATAATTGGCTTTCCCATTTCCTTTCCCAACTGTATCATCTTACGAAAAAGCTTCTCCTGCGCATCCTGATCAAACTCTCCCACAAAGTCCATCCCAATCTCACCTATTGCTAAAAAAGTTTGTTTCTTAATCCATGCAATCTCTTTATCAATATCAAAATCTTTCCACTCTCTTCCCATCTCATCACATTCTTCTTTTAATTGATCAGGAGGATAAATTCCCAAACACGCTTCTACATTAGAAAACCTCTCAGCATACTCCAAAGCCTTTCGATTACTTTGAGGCTCTAAACCATTTGTAAGAATCTTAACAACACCATTATCCTTAGAATTTTTAATAGCTGCATCTAAACCTTTCATAATATCCAAATGACAATGCGCATCTATAATCAGTTTGTGTTCCATATTAATGAATAGAATCAATGACTTTGTATTTAAACCTTACTCCAAAGTATAATAAATCCTTCTCCGTGAAGCACCTTTATTATCACACTTCAATAAGCTAATCTTACCAACTTCTTTAGTAGATTTAACATGAGTTCCACCATCTGCTTGGACATCAAAATCACCAATTGATAATAAACGAACATTCTTAATCTCAGCAGGTAAACCCTTAGCTAACTTCGAAAGTTGAGGCATTTTATCTGCTTCTTCCCTTGATTTAAACTCAACACTAACTTGTAAATCTTTTTCAACCATTTCATTAGCTAATTTTATACAATCATCAATCAACGCACGATCAAAATTCTCAAGTGAAAAATCAATTTTACTTTTCTCAATCTCCAATTGACCCCCAGTAATTAAAGCGCCTGTCTTATTATGAACTGCTCCACAAACAAGATGAGCAGCTGTATGCATTCTCATAAGCCTATACCTTCTTTCCCAATCAACAACACACTGAACAGTATCACCTTCTTTCAAACCTTCTTTATCAATTTCATAACTAATCTCACCATCAAACTTTCCACCAAAAACAACCTTATATTCTTCATCACCACAAACAATTTTTCCATGATCACAAGGCTGCCCTCCAGAAGTATAATAGAAAGCACTTTTATCAAAAACAACAAACTTCCCTTTAGCACTAACAACTGTAGCTTCCCATTCTTTGAGATAAGAATCTTTAAGATACAATAACTCTGTTTTCATCATCAAAAGGAATATGAGATCATATTTATATTTTATGCATTGAAAATTCTAAACCCTGCAGTAAGGATGTGTATGTAGCTATGAAGAAATTTAGAGTCCTCATCACCAAGGATGAGTTTGTGAGTGCAGAGGAAATTACCCTACAACGTGGGGTAATTTCCTTTGCGAACAAGGGCAAATTCCGAAGGAATTTGACCGTAAACGAATCCATTGGTGGTGATGAGGATTCCACAGAATAAATATTTTCAATATATCACGAATCCATTGGTGGTGTTGGGTTTTAGCATTCCTACTATACAATTTCACAACAACAACCTTTAAATACTACTAATAGTTCCCTCAAATCAAGGTGATATCATGACGATTGTAGGATTCAGTTTTACCAAAATGGTTATTGAAAGAAAGAATTTTATTAAAGGTAAAATCAATATTGCAAATAATATTTCAATAAAAAATGTTTCTGAAACTACTTTAGCATTAGGTAAAGGAAAACAACCTGCCTTAAAAATGATCTTTGAATTTGTTTCCAAATATAATCCTAATATTGGTTCTATTAATCTAACAGGTGAAGTCTTAAACCTTGAAGATGATAAAAAGAGTAAGGAAATTCTTAAAGAATGGAAAAAAAACAAAAAACTTCCAGGAGAAATAATGACTCCTATTTTAAATCATATTTTAAATAAGTGCAATATTCAATCTTTAATCTTAAGCAAAGATATTAATCTACCACCTCCTATTCCAATGCCTAAAATTAGCGCAACAGATGGTAAGGAGAAACAATATATTGGATAATTTTCTTTTTAAACTAAACAAAAAGTATATAAAGTTTCATACGTTCACTTTTAAGAATGGCAGAACCTAAAAAATCTAAAGAAATTAAATTAAAAGTAGCTGAAGCTATTCAAGATGATGTAAATAAAGGCATTGTCAGAATAGATTCTACTTTTATGAAGAATATTAACATTAAACCAGGCGACATCGTAGAGATTGAAGGTGAAAGAAAAACAGTTGCCATTGTTGATAGAGCATATCCTGGCGATATTGGTTTAAACATCATCAGATGTGATGGAATTCAAAGAAGAAATGCTAAATCAGGAATTGGTGAACTTGTTACAGTAAGAATAGCAGATGCAAAAGAAGCAAAAAAAGTTACCATTGCTCCTGCAAGAAAAGGTGTTTTTATTAAAGCCTCTTCATCTATTTTCAAACAAGGATTATTAGGAAGATCATTAGTAAAAGGAGACGTTATCTCCTTAGGTGGAACTTCTCAAAGAAGAACCTCTTTATCACATTCTCCATTTTTCGATGATATTTTTGATGTGTTAGATGAAAACATCATGGGTTTTGGATTTTCTGGTTTAAAATTTATTGTAGTTGATACAAATCCTAAACAACCAGTTATTATAACAGAATCAACAGAGATCATTTTCAATCCTGAAGCTGTTGAGTTAGTTGAAGAAGAAGCTGTTCCAGACATATCTTATGAAGACGTTGGAGGATTAAATGAAGAGATAACTAAAATTAGAGAAATGGTTGAATTACCTTTAAAACATCCTGAAATTTTTGAAAGATTAGGAATTGAACCTCCTAAAGGAGTTTTATTACATGGCCCTCCTGGAACAGGTAAAACTCTTTTAGCAAAAGCAGTCGCTAATGAAACAAACTCTCATTTTATTTTAATTAATGGTCCAGAAATTATGAGTAAATTTTACGGCCAATCATTACCTCACTATGAAAAAATTCTTATTAAGCAAAATGGGACTCTTAAGAGAATACCTATTGGTGAAATAGTAAATCAGAAAATGCAGAATTTAAAAGTAATGTGTTTCGATAAAATGGGGAAGCTGATTGAAAGAGAGGTTTCCGATCTCATCAAACATAAATTACATTCTAAAATAATGAGAATTGAAACCAAGTCTGGAAGACATATTGATGTTACCGATGATCATTCAGTTTTTACAATGGGTGAAAAAGGAATTGAGTCAGTTAAAACATCAGACCTTAAAGCTATGGAATCCTTTATTGCCGTTCCTAATAAAACATTTTTTAATAAAAATAATATTCATATGATTGATTTACTTGATCTTGTTGTAGAAAAAGACTATGGTATTACAATAAGAACCAACAAAGATCAAGTCAAAAAAGCTGTAAAGATTCTCGGAATTCAAAAAGCAGCAAAGATTCTAGATGTTGCAGGAAAATATGTATATGATCTCTATTCTCCAATTAAGAACATAGGTATACCTGTAAATAAATTTTTGAAGTTACTAAGAACTGCCAATATTCCTATAAACAAAAATTTTTTGCAGTTAGGGACTAAGGGAAAATCAATGCCTGCAAAACTCACTATGTCCGAAGATCTATTAACTTTTTTTGGACTTTGGATGGCAGAAGGATCATTTACAACCAAGAATGAAGTTAGACTTTCTATTCATAGAGCAGAAGAAAAAAGTGTTGCAGATCTATGCAGAAAATTATTTGGGAATATTACTATTTATCATAAACCGAAATTTAAATCAAGTGATGTAATTATTTGTTCAGGGATTCTTGGAAAAATTATGAAACATTGCTTGAAATTCACCCCAGGTTCTCGTAATAAAAATGTTCCTGATTTTATTTTTAATCTGAATAAAGAGCATGTAGCTGCTTTTCTCCGAGGATATATATCTGGTGATGGGAGTTTGAATACGAAAACTCCAGCTCCTATGGTAGAAATTGCAACTGAAAGCCCTGATTTAGCAGATGATATTGCATATTTATTTTTACAATTTGGAATCGTAACTAAAATTTACAAGAGACCTGATAGAGATCAACGAAGATTATGTTTTGCAGATTATGAAAATTTGCAGCGATTCACAGAAATTGGATTTTTAGATTCTGAGCGTAATAGCAGGATTTACAAATACCTAAATAAGCAAAAATTTTCCAGACGTGATCAAATACCTTTAACACCAGGTCTAAAAAATATACTAAAAAAAAGGAATATATCCTCATGGAAGAATTCCAAGAGTATAGGGAAACAAGTCTTGCAAAAACTTGAAAATCCTTTATTAAAAATTTTTACAGAGGGTGATATATATTGGGATAAAGTAAAAAGTATAAATGAAGTAAAATATGAAGATGAATATGTCTATGATATTTCTGTTCCAGGAGCTGAAAACTTTATTTCAGGATTTGGGGGAATATTTGCACATAATAGTGAAGAAAATATAAGAAAAAAGTTTGAAGATGCAGAAAAAAATTCTCCATCCATTATTTTTATTGATGAAATTGATGCTATCGCTTCTAAAAGAGAAGAGTCTCATGGTGAAGTCGAAAGAAGAGTTGTAGCACAATTATTAGCACTCATGGATGGATTAAATGCGAGAGGAAAAGTAGTGGTAATAGCTGCCACAAATATTCCAAATTCATTAGATCCTGCATTAAGAAGACCTGGAAGGTTTGATAGAGAGATTGATGTTGGTGTTCCCTCTAAAGAAGGAAGATTAAACATTTTAAAAATTCATACTAGAAACATGCCCTTAAAAACAGATGATACTGAAAAAGAGAACAATATAAATTTAAAAGAGCTAGCTAGAATAACTCATGGTTTTGTTGGTGCTGACTTATCTTCATTAGCAAAAGAAGCTGCTATGATAGTTTTAAGAAGAATTTTGCCAGATATTAAGCTTAAAGAAGAAGAACCAATATCTAAAGATATTTTAGAAAGATTATTTATTAATCAAAAAGATTTGAAAGATGCTTTAAAAGTGGTTAGACCTTCTGCATTACGAGAAGTGCTTATTGAGGTTCCAAATGTAAAATGGGATAAAATAGGTGGCTTAACTGAAGTAAAGCAGGATATCATTGAAGCAGTAGAATGGCCTTTAAAGAATCCTGAATACTTTACAAGAATGGGAATTAGACCTCCTAGAGGGATATTATTATTTGGTGCCCCTGGAACTGGTAAAACTCTTTTAGCTAAAGCTGTTGCAACAGAATCTGAAGCTAATTTTATCTCAGTAAAAGGTGCTGAATTATTGTCTAAATGGGTTGGAGAGTCTGAAAAAGCTGTGAGGAAAATTTTTCAAAAAGCAAGACAAACCGCACCATCTATTATTTTCTTTGATGAAATGGATGCAATAGCACCTAGACGAGGAGTCTCATCAGATTCTCAAGTCACTGAACGGGTTGTAAACCAACTATTAACTGAGATGGATGGTTTAACAGAATTAGGAGATGTTGTTTTTGTGGGCGCAACAAACAGGCCTGATATCATTGATCCTGCTTTACTAAGACCTGGTAGATTTGATCGTTTAATTTTATGTTCTCCTCCAGATGAAAAAGCTAGAGAAGAAATTTTTAAGATTCATACTACAAAAATGCCTTTAGCTAAAGATGTAGATCTTAAATTTTTATCTAAGGAATCACAAGGTTATGTGGGTTCTGATATTGAATCAATTTGCAGAGAAGCTGCTATGATCGCAATTAGAAACGATTCAAAATCAAAAGAAGTTTCTCTTTCAGATTTCAAAGTAGCATTGAGTAAAGTAAGACCATCTATAACTAATGAAATAGAAGAAAATTATAAAAACTTGAAAGATCAATTCTCAACTGCACATGCCAAACAAATGAAGAAAGAATCACCTAACTATTTTGGTTAGTTTGTTTCTATTTTTATCTTAAGGGGAGCTATTCTATCAAGCTTAAAGGCTCCACTAATTAATGGGTGGGCGGTTGGGGGCTCTTACGTCAAGCTTAAAGCTTTTTGGCTGGAGGGAACACAGTCACTTAAAAATTTAAAATTAACCAAAACCTTTTATTTTTACATACTTTGAACAGCAATCTTTAAATATCACCATAACTATCATATTTTTATGGCAAATCCAGGTGATAAGGTAAAAATAACCACTAAAGACAAATCCTATGAAGGAATTCTCATTCCACATGAAGAATCTGATAATATTATGATTAAATTAGACTCTGGCTATAATGTAGGTATTAAAAAAAATACTGTAAAATCCATGAAAGTTGTAGAAAAGGCTAAACATTCCCAATCACCAAAATCAGAAAAACAAAAAACAGACAAAAAGAAACCAACTATTGCTATCCTACACACTGGAGGAACAGTAGCATCTAAAGTTGATTATAAAACAGGAGGAGTCATCCCTCAATTTAATCCAGAAGAAATCTTAGGAATGTTTCCAGAGTTAAAAAACATAGCAAATATCAAATCCGAGTTAATATCAAACATGTGGTCTGGTGATATGCGTTTTAAGCATTATCCAATTATGGCTAAGGCTATTCAAAAACAAGCTAAGAGTGTTGATGGAATTATCTTAACTCATGGAACAGATACTTTACACTATTCAAGTGTAGCATTATCATTTATGCTAGAAAATCTCCCAATTCCTGTTATTATGGTTGGTGCTCAACGATCTTCTGATAGAGGTTCAACTGACGCATTATCAAATCTTGTAGGAGCAGCTAAATTTATTGCAAACTCTGATTTTAAAGGATTAGCTATTTGCATGCATAAAGATAGTAATGATGATGTTGTTTCAATCTTGCCTGCATGTAAAACAAGAAAAATGCACTCATCAAGAAGAGATGCTTTTAAACCAATTAATGCAAAACCTATTGCTGATATTACTATAGCATCTGGTAAAATTAATTGGATTGATAAACCTCAATCATCAGAAGGAAAATTCACAGTAAAGACAAATATGGAAGAGAAAGTAGCTATTCTTAAATTTCATCCAAACTTAATACCTGAGCAAATTGAATTGTATCAAAAATTAAAATATAAAGGATTAGTGTTAGAAGGAACAGGCTTAGGCAATGGTCCTGTTACAACTCCTGATGCTATTGCAAAAATTAATGCTAAAAATCTAGAAGCTATTCAAAAACTCATTAAATCTGGATGCACTGTTGTTATGACAACTCAAACATTGTATGGGAGAGTGCAAATGAACGTTTATGCTTATGGAAGAGAACTCCAAAAAGTTGGTGTAATTCCAGGAGAAGACATGCTTCCTGAAACTGCTTTTGTAAAATTAGCTTGGCTCTTAGGAAATCATAAAAAAGACACAGCATCTTTACTCCAAAAAAACCTAAGAGGAGAAATAGAAGAACGAACACTTTATAAAAAAGATTTTCTTGACTAATTATTTTACCTTAGCAAACAAATACCCATCTCCAATTTTCCCATCTTTAAGGTAATATTTTTTCATAACTCCTTCCTTCCTAAAACCTACTTTAAGTAAAACTTTTTGAGATTGTTTATTAGGCTTCATTGTAGAAGCATAAATTCTAGATAATTTCATTTTAGAAAAACCATAATCTACAACTAATTTCACTGCTTCTGGTATTATTCCTTGACCCCAATACTTTTCTCCTAACCAATAACCAATCTCTGCTTTATGAGGTCTAACATCAAATAATCCAACTCCTCCTACTACTTTTCCATTAATGTCAATTACAAAGTTAACTTTTTCCTTATTACGTTTTTTATTATTAATCACATTATCTTTTACCCATTGTTTAGCAGTTTTAAGTGTATAAGGATAAGGTATTTGGCAGGTATACCTGTAAATCTTATTATTATTAATATGCTTCTGCAAACTAGCTTCATCTCCTTTTTGATAATAACGCAATGTAAATCCTTTTCCTTTGATAGGTTTCATACGTTAAAAAATTATAATCAACTTAATATTATTTGTGGTTTTATACCTTAAGAAGTTAAATTCGAAGGTATTCCAAAAAAAACGGACAAAGCACTAGACAAGTAGCCGAAGCGTATTTAAATTTTACTAACTTCAATTTTAATAATAATTAGCTGAATTAAAATGAAGTTACAAAAAATAAATAAATCAAGGCTTACACTAGTTCATAACCCATATTATATTAGTTATAGTAGTAATGTTCTTAAGGCAATTTATCTTGCTATCCACAAAGGTCTTTTAACAAAATTTGGAATTGATT
>CEPX01147841.1_pt1 | contig 10660 bp, 6 predicted proteins | sample 361361 | NCBI WGS metagenome assembly CEPX01 (sample SAMEA2619974, study PRJEB7988) | marine metagenome | biome: marine biome (ENVO:00000447); feature: mesopelagic zone (ENVO:00000213) & marine oxygen minimum zone (ENVO:01000065); material: "saline water (ENVO:00002010), including plankton...
TGTATGCTATAACCCACCATTTGAGCATGTGTGAGTAAACCAATAAGTAATGCAGATAAAGTGAATAAGGTTTTCATATGACGATGTTTAAAAGCAAACATCTCCTAATATTTAGGATCAGAATATCCCCTGAAAAAGCTATTTTATATACCGTGGGGAGGGTATTTTGGTTAGAATACCATCAGTAAGGCAGCGAGAGCCGTGGTGCCAATGATAAACCACCGGTAATAGAGCTCTGGAATTTTCTTTACCACCCAGATACCAAGAAAGGCTCCAACAACTACTGCAGGAATCGTGATCAAATCGAGGTAAAAGCTGTTCCAGGTGATGGTCTCCCAAAAGAATACATGAAAAGGGACTTTAAATAAGTTGACCACCAAAAAGAACCATGCAGCGGTACCAATGTATTCGTTTTTAGGAAGGCGCATGGTCAACAAATAAAGGGCCATTACAGATCCCGCCAAATTCCCAACCATAGTAGTGAATCCTCCGAGCATTCCCAATAATGCAGCGAACCACAAACCTTCTGGTACTTTCTTAGACTTGGATCGTTCTTGCCATATCATGATTACCAGGCTTCCTAGTATGATAACTCCCATGATCAACCGAAACATGCTGTCGTCGATGCTGTCACCAACGTAGGTGCCGATGATTACCCCTGCGGCTGCCCATGGGAAAAGCTTAATCAAATGCGACCAGTGAGTATGCCGGTGATAATAGGAGACACCAAAGATATCGGCCATACAAAGGATTGGAAGCAGTAATCCTGTGGAACCTTTCCCTCCAAAAATCATCGCCAAAAAGGGGACAGCCGCCATTCCTGCACCATGCACTCCCGTTTTGGACATCCCAATAAGCAATGCCACCACGAACAAGAGAGCTAGATCAGAATAGTCGAGTGCAAACGAAAAGAGTTCTACCAAGACTAAATGAGGTTATTGGCGTAAGCGTATTTGATCAGGCCGACCAGATTATTGGTACCTGTTTTACGGAAGATGTTTTTGCGGTGTGTTTCTACTGTTCTTTCCGAGATAAACAGCTCCTCAGCAATTTGTTTGTTGGTGAATTCTTTACTGATCAACTTGAGAATTTCGCGTTCTCTGTCGGTGAGCAGTTTTTGTTCTCCTTCACCATTAAGACCTTTGATCAAAATGCTATTGACATCTGAACTCAAATAAGTTTTTCCACTTTTGATGGAGTAGATCGCGTTGATCAGTTCATTGTGTGAGTCTTTTTTGATCAAGTACCCATCTACACCTTCTTTAAGTATTTCTTTGACCAGATGTGCTTCGTCATGCATACTAAGCACAAGAATCTTGATATGTGGATATTTTCTCTTGACCTTTCTTACCAGAGTCAACCCATCTTCATCGGGCAAATTGTAATCAGTGATCAATAGATCAACTTTGGTATGCGTGAGCGAATCCATGGTTGATTGGACATCACCTGCTGTTCCTACAATTTCCAAATCATGCTCCGCTTCAATGATCTTTTGCAGACCACCGATCAAGACGGCATGATCATCCGTTAAAAATATCCGCATTTGGTTATTGACACTGTTTTTGCGTAGGAAAGATAACAAATTCATCAAGCAACCTCTAAGTAGTTCATATTAATAATCACTAATGTAGAGGAGTCGTTAACTGAATGCCATACCATGAGTGTGGTATTTGCAACTACCTATTAAGAATTCATCGAGTGCTCAACGAACCGGGCTAGTCTCAATTGACCTTTCTGATGAATTATTGAGGTTTGATGACTTGTGGTAAAGTTGTTCAGATAACCGAGATTGGAGATTTATCTTAGCTTAATCAGATGATCTTTGTCAGAGATTGAGAGATAGCGCTATCTGATTAAGATAAAACTATTGTTGAGTTTTATCTTTATTGTAACCACAGCTTTCATCCGAATGTCCGACAATATCAAGCTTTTTGCTACCGTACTCTTTTACCTTATCATACTTCAGGTTAATTCACAATCAAAAGACAGCCTACTAAGTCAATGGAAGGATGTGTCAAATAGGCAAATACAGTTAGTTGATACGGCCAAAATGCAACTGCTAAATGATTTGGCTATCAGCTACAAAGAAAACCAACCGGATAGTTCTATTTATTATGCCAAGCTTGTGCTAGACATGGCTGACAGTTCACTGTTTGTGTACAGGATTGATGCATTAAAAACAATAACATCAGCCTACTACATCATTAGCGACCCGAAGTTGTGCCATGATTATTCGCAACAATTAATACAGCTTGCTGAACAAATAGATGATCAAAAGACGGTATTGCATGGCAAACTATACACGGGCCTGGCCTACATGCACCAGGATAAAGTGGATGAGTCCATCAAGTTGTTTGATGAGTATTTGAAGCTTGCCGAAACACTCAGGGACACTATTTCCTTAGCAAGAGGTTTCTTGAATCAAAGCATCAACTATGATGCTAGAGAAGCATACAAGAAGGCATTGGATGTTCTGGCGAAAAGTATCCATTTTTCAGATGCTATTGGTGATACCTATTACAAAGCTATGGCGTATGATCGAAGAGGTTATATCCATAGCGATTTGAAACAGTATCAAAAAGCTGTTGACAATCATCTCATTGCTCTGGAAATTATGGACAGTGACAATGATTGGGAGAAAGCGTTTGCATATGCTGGACTTGCACAAGCTTATCTGGGACTTAAAAACTATGGTAAAAGCACTGATTATGGTAAGAAAAGCGTGGATCTAGCTGTCAAAATGGATGCTAAATGGGATATTCAAAATTCTGCGATGATCTTATATCAAGCTTATGAGCAATCCGGGGATTTCAAGAACGCATTGTATTACCATAAAATGTATAAAACGTATTATGATTCCATTTACAGTGAGGCCAATGAACGCAAGATTCATGCATTGCAATTGGGTCAGGTAGAGCTGGAGAGAGAAACCCTACAGCAGGAGAACGCTTTGCAGCAGCAAATCCTGCAACAGCGTAACACTCAATTGATTCTTATTCTGGGTTTATTGGCATTTTTTCTATTGATCATCATTGGGCTTTATTATGTATTCAGTAGCAAAAAGAAATTTGCGGAGCAACTAGCCATTCAGCACAAGCAGTTGGATGATCTCAACAAAATGAAAGACAGAATTTTATCCATTCTTGCACACGATATGCGCGGACCCATGCAATCGGTAATGGCAATAGTTCATTTAATCAAGCATGATAAAGCTAATATTAATATTGATGAACTGGTTGACCTGGTGCATGAACGTATTTCGGTGGTTTCCCATAGCTTGAATAGTATATTAGAATGGTCCTTGCGGACATTTAAGGGAGGCGCCACTACACAGGAGGTCATGGATGTGAACGAAGTGATTAAGGAGCAAATTGACTTGTGCAACTATGATGTTGATCAAAAACAACTCAATGTGGAGTTTGAGCCTAAAGAAGTATCCAGAGTTCAGGTGGAAGGTGAACATCTAAGGATAATTATTCGAAATATTCTATCTAATGCGATCAAGTTTACGGATAGAGGTGGAGCTATTCGAATCACTTATCGGGACTTAGGTTCTCAATTAGCAATAGATATCGAAGATACGGGAATGGGCATGTCTCCAGAAAAGGTAGACAACCTGTTCATATCTCGTGGTAAGACCAAAATGGGGACTGACCGGGAAATAGGAACAGGTTTAGGATTGTTTCTGTGTAAGGAATATGCAGAAATGAATGGAGGTACTATTGATGTGAATAGTAAATTGAATCAGGGGACCACTTTTAGCTTGATCCTGAATAAGGCATAGCCATTAAGGTTGGTGCACTACTTCGGTGATTAATGAGGCATTCACAATCATCGTATTCCCACGGATTCCGGGTGTGGTATCTACCTCCAAATCACCTTTAATTAAGTTGGCTCTGGAATTCATATTGCGCCAGCCATTTCCTGTGCCAGATTTTAGCAATTCCAGTTCAAAACCCATCCCATTATCCTCGATCATCAGGGTAATTTCATTTTCATCTTGTGTCAACTGAATGGTTACTTTACTGGCGTCGGAATACTTGATCAGGTTATTGACCCACTCCTGTGTGATGCGATAAATAGATATTTCCTGAACTTCACTTAACCGCTCTTCCAACCCAAAAAAATCCGTTTCCACATGTACTTGATCAGCTGCATTGATTCTTGCCGCAAACTCATTAATTGCAGCAGAGATACCATGTTTGATCAGCGTTTGAGGCATCAGGTTGAAGCAAATGCTCTTGAGTTCCTGATACATTTCTTCCAATACTTGAGAAGAGTTCTCAAAGATCTCGTTTCTGTTGGATCCAAATTTTTCAAGGCTTTTTAAGTTGAGATTGAGTATGGAAATCATTTGCCCAAAACCATCATGGAGGTCTTTGGCAAATCTGGATCGTTCTTTTTCCTGGCTGGAAATGGTTGCTGCTATTTCCGCTTCTTTAAGTACTTGCTGAGCTTCAAGGATTAATAGGTGCTGTTGTTTTTTGGATCGGCTTTTGTTCAGAAGCACTAGTGCAGTTAGCAAAAGGACAATAACGGCAAGACTGATCAGACCAAATAGATTTCGCTGATTTTGAGCTTTTTGTTCTGCAATGGTTGCAGCCTGCAAGGCTATCTGTTGTTCTTTCTTTTCCGTTTCGTATTTTGTGAGTGTTTCAGCTATTGCCTTTTCTTTTTCCTCCTTATACAACACGTCCCGATACTCATTGCTTTTGAGAAGTTGTTCCAGTGCTTTTGCAGGTTTGTCCCAGGCAGCATAAAGTTCCGATAATGAACCATGTATGTAATACAGCTCATAGGCGCTATTGGTTTGTAAAGAAATCTCAAGTGCTTTCTTGAAGTAGTTCTCGCATTGAGAGTAATCGTTCATGGTAAACCAAAAGCTCGCGAAATTATAATAGCTATCACTGATCTGGGTTTTGTTGTCACCTTGAAGGGCCAGGTCTATCGCTTTGATGTAGTATTTCTCAGCTTCCTCATGGTTTTCAATTCTTTTTAGAAGATTTCCAACGTTGGTTATTATTCGCCATGATAATTCACGATCCTGATTGTTAATATAGCTTTGTGCCAAATCATAGAACATGATGGCACTGTCGTATTTTTCGAGATTCTTATAAATAATACCAATATTATTATAAGCTCTCGCAATGCCCATTGAGTCGGACAATTCTTTTCTGATTAAAAGATACTTGTCATAAAAGTTAAGTGCTCTTTTTACCTCACCAATTGCATCAAGTACCGACCCAATTCGAAGATTCAATCGTGACAATTGAATTTTGTAGTTGTTGCTGTCCAAACCTAGAAGGGATTTACTAATTAAATCATGTGATCTAAATAGATATTCTAATGACTTGTCAAATTCACCTGATTTATCATGAATCAAACCAAGTCGGTTAAGAGATAGAAATAGATCGAAGCTATCACTAGGATTAATGAACTCTAAAGCCAGATTGGTATACATGATAGCGCTATCATACAGTCCAATTCTATAGAGTGCTTCTGCTTTAATATTGTAGTAGTTATATGAGGTTTCCGGTTTCATAGCTAATACCACAAGAGCACTATCATTATCACCATTGTTCACTAGGTTTTTAGCAGCGACCAGTGAAGAATTAGTAGATACATCTTGCTTTGAATCACTCTTACCTGACTGTTGTGCAGAACAAAAGGCGCTTATCAAGCATAGGCAAACTATCAAATACCGCATAGTTTTTTCTCAGCAAGCTATAATGAGACTTTGCTGGAAAAAATACCATGAGCACGGTATTTAGCCTAGTCTATGCTACTATTTCTGATTTTTGAGCATACTCTGTAGGCGCATTAATTATCAAAGTGCTCCCTTTAATGCCTATGGTCGTGTCTACCTCTAATTCTCCTTTGATCAGATTGGCTCTAGAGTTCATATTTCGCCAACCATTCCCTTTACCATTGACCAGTTTGTCCAATTCGAAGCCACTGCCATTGTCCTCGATCATGAGTGTTAGTTCTTCATCATCTTTGGTGATTTGGACAGTAGCTTTGGTCGCATCTGAATATTTCAAGAGGTTGTTTATCCACTCCTGTGTAATTCGGTAAAGAGATATTTCCTGAACTTCCGAAAGTCTATTCTCTAACCCGAAAAAGTCTGTTTGAATATGAATTTTGTCTGCTTTGTTGATCCTTGAGGCGAATTCATCAATTGCAGCAGTAATTCCATGTTTAATTAAGGTCTGCGGCATGAGGTTGAAACAGATTCCTTTCAATTCGCTATACATCTCTTCCAGTACTTTGCTGGAATTTTCGAAAACCTCATGCTTGTCTTTATCTCCATCTTCCAGTGATTTCAGGTTCAGGTTGAGGATAGAGATCATCTGACCAAAACCATCATGAAGGTCCTTGGCAAAGCGGGATCGCTCTTTTTCCTGGCTGGATATAGCCGCTTCGATTTGTGCATCTCTGAGTAGAATTTCTGCTTCTTGAAGTAGTAATCGCTGTTTTTTCAGTAATCGGTTTCTGTTGAGCAGGAAGATTCCCGCAAGCAGTGAGATAGCCAAAATCAAGGCAACAATCACCGCGATGTTTCGCTCATTTTCTGCTTCTTTCTCAGCGAGTGATGCAGCTTGAAGTTCTATCTGCTGTTCCTTTTTAGCTGTTTCGTATTTCTTTTCCAGTAGAGCAATTTGACGTTGCTTGTCTAGATCGTATAAAGAGTCTTTCAGGTGATGATATTTCTTTAAGTAGTCAAGTGATACCGAAGGTTTATTGGTCAACTCATGAAAGAAATGCTGCTGCTGAAGTATGTCCAAAATCTTTTCAGCATCACGAATTTCATAGGAGATGGCTTCTGCTTCATTTAAAAATTTCTTGGCAGCCTCATAATCTCCTTGTTTATATGCTACCGTTCCCAGATTGGTTTTTACGGTCGCTATGCCATAGGCAAACCCTGCTTTTTCATTTGTTTCCAGATTAAGTAGAAAGTATTTTTTAGCTTCTGCTAACTGACCTAGCTTCATCAAGGAGTTGCCCATGTTGTTGTATGTGCGAGTCACCTCACGGTTGCTGCTCAGTTCCTCTTTGAATCCAAGAATTTTTTTGTAGTACTCAACGGCAATATCCGAGTCTCCTCTGTCATCGTAATTAATGGCGGTGATGCCGTGAATCATGGCCAACAGGTCTTTATTCTTCCCAGAGAAGTTTTGATAAATCTCAAATGCTTCTTTCAGGGTACGTATCCCTTCATCATATTCTCCAATATCATGGAATACAATGCCACGACGGCCTTTAGCTCTGATCATCATAGCCGTATCCTTCACCATGATGAACTCATCTAGAGCTTGTTGTGACTGTATGAGTGAGACGTCATATGCCCCGGATACCAGGTTGTTCATGCACAAGGCATAGAGCGTGTTTCCTTTCCAATAGTGGTCTTCTATTTGCTCGAAATAATAAAGTGCAGAATCGCCATGTGCGAGAGACAGGTCAAATTGATTGTACTCCCAGAATCCACGCATAAGGTAATAATGTGCTTGTCCTCTTTGTAAGATGTTGAGTTCAGTTTGTAGTAGCTGATCAAAAAGAACATTCGATTCTGGGTATTGATAGTCTTGAGCCAGCTCTCTCGCTTTTTCAAAATTTTCGGTTATCTGAGCATTTATGGTTAAACCTGCTAAGATCAGAATGATAGAAATTAATAATCGCATTAAAGTAAATAGTTGGGCCTACTTTAAATATAATTAATCCAATTAGTGTCAACTTAACCAGGAACGGTTTCTTCTACAGATGTCGGAACATTGACGATTAATGCATTGCCTTTGATGTTGGGCGTAGTGTCCACTTCCAGTTCTCCTTTGATCAAATTAGCCCTGGAATTCATGTTTCTCCAACCATTCCCTTTTCCATTGACTAATTCAGCAAGATTGAAACCAGTGCCATCATCTTCGATGAGTAGGGTGAGTTCATTGACATCACGAGTGATTTGAATGGTCACTTTTGAAGCGTGTGAATATTTGATCACATTGTTTACCCATTCTTGTGAAATTCGGTAAAGGGATATTTCTTGAATGTCAGACAATCGCTCTTCCAGACCAAAGAAATCCGTTTCCACTTGAAGTTTTCCAGCAGCATTAACACGAGCAGCAAATTCATCTAAAGCGGCAGTGACCCCATGTTTGATCAAAGTTTGTGGCATCAGATTAAAGCAGATTCCTTTGAGCTCCTGGTACATTTCTTCCAGCACTTTACTGGAACTCTCAAATACGGTGTGTTTATCTTTCTCTCCATCTTCCAGGGACTTGAGATTTAGATTCAGAATGGAGATCATTTGGCCAAATCCATCGTGAAGATCTTTGGCAAATCGTGAGCGTTCCCTTTCCTGGCTAGATATGGCAGCTTCTATTTGTGTCTCTCGTAATTTGGTTTCTGCTTCTTGCTGAATCAATGCTTGTTTTTTTCGTGAGCTGGAGCGTAAAGCAATGACGAATAGAATCAATAGAATTATACCGGAAGTCAGGCCGAGTATGATGGCTATATTTCGTTGATTAGCGACTTCTTGTTCAGCTATACGCGCTGCCTGAAGTGCGATCTGCTGTTCTTTTTTCTCCGTTTCAAACCGGGTTTGCTGCTCAGCTAAGGCTTCTGATTGAGCTTTGGCATAGGAAGAGTCTTTTTCTACAGCCCACTTTTTATAAAAATCAGTGCTTGCCCGATAGTTTCCGGCAGCCTCATAATTTTCAGCAATTGCCTGGTAGATATTTTCGATTTTATAGTCCAGTTCATCGTTTTGAGCTAGTTCCAGAGCTTTCATTCCGTATTCCAATCCCTTGTTTGGTTGATTGAGTTTAGCGTACAGTGATGAAATGTTCGTTAAATCAGATACCAGCATCGCTGGGTTAGGTACCTTTTTTCGGATTTCTTCTGCTTCTAGAAAAGCAGATAGTGCTTTTTCATAATCGCCTAGTGATTGATAGGCATCACCCTGGATGTGCAAACCATTGGCAATAGCATGAAGATTGTTGGTTTCTTTTCCTCTTGCCAAACCAAGGCTTGTATAGTGGATGGCTGAGTCAAACTGGTTGAGGCTTCCGTAGCAAGAACCCACATTGTTGAGAACAAAGGGATGGTCATCATCCAGGAGAGCTAGTGCTTTCTGAAATTCGTCAATTGCTTTTTGGTATTGGTGTAGCTCCATAAATACCAGACCGATGTTATTGTAAGCGGCCATTTGTCCGAAAGTATTACCGGCTTCCTCTTGGAGACGCATTACTTCATAAAATGTCTCAATGGCCGTTTCAAACTCCCTCTTGGAGATCTGATATAATCCCTGGGCATTTCGCACTGAGGCGTAAGTCTCTTTGTCGTTTAGTGAGTCTGCAAGGTGAATGGTTTTATCAAAATAATAGATTAACGAGTCCTCATTTCGATAGCTTTCAAAATAAGTGCTGAGCGTGAAATAAGCTTTTACAAGACTCTTTTTGTCGTTTTTAGTATTGGCTAGTTGTTTGGCTTTCGTACTATAGTCATACATTTTGTCCGCATCTGAGTAACGAGACAATTCAGCCACTCTTAGCCAAACCTTGATTCGTGAGCTATCCGCGAGGTTCTCACGAAGAGTGTTTTCAAGGCTATCCAGCTCTGGAGTTTGTGCTGACAAATTCAAGAGAGAGAAAAAGCAAAAGAGAGCTAGTAGGGCTTTCATAAAGTGGTGAAATCTTTTTTGGACTTCTAAGTTAGGCGAAGCGTCTAAAAACAAAAAAGCCCCGACATTAATGCCGAGGCTTCTTCTTAAGTTTTCAGAACTATTTATTATACGATAAAATCGTTTTCTCGATGATGTCACAGCACTCATGTAATTGCTCTTCTGTCATCACCAATGGTGGAGCAAAACGAATGATGTTACCATGCGTTGGCTTAGCCAACAATCCGTTCTCGCTTAGTTTCACACAGATATTCCAGGCAGTGCTACTACCTGGGTGATCGTTGATGACCACCGCATTTAAAAGACCTTTTCCACGAACGAGACACACCAAATCAGTCTTGGTAATTAATTTCTCCATGCGCTCACGGAAGATTTTTCCCAGCTTTCTGGCATTCTGGGTAAGCTTCTCATCACGGATTACCTCAAGGGCAGTCATCGCTACCTTGGCACCGAGTGGATTTCCCCCAAAAGTAGAACCATGTGTGCCAGGTGTGATCACTTCCATGATGGGGTTATTCGCCAATACGGCAGAGACAGGATAACCACCTCCAGACAAGGCTTTTCCTAAAATCAGGATATCCGGCTGAACATAACTCGCTTGTTTTTCACAATGACCTCCACATGAGCAATCACCACAAACAGCCAGTAAGCTTCCTGTTCTTCCGATTCCAGTTTGAATTTCATCAGCTATGAATAGTGCGTTATTCTCTTTACAGATCTTTTGAATCTCCCTCAAGAAACTCTCATTTGGCACCATTACACCAGCTTCACCTTGAATAGGTTCTACAAGTACACCTACAATGTTGCTGTTGTCAGCGAAAACTTCTCTCAAAGCGTCCACATCATTATAAGTTACCTTAATAAATCCGTGTGTATATGGGCCAAAGTTCTTTTTGGCATCAGGATCTGAAGAAAAAGATATAATGGTAGTGGTTCTACCATGGAAGTTTTGATCAAAAACTACAATCTGACCTTTATTCTCTTCTA
>CEPX01194358.1_pt1 | contig 10657 bp, 11 predicted proteins | sample 361361 | NCBI WGS metagenome assembly CEPX01 (sample SAMEA2619974, study PRJEB7988) | marine metagenome | biome: marine biome (ENVO:00000447); feature: mesopelagic zone (ENVO:00000213) & marine oxygen minimum zone (ENVO:01000065); material: "saline water (ENVO:00002010), including plankton...
GTCGGTATCTGAAACCACGTTGCCGCCGTGAGTAGTGACGCCCGTGAACGTCTGCGTGGTCGAGACCGTGAGTGATCCCGTGATCGCAACCGCCGCACTCGAGTAAGACACCAGCAGCGTGCCGTTCGTCGCCATACCGATATTGTTCGCACCGATATAATAGAGCCCGTTGTCCTTGTCGGACTTGAATCCATACGACGGTTTCGACGCCGATCCATCCTCAGCCTGGAGCTGGCCCTCCCAGGTCATCCTGAAGATTCTGTCGGAGTTCGTCGCGCCGTTCCATACCTCGAACACGCCATCATCTGCGACCGACCGCGAAGTCAGGTAGCTTACAACATGCGGCTTGCCCGAGCCTGAACTTTGATGCTGAAACTCTAGTCCGTATAGAACGGCCATTGTCGTTACATCTCCCGAGTCAGAATCGTTACTGATGCCGTCTCGCCGGCTCCTCCTGCTGGCGCGAGCACGTCGATCGCATCTCCGCCGGCCGGAGAGATAATGATCTCAGAATCCGGAAGCCATACGCCGTCTGCCGCACTGCTCAATGCGATCGTCGTCATGAGTGCATCGAACGCCGATCCGTGTCCTGCATTGAACGTGACGGTCACGTTCTTGCTCACCGTAGTACTGTAAGCCACAAAGACGGCGAGCAGCTTTAGGGCGCGACCTCGCGTCGTTGGCGTACTCACCGTAACTGCGGTGTTAGAACCGCTAGTTTCGTAGCTCTTGATGAGTGCTCCCGTACCGATGATTTTCGCAGCCTGTGCGTGTGTGTTAGCCATTGTGCCTCATGTCCTTTCTAATGATTCCTCTGCCACTACCAACTGCTCCCGTACCGTGCGGGCTTCTTGATTTGTCTGGGACTCTTTGATGGCCTAGCCAGTGGTCGGGCCTCGTCCTGTGCGAATTTCAACGCGCGAGCGATTTTGGCTTCCAACTCCTGCCCACCGGGCAACCATGCGTCCTGCATCGCGGAGTTCGCCGCGTATGCTACGCCCAGCGCCCGTGCGTCCATCGGAAAATCGATCGTGACACTAGAGGTCCACGTTGGGTGTGTGTAGTGGTACTCGAGGTAGATCGTGCTGGGTACGGATGCCGCGCGCGCGAGCCAAATTTCCTGGCCGCTGCTTCCACCCCGGTAGTAGTAGTAATCGCCTTTCCGAAGATCGTCGTCGGGCTCTACTTCGATGCCCCAGCGATCGCCGTTCACCTTGACGAACGCGGAGCGGGACTTGTCCCCGTACGCCTTCAGGAAATCGGTCGGCACATCATTATACGTGCCGCCGGTCGTCCCGTCCGAACCGGACCAAGACGTGATCGCGCTGCCCCGCTTGCGCCACCCGTCATAGCCCTGGCCGATCATCCATCTCTGCGCCTGCCGAAACCCGCGCGTGAGATTCACATAGATGACATCGGTTGCGGTCTCGCCGTGTAACTCCAGATCCGGATCATCAGCCTCGGTGTCAACAAGCCTGAGAAATGCGTACCGGACCTTCGCTACTGAATCAAGTTCCACGGCATCTCAAGCTCTCGCTAGAGCTCCTCGGATGGAGGATCATCTGTTGTCGTGCCAATACCGACCATTACTGGCTCTGGCACTACTGGCGCGACAGGGTCCGCGACTTCCGGTGCTACAGGCGTTGCTTCTGGCACAGCCTTACCCAGCGCCGCCAACTGCTTCAACGCCTCCGCGATGTCCGACGCACTCAGGCCGCTGTCAACCAGTACGCCTGAGATTTCGGGCACCATCTTCTCGACAGCCTGATCCCTCGCCTGGGCCGCGATCTCTTCCTCGCTCGGTGGGCGCCAATCGATGCAGACTTGGTTGCCCATTCCGTCGCTCTCTACGAAGAACGTACGCTCGTGAATGTAGTGCTCGGCCTCGTTCATCTTGTAGATGGGCTCTTTCGTGAGCGGATGCAGTTTCCATACGCGCTCACCCCTCACGCTGCCTGTGCTATCGCACTTTGGGCAGCTCTCGCCCGATACCAGACTCGCACCGTCGCAGTCCGGGCAATCCAGCTTGTGATACTTGGGTACAGGGCGATTGCGCTGTGTCTTCGAAAGCCACAAAGCTTTCGGAACAAGGTGCGTGGTATAACCAACCCTCTCCCATGATGGGTCGGGTACAAATGGGCCGTGCAATGGCTCGAGTGCTGAAGCGTTCTTAGACATCGATTACTACTCCTACTTTTGGTCTTTGGGCGCTCGGAAAGTCAACCAACCACCCTTGGGCCGTAAAAATGGAATCTTCAACCGGAACCGCCGAGACTGCCTCATCTCATGCCGGCTTTCTTCTTTCTGGAACGCGCGATTCTTCCTGCGCATGTCTTCATTGCTCTCGTTCACCTTCCTGCGCTGTTCGAGGAGCGACACATACTCACCACGCCCACTCCATGTATCCCCTCGTTCGAGGAATTCACGCAGTCCTGATGTACCAAGGGCCGTCAGTGAGAGCGGGATAAATGGACCCTGCTTCTCTCCGTTGATAACCTTGCCTTCCTCCTTATTCGGCAGATGTAGCCACACATCTTCCCCGATCGGCTCCTCAACGAGACCTAGTTTGTATAACTCCATGCGCGGATCATCGCTTTTTAGGCTGATACGCACAAACCACGTCCCGCCGGGCGTAAAATGCAGCTTCGCATGACGACCACTCCCACGCGCCCAGAGTTCCACAACCTCTTGGAACTCATGGGGCGCGCGGGGATAGCCCTCATTCAGGACCCTAATGCTCACCTAAAGGACCCCTCCAGCACTCGGCATCGAAATGTCATCGATCGGCGTATGCTGACTGCCATTCGAACGGCCGTACTCGAGCTTGTTCGCGCCCGTGCCGTTGATGACGAACTCGGTATCGATCCCGTTCACGTCGAGCACTGTAGTGGCCGGTGTGAACGCTACGAGACGCGCTGTCACGTAGATGACGCCAACGAGCGGCATCAATGGGTTGGGGGTATGGTCCCTGACCGCGTCCTTCGCGGCCTGGAGACTCGCATATGAAGATCCAAGCGCGACACACGCTTCAGTATCGTCTGCAAGGATGTACAGCAGATACGCGCCCGTCTTCCCCACTGCGACCGCTGTGGTTGTGTTGAACACGACGTTTGCTTTGCCCGTTGCCACAACCCTGACCCCCGTACCAAGCACGACGTCGGCAGCACCGTACGTGAACGTCGCCGCTCCCGAGTCCAGCGCAAATGATGCGAGCTGGCTTTCGATGCCGGGTAGGCCCTCGAAACTGTAGTACGTCTCGTCTTCTGCTGTGATTGAGTCGGTTCCCCAGGTAAATGCCCCAGAGCCGCCTTCGGTCACCTGTACACAACCGACACATACGTCGTCTGATCCAGGCGGTAGCGTGTTGCTCGCGATCGAATACTGAGCCAGCGTCAGAACCGGTGATGCCTGTTCCTCTGCTGTACCATTGGCTGTATCGCCGTCGACCGTACCGGCCGTATTCACGAAGATCCAGAGCGTGCCGTCACCGCTCTGCGCGATTGTGTCGCCGGCACCTACACACTCGGCACTGATATCCACCGCGGCATCAACGGCCTTGTAGTACTTCTGGCCGTTGATCTGATAGAAGAATGCGTTATCGAACTGAATGTCGTTCGCGTTCGCGTCTACCGCGATATTACAGCCCGTCCGACCGGCCGTACCCGCCCCGGTGTTGCTGAGCACTTGATTCGCGCCGTCGATCGCCTCGTAGGCGTTCAACTGCCGCGCCACATCGTTATGGAGCTCTATGACGGTTTTCATCGTCTCGTAGAGCGCCCCGTATTCAGTCCTTCTAGCCATGATTTCCTTCCTTTTTTCTGTCCGTTTATCTCGGGAGACATGGGCCGGGGGCGGCTAAACCCCCGACCCAGCCCCATCCCGTAAAGTGGGCCTATCTTCCTGCTGAACTACGGCTTAGTAGTTCGGGATCGGAGCGAAGTTATCGTCCGTCAGATCCGTGCTGATTCCCGTCAACGCGCCATGCGCGCCACGGTGGTTGCTCATGTAGTTGAGATAGTCAACCACGAAGGCTTCCTTGCCATCGAAGTCAGCAATCCTGCTCCACATGCTTCCGTCCTCGCCCCAGAAGTCGGCATCGCCGCCCAGGTTAACGCGGAAGAGCTTCTCACGGCACAGTGTCATTGCGACGTTGTGATAGAAGAAGTGGTCCTCAACGATCGGAATTCCGCTGATCGTTACCTGCTGGTAGCCACCGTCCAGCGATCCACCTGTATACGCCTGCTGCTGGAAACCCATGAGGCTTCTGGCGAGCTGGGCAACGACGGATGGGTACGACAACACCACGTCCATCTCAGGTGTGACGTTGAATCCACGCTTCGCACCGAGCGCGAGCCAATGCTCAGTCAACTCAATGTGATCGAACGTAGTAGATGTCTGCCGATAAGGCTTCCACCTGCCGTACGTCGTCTGGCTGATATTGAACACGGTCGTGTTGTCCGCGTTCGGATCGACAATCGTGCCAAGGCCGCTAGGCGCAAGGTTCCGCTCACCAGCGAAGTAATTGGTGTCGGTGTCATTGGTTGTCGCGAAATAGATCAGGTCGTCGGCGGCAAGCGCATTGCCAACGTCCGTCTCCCAGGTCTGGGCCGCGTCCATCGTGACGGTATTCGTCGTGTACGCGAGACCAGTTGAAGTGATTCTGCCTGCTCCGCCGACCTGGGAGGCGCTCACATCGTACCAGCAGATGATTGAGCCTTCCGAGAGGTTCGTGAGAGGGTTGGTGCTGGAGTTGCCATAACCATCCTTGGCCACCCAAACAGTTGAACTTGTCCGAGAGCTGACCTTGCAGAGCAGCCCTGTTGAGCTACCAATCGAGTGTCGGATCTCCATAGAAGCCCATGAATCCCAGAGCTTATCGAAGATGCGATCTGACAGGTCGTCAAACGCGCCCGGTCCTGAAGCACGCCTCTCGACAAGATTGTCGAGTGCCAATCGGGCATAACGCCTGACGGGCGTGAGTTGACCCTGCACCGCGTCGAGCGGTACGTGGTCGGGGATGTTACCATCCGTCGCGAGCGCCCCAGTCTTATACTGGAGGTCCACGGCGAACGTCATGTTCTGGCCAGACAGCCGATACTCGCCCGGCTGGGCGTCTTGGAATAGCATTGCAGTCTTGCTTTCCCGGCGCACGTTGTTGACCACTCGGCCAACAAAAATATCGTGCGTGAGTCCGGTAAGTTCCGAAATCAGCGCAGCATTCCCCGCCTGGCTATTCGCTGCTCCTAATGCCATTTGAGGTCTTTCCTTTGGCTACCACGAGGTAGCCGATAAGTTACCTGTTCGCTCGTGCCCGCCCATCTAGACGGGCTTGGGCCTTCTCGTGCTGTCTCAGTTGGTAGGTCGTCATCTTGCTCGTATCAGGACGATCCGGATCACTGCCGCTCACGGTACTCGAGGCATCGCTACCTCTATTTGCGTCGGCTAGTGTGCCAAGCGGGTGCGGCGGAATGTTGTTACGTGTATCCGTCGCTGCCTGTCTCGCTTCCGATACTGCCGCGGTACGTTCCGACTGGATCGTTGCGGCAGTAGCACGCTGCTGCGCTGCTGAATTGGCCACACTTGATGCAGCCTCTTTAGCCGCTCGCGCGTCGATGCGCGCTTGCAGAAACGCCTTGATGGCCGGCTGATTTACGATTTCTCGTCGCAATTTTTCCGCAAAATGCTCGTGAGCCTTCTCGTGTGTATCGAGTGACTCGTGCATCCCACGTCCAAACTCAGCGTCGAACGACATCACCGTATCGGTAAACACCCCCTGGAACTCCGGCAACGCCACAATATCTGCTGGGATAGTGGCATGAGCGGCCGACAGGGCATCATTCGCCCAGCGTTGTCCCTCTGCCGCATCAGCCTCCGCACGCACGGCTACCATTCTGGACTCATATTCCTGGTCCTCGATGGCACCCAGTTCGTTCTGCACATGTGGAGAATTCCAGTAGGCCGTCGCTGATTCAGCATCGACCATCTCGTGGATCTCTTTGTACTTTTCAACATGACGCTGGTACGCGGGCAAATTTTGGTACCTAGCGGCAGCAGCTTCCTGGGCCTCTCTCCGCACGATACTTTCGTTGCGTTCTGCAAGTTTTCCTCGCAATTCAGCAATTCGGTCGTCGCGCTCCTTCAGCTCTGCGTGTCTCGTGTACGTTCCGTTCATAAGAGCACGCAAGGCTTCTGCCTGGGCCTCGTTCGCTACTGTGATCGCCGCCTGCCCCATCTCTGCGACCGGATGGCCGTCTCGGAATTGGACAGTTACCAGATCCGACTTCGTGTCCTCTGCTGGCGGGGCTACTTCCGCGGTCCCGTCAAGAGTTGATTCGCCCTCGGTGGCCTGCTCAGCAGCTACAAACTTTCGTGACTCTGCGTCTACGAGATGCTCGCGGCCTTTCTTGTCGACCACCGTTATTGTCCCATCAGCGCTTACCTCGCCCACTTCCGCAGCCTCGGCCGGCACTTCTTCGACAGCCCCAGCGACCGCTTGTCGCTGATCGCTACTTTCCCTGCTCGCGCGTGCTCGATCCCGATCCTCAATGAGTTGAGCGCGAACCTCCCGCTTCGTCTGTGGCTGCTGCGCTGTGTCCCCAGCGTCTACCGTCTCTTCAACAGCAGGCGCTTCGACAGGAACGACAGGCTCTACCGCGTCCGTCGCTTCGGGTACTACAGGTGCTACCTCTGGGGCAGCACCAGTTTCGGTTACTACTTCGTCAGTCATTTATCCGTCCTATCTGCGCGACTCCAACCGCCGCACTCGCAGCACCTGGGTGTCACGTCTTCAATTATGCTTGCCGTTCTCCACCACTCGCCACCTCGGCGGCGACCTGGCGTCCATCACTTCGTGTCTCGGCACCGCCGCCTTGGGCTGCCTGGCCCTCGACCGGGGCCATACTCTGCTGAGCCATCGCCATCTGCCACTCGTAATAGAGATTCAGGCGGATCTCGGTCACTGAACGGACGAGAGGATCTTCTGTCTCGTCCTGGGTGATCGCTGAATACGCATCAATGTGCGCTTCGAGATCGTCTTCTCGGCGTCGTGGGTAGTTAGCTTCAACCTGCTGGAAGACGTGGAAGGCCACTTGCTGCATCATCGGATGCGCCGGGTCCGTCTCCATAAAGCCGTTCTGCTCGCGGAATTCCCAAACGAGCTCGCGGATCTTGTCGGCTATCGTACGGGCTCTCCGTTTCTTCACGGTGATCGCACTGTCCGAGCTATCGAAGATCATCGAGTTCGGATACTGCTTACGCGCCTCGGCGGTCGTCAGGAAGGGCATACCGTCTGCGCCGCGTAACTGGACGAGTTCGATGATCTCCTGGCCGTGCAGTTCCGGAGACGAGCCGAACGAATTCACGAGCTGATAGTGCGGGGCAACCCCAGAGACCTTCGTTTTATCGATATACTCGCTCGCGTTATGAGCGTATTCGTCACCGAGTACTTGGATCAGGACCGGCACGTCACCGTACATCCGGAATTGGCTGTGGCAACGACGCACGAAATCGGTCGCCGCCCGCTGGAACCTCTGATTAACAGGGCCGTGGATAGAATTATCGGCCTGCTGCAATGCAAGGATAGCGCGATACGGCGTCCGTGAGCCCAGTGACTCACCACGGCTCGCGGCCTGATAACCGCCTATCGTATATATGGCCGATCGCTTGTCGGCCACCTCTTTGTCGAGTGCAGTGAGGACGGCTTGTGGCCACTCCATAACCCTGGGTCGCCATGTCCCAAGCGTGGGATCAAGCTCCATGAGGCCGTAGCCACCGAAATCGTCCATATCCTCTTCGATCGCACCACCCGGGGTCACGATCGGGGCTTCGGCCTGCTTGACGACGTGCTCCCAGCGTTTCGAGAGCGCAATATTCAGGTCGACCTGCGTCTGGTCGAGGTCTTCGACCCACGGCTTACCGAGCACATCGTTGCCGCGATGATGGCTATAGATGTTCGTCCAGCTAAAGTCAGCGCCGGGAAGCGGCTGGTCAGCAAGCATAACCGCCGCCGCCGATCGCTCGCCGCCTCCACGCACATCAACAGAGCCTGGCAACGCCACCATTTGCAGGCGACCCTGCATTTGGTTATGGGGTCCTGGCGCTTCCTCCCGGCAGAGCACGATGATGAGCTCTTCGTCCCCTTCCGAGTGACGCCTATGCTGCATGGTCGGATCGCCGTGGGCCGCTAATCCCTGAAGCGTCCAATCCTTAGCGATACGCTGGAAGATCGACGCGCCAGTGATGCGCTGCGTCCCCTCGAGACCCATGACCCCGGGAATGTGACCGAAGTGTTCACGTACGCGATCGGCGCTAAGAAGTCTCTCGTAAGTACACCACTGAACTGAGCTCCGGGTAGCACCGCGGTTATACGTCGTGCCGAACGGGTTGCCAACGAAGCAGTCGATCATGCCAGCCGGCAACTGATCGGGTGGGATGGTCAAGTCGGGGCCACCCTGGATCGGCTCGTAGTGCGACTGATCTACATCGTCACGCCAATATGCGTGGACGGGGCAGAAGCCGGCGGGCATCGCGAGATAGAGTGCTTCAGCGAAGAGCGCGTTGAAGTCCTGCTCGTGCGCTAGATGGTTGGCCCACAACATGTCGATCGTGGCTTGCTCGCGAGCCTCTCGGTCTGGCGTCGATTCCACAAAGTAATGGAGCGGGGTCGTGGTGTGGTGTGCGACCGCGTTGTCCACGACTATGCGAAGGAGGTTCTCGGTCTTGCGCCACTCCGATATATCCCGGGGTATCTCTACGCGCTCACCAAAGAAGATGTCGGCCCACTGGAAATCGCCGGAGCCATCGATATGTAGAAACAGCTTCTCGGAGATCAGATCACGCGAGCGGCGAGCCTGGAGCGCAGCACGGTGAGCATCATAGATACTACTAGCCAACGACCTTTGGGTTACGACGCCCAGGCCGTCAACCTCATTCATCCCAGCATTCGGGGACATGATATTCTGTGGTGCTTCAGTTAGCGCATGGGGCATTCAATCTCCCAGGTACGCAAAAACCCCGATACCGCGTGTTCTGCGATTTCGGGGCGTGGTTCTCCCCCTCGGGGGCCTAGCTTGCCGATACTACTCTGCTTCTATGTCGAACCTAGTCACTGTCGGGGAGGATAGTCAACGTCTTCCTGATCCTGCGCGCTTCCTTTAGTTGTGAGATGACAGAGCTCCCACCAGCGAGCTTGACCGCTCCCACGCCTCCTTCTTTACAGTGCAACGTGATCTCACCAGTGAATCCCTCGGCCAGCAACTCGATGATATCAGCGATGACGTCCTGGGCCGACTCACTGAGTTCGTCCCACGGCACAGGTCCACTCAATATGGGTATACCGGCCGCGGCAAAGCGTCGGGATCGGAACTCACTCTTCCTTCCCTTCCGCTGGACTTCCTCGCACTAGGCAAAGAACCTCCCGGTTCTTCGCCCACCTCTGAATCGGGCACGGACTTTGTGAACTTCATATAGAGCCAGTGCCATGCGTCATCGAGTTTCCAGTAGCACCAGCGCGCGAGAGCCACGCCGAAAAGGAGTTCGATCGTACGCAATCGCTTTTCGATCGGTTCCACGTACTCTGTATGATACTTTGCCATCGATTCGGCTGTCTTGAGCGACATCTCGTAGTTCATAGCGTCGAGCGAGCGGTCGAATTGCTCTCTTCGCACGGCGCCTGAACGCGCCTTATTTCGTCTTCTCGCCATACAATTCTGCTGTTGGTGAAGGTTCTTCGGGTGGTGAGCCAAGTACGTCATCGACAATCGCGTCCCACGATTCTCCCCGTGAATACCGTCTCTCTAGCTCGGTTCGCCGCATACGGCGCATACTCGAGTCGGATCCCCCAGCAATGTTCTCGCGGAGCACCTCCGGCATCGGCTCGCGCACCCTCGGAGGCGGACGTGGTGTCTCCGACATCCCAGCCTCGAATCGGCTCTTCCGTGACAGGTGTTCGATCAACTTGCTATTCTGCTCGAGTAGTACGTCTTTCTGATCTACTATGGCATCATACGCCCGCCGGGAAACCCAGAACCATTTCATATATTAGAGTCGCCCCCGTTTACTATTACGCACCCGCCTCTTCAGCCGGCGGATGAGTTCACGATTTTCTCTTTTCTGCCGTTTCGCCTGTTGGGCAAGGAACTTCTCAAGGCCATAGTCGCGATCGGCCGTGGTCACATTTTCAGATGCTTTTATAACCCTGATTGGCGTACGGCGGCGCACCCAGTTCCAGTAGATCACGGCATCGCCCTTGTTCGGACTGCGACCCAGCCGCTTTCTGATCTCCTCTTTCGACTCGACCTTGATGACACCGTTCACCGTCTTGAACATAGGAGTCGTCAGGTCACTAAACAACTCCACGTCATGGACCAGGTCGACGGTCTCTTTCCGGAGATCCTCGCGCATCCGCCAGTGCATCTGGGAGCGCAAGTCAGCAAACCGCTCCGCTTCTACAACACGAGCTCCGGTCGGATGCTCTCGACCCTCGAAGTCGATATTGGTTTCGGACCAGAGTTCGTCGGTATCGACGCCTGGAATCGCTTTGCGAGCTCCACTCAGATGTCGAACCTTGTGACCGAGCCGCTTGAGCTCGTTCACGCAGCCAGCCCCGACACCAACAGGATCGACGCCAACATACCGCGGATCGATCTTATCCCGCTCA